>Ga0182027_10003854_pt1 | contig 23529 bp, 21 predicted proteins | sample 712E1DmetaG_FD_121300 | JGI IMG/M metagenome (GOLD analysis project Ga0182027, IMG submission 121300) | Permafrost microbial communities from Stordalen Mire, Sweden - 712E1D metaG (Illumina Assembly) | ecosystem: Environmental > Terrestrial > Soil > Wetlands > Permafrost | place: Sweden... | reverse complement strand
CGATACGGGAGTTGGGATACCTCCAGAACAGATCGAAAAAATATTTGAACCATTTTACACGACAAAAGAAATCAGCAAGGGAACGGGATTGGGATTATCGATTGTTGCTGGAATAGTAAAGGGACACAAGGGATTTATAACCGTCGAAAGTGTTGTGGGCAAGGGAACAACATTCCATGTATATCTTCCTGAAGCTCAAGACGGCCTACCGATACCCGCAATATAGTACAAATAGCATTCCTTCCGGATGTAAGTAAGTTCTACCAACAAGGCAATTATTCCTTTTTCAGAGAGGTCTAATATTCTAAAAAGAACTGTAGGGAGAAGCTATATGTGCAACAAGTAACCTTTATATTTCGTATGTCCTAATACTATTGAGAGAAGGAGTGAGTAATTTTCACACCAACCTTTTCGATTAAAGACGAGTCTCATATATATTATGACACAAATTTATTGGAATACGATGCACGTCTTAAAATACATTTTCCTAATGCTCTTTACAGGATTTGTATTCTGTTATGGCAACCCACCTGAATTTGTAAAACAAATCACTGCTGTCCGCACAAAGGAACCCATTAAAATTGATGGTGTACTCTCTGAAGCAGTCTGGCAACGTGCAGGCACGACGGTTTTTTTTCAACAAGAGCCAAACCAAGGACAACCGGTATCAGAATTGACAGAAGTATGGGTCGCGTATGATGATGAGGCATTATATATCGCTGCACGCATGCATGATACACACCCTGATTCTATTATTGCCCGACTCGCACGGCGTGATAACGATGCCAGTTCCGACGAATTCGCTGTGGGCATCGATTCATATCATGACAAACGGAATGGCTTCTACTTTATCGTATCGGCAGCAGGTGTATTGCGGGATGGAATTCTTTACAACGACGATTGGAGCGATGGAAGCTGGGATGGGATATGGGAAGCAAAACCACGTATCACTTCTAGTGGATGGTGTGTTGAGATGAAGATTCCATTTTCCCAATTACGCTTTGAACAACATGATCAATATGTTTGGGGAATTGATTTCGAGCGCGTTATAGCAAGGAAAAAAGAACAAGCCTACCTTGTTTATACTCCGCGCAACGAAAGCGGATCGGTCTCTCGTTTTCCTGATCTTATTGGTATCGAACATATTACTCCTCCAACCAGGTTTGAAGTTACTCCGTATATAACCGGACGCGCTGAATATGCACCACACGATGCAGGTGATCCGTTTAATTCAGGATCGAAATATACTCCAGCTATAGGAGCTGATTTAAAATGGGGTTTAGGCACAAATTTAGTATTTGAAGGGACTATCAATCCGGATTTTGGGCAAGTGGAAGTCGATCCGGCCGTTGTAAACTTAAGCGACATAGAAACGTACTTCAATGAAAAACGCCCGTTCTTTCTCGAAGGAATGAATATCTTCTCATTCGGGCAGGGAGGTGTGAATAACTATTGGAATTTTAATTGGTCATCGCCAATTTTATTTTATAGCCGCCGTATTGGTCGTACACCGCAGCGTAATTTATCGAATTATAATTATGATTATGCCGACATTCCTCTTGGTACGCATATACTTGGCGCTGTAAAAATCACAGGTAAAGTTGTTGACGGATGGAATGCCGGAGTGATTGAAGCTCTTACGAAACGCGAGTATGCGCAATTAAATACCACCGGTACAAATTGGTCGTTAGAAGTTGAACCGATGACATCATATACGGTCGCACGCGTTCAACGGGATTTTAACGATGGCCGTCAAGGTATAGGGTTTCTTATCACATCCGTAAATAGTTTTTTTGATGATGTGAGTATCAAGACAGATGTAAATGAAAATTCCAATGTTGCTGCTCTTGATGGTTGGACGGCAATTGATACGGGAAAAGTTTATATGATTTCAGGTTGGGCCGCAGCCTCGAACGTTCAAGGTACACGCGATCGGATAATAAATTTACAACAAAGTTCTTCCCATTATTTTCAACGGCCCGATGCGCGCTATCTTTCTTTATATAGCTCTGAAACATCGTTGAACGGTTATGCCGGGCGATTCACATTGAATAAACAAAAAGGCAATATGATACTCAATGCTGCCCTCGGATTCATTAGCCCAGGGTTTGAATCAGGAGATCTTGGATATTTATCGCGCACAGACGTAATTAATTATCATGTAGGCACAGGATACAAGTGGAATGACCCGACGAAATATTATCGTTATGTGAACATTTATGGTTCAGTTTTTGCGACATATGATTTCGGCGGGGATGCGACGTGGCGAGGTGTGTGGGGGGGCATTGATTACCAATTACCGAGCTATGATTACTTTGGCGTATATTATGATTATGGATTTAAATCCTTCGATGATTACCGCACGCGCGGCGGTCCAAAAATGCTCAACCCGGACTGCTATGAATGGAATTTTAATTATTCTTCAGACAGCCGCAACAAATATGTTTTTAGTGCTTACTGGTATGCATATGAAGGATTCAATGGATTTTATCATAGCATTAGCTTGTCCGTTACTCTACGTCCTGTATCTAGTATTTCAATGTCATTCGGTCCCGGGTACGTACTCAACTCGGATCGTGCTCATTGGGTTAACAGTTATGATGATCCACTTGCTGTAGCAACGTACGGTAAACGATATATCTTTGCAGATTTGGTTTATAAGGAACTCTCCGCTCAAATACGTGTTGATTGGACACTCACACCAACGCTCAGCTTCCAACTCTTTGCTCAGCCGTTCCTTTCGTCGGGGAATTTTACCAATTACAAAGAGTTTACTCATCCGCGATCGTTTGATTTTATGGTGTTCGGGAAGGACGGTTCTACAATGATTAATAATGTTAATGCTGATGGTTCAATAGGCAGCTATGATCTTGATCCGGATGGCAACGGACCTGCTCCTGTGATGAATGTTTCAAATCCGAACTTCAATTATGTGTCTCTTCGTGGAAACGCTGTATTGCGATGGGAATATATGCCCGGTTCCACACTCTTTTTAGTATGGACACAGAGCCGTTCCGATAACGTTGTAGATGGAACATTTGCATTAAATGGCTCGTTCAACCGTCTCGTTAATTCGAAGCCTGACAATATTTTCATGTTAAAGCTGACATACTGGCTGGGAGGGTAATTTGTTTTACATATAACCGTCACTCATCAAGATTTTATTATGTGAGTGACGGTCACCGATATATGTTCACTTCTGGTATTCTTTCAGCGCACGTTCTGTTGCTTTAAGAAGCCCATCAGCATTCACTGTCGAACCGGTAGCATTTTTCATCCAGAGATCTGGAGCAATACGGCCGGCTTTAACCATTCTCTCGATTTCTACACCGACATTAGGTTTTTCCTTCACATACTCTTCGATCTGATAAGATATAAAATGCGCGATGGCATAATCAGGGATGTAGAGAAATGAATGAATGATGTGAGAATAAATTGCCAGCAGAACCACATCCTTCTTCTTAAATACCGGCGCGTAATATTTATTCCAGACGTCTTTGGCAATTCCGAGCATCGCTGTTTTGAGTTCGGCGGGAGAAGCGGCAGGGTGATCGTACATCCAATGCCAGATTCCCATATCCACCAGCGAAACCCCTGAGATTTCATAAGCTTGCCAGAAGGCGTTGAGCGCGTCAAGTGCTTCATTCATTGTATCGCGGGAAGTGAGTCCCAATATTTCAAGGTCGCGTGTCTGGAAGACGTATGCGATTGCCTCGGTGAATGCCGTATTCGGAACACCATTGAGGAAATAATGATCGATATTGTTTAGCGACAGTGTTTGTTCAACATTATGTCCCATTTCGTGCACTGCAATGTTGAATCCTTTGTAATCCATGCCATCTTTCCCGACACGAGTCCGGAGGTGCGCTTTCGCTGAACGCATTCCTGCGCCTGCGGCATGCCCCGAACCACGGGCCGGATCAACCAAAATATTGTTAGCAAGATATTCCGCACGCTCTTTGCTGAAACCAAGCTTCATAAGCATATTCGGCATATCTGCTTTATACGCATCGGGTGTTGGATATCGCTTCTTTACTATTTCATCAAGCTGTGCTTCGGTGTATTTTTCCTTTGCACGGAAACCATTGTACCAAATGTCGTACGGTTCAAGGGATCTAACTATTCTTTCTTCAATAATCTTTGCTACTTTTGGTACGAGCGGCGAACTCAATATCGATTCGAGCATTGCTTTCACTCGTGCTTCCGGAATTTCACGCTCCTCGTCGAATTTACGCGCGATCAATGTTGGTGCAGTGGGAGAGTATGGATCCACTTTCTTTGAGGCGAGGAAGGCTTTTAACAATATTGCATAACGAGTGTTTGGTTCAGGCGTATTGTCGATTTTTATATTCGATTTCGAAGATGCGTCGAAATCTTTTACGGTTGTCGCGTTCACCTCATTTGTAAATGGATTCCAATCTACATTCGGATTATTCACGACGACTTCCGGGATGGTTTGCGTGACAATCCGTTCCATCACCTGCTGGATCATTTTCTGTTTCGTGATTCCATGCTCTTTGTCATTATAATCGGCTTTCAATTCATCGCGCAGATTCCAGTGTGAGAGCAACCGCATCTTTGGTGGGAAGAGGCGGTCACCTTGGGCATCGATAAGATGATGCATATAGATGTTATAATCAGAAATATATTGATCGGTAATAGAAGCGGCTTCCGCAACGACTTGATTGACTTCTGCCGGAATACGTTTGGAAAAACGCTGTGCTAATCGCACTTCCGCCCATTGCCGGCGCGTCCATTGTTGACCGTTCGTCAACCGTTCGTTGAGTGTCGTGAGCGGAAAATTCAGCAGTATTGTGAAAGCGAGCTTGTTCTTGAAAAAATCATCTATGAAGTGCGCGTCTGGAGAATATGCAGCGAAGGCTTCGTCAAATGGGTAGATTGGTCCAAGCTCAAGTTCTGATTGCTGACGGAACGCAAGGCCGATCTCGTTCATATGGCCACTGAGTTGTTCCAGCAAATATTCGAAACGGTTAAACATTGCATCAAGTGTTGTTTGATCGCCCGCAAAGTTTGTGCGAATGAAATCCTCAAATGTAGCCGCATTACCGTCTTCCGCGCACCAGAAGTCGACGACTTGCCTTAATCCTTTTTGTACACGTACGCTCTGCGAATCGCCAAATTTTGCGATAAGTTCTTTTTCAAGTTTTGTTTGAGAATCCTTCATCCACACAAGAGGTGCTGTCTGTGCGTTTGATTTTGTGATAATGACGATTGAAATAAAAAAACAGAATGCAAAAAGAAATGGAATATTTTCCATTTTAGACATGGACACCTCCCGTTATATATAATAATTTCTACGATAACATTTTAAGTGATCGCATATGCATTCCTTAAGCACATTCACTTTTGTATGACCAGGTAGAAACGTTCAATTGAACGTCTCTATTATGATTTAATTGAACTTTTCTGCTGATATTTTTAAACTTCTATCGGTTTACGCTCTGCGCGCAATGTGTCGATAGTTTCCACTGCATGACGTAAGTGCGGAATGAAAATACTGCCACCCACAATAAGTGCAACATTCAGTGCGTCATACAATTCCTCATCTTTCCATCCAGCGTCTATACATTGAATGAGATGGTAATCAATGCAATCGTTGCATCGAAGAACTGCGGACGTAACCAAGCCAAGCAGTTCTTTTGTTTTAGAGTCTAATGCATTCTCTTTGTAGGCGGCACTATCCAGATTAAAAAACCTTTTAATTCCAAGGTGATCAATATCAGCAATACGCTTATTCATTTTTGCGCGGTGCGTACGAAAGTCATCCAATTTTGTCGCCATAATATATCCTTTACGAATTAGATAATATCACCAATCGCGTATTATTTAATTCCATTTGCTTGAAGCAATGGAATGTAGAGCCGGTCAATGCCGAGAACGTGTGAAGAATACCATCCTTTTAAATACTCGAGAAGCTCAAGCCGATTATTCTTCGTACCTTCTTTTACTTTAAGTGAAAGTTCTAATGTTTTCATGATGGAATCAACATGCTCAAGTATATGCTGCTTAAGATCGGGGAAAGGTGTCTGCGCAAGGTATCGCTCTTCAGTTGCGAAATGAACGTAGGCATAATGAATCAGAGATGAAACCGATTCGGATAATTGAGCGGCATTATATTCGTTCACTTGTTCTTTGAGTAAGGTGTTTATGAAGTCTAACAAGATTTTGTGCTGATCATCGAGTTCTTTCACTCCAACACTGTATTCGTCTTGCCATTCTATAGGTGTATACATAGTTAGTTCATTTATTCCTATTTGAATCCTTTTTCTTGAAACCACTTTTCTAAATCGCGATCTGTTCCTAAAATGTGAGCGAGGTACCATTCCTTTAAAAAATCAAGTGTTTTATTCTCGATATCAGGTTCCTTTTTCTCGACATCCTGTATCAATTTAGATACTTGTTCAATAAATAGTTCATGCTCACGTTGATGCTCTGCAAATTTCGGGTACTGCGCTTCTTGCATATATCGTTCTTCTGTGGAAAAGTGTACTTGTGCGTATTCCATAAATTTATTCAGCGTTAAGAAGAAATACTTTCCGTCCGGTTCATACAATCGCGAAGTGAATAGCTTGCTGATGAGATCAAATAGTCCGCGATGCTGATTATCTATTTCTTTCACGCCAATATTATATGAATCTTTCCATTCAAGGAATGGCATGGTTTTTATCCTTTCGCTTCCGTTCGAATAAAGTGCGGCATAACAAATGGAATAGGTAGACTGATCTCGACAAATCCAGAATACCGCCCGTTGTCGTACCATGGTGTTTGATAAATAAGTTTCTTTACGCCGCGCTTTTCAATCGTATAAGAATTATGTCTTTGTGTTCTAAGCATTTCTTCCAATTGTGAACGCGCCGGCTCCGGATGGCAATTCAGCAGGTTTGTACCGATAAGTTTCTCGCCGCCATCTTCTTTAAACGAATCGACCGCTTTGTCATTCATTTCAAGAATAATTCCATTGATATCGCATACGGTTATAGCAGCAGGGAATGATTTAATCCATGCATGATTCATATTTACGTCTTTTACCATTTCATCTTTTCACGGAACGAAATTATCTGCTGCAAATGCGTTTCGCCATGCTTGGAATAGATTCTTAGAACGTCGTCAAGCGTTACCTTGCCATTTTCAAGATGAATGCCTTCACGCGTCCAGCTTGTTTCCGGCAGTGAATGCAAAAATATTATCCATCGTTCGTGCAATCCCTTGATGAGTGCAATGGTTGGTTCAACAGGACCGCTCTTACAATCTGCGAGGACTGCCCACTGATCTTGATTGTAAGGTTTCAGGATTGGTTTTTCTTCGGTGACAATCAGTTTCATCCGGGAGTAGGCATTAATGTTTGCATCTGCAATATGGTGAGCAATTTGCCGGCTTGTCCATTTACCTTCACCGGTTGGTGTGTTCAATTGTGCGTCACTCAATCCCTTAACAGCTGTTTCTAATTTCAGCGGCAGTTGTTGAATCTTCTGAATGCATTCATTACGTTCGGATGTCGTAAGCATGATATTCCTCTGTTATGGTTTAAAGAGTCCTTTATGATTTGCACCAAGCAGCCCGGCATTATAGGAACGCTTATCAATGGCAGAAAGTTGCCTTTCCATTACTGCTGTAATAATATTATACTTACGATTGTTATCCAATCCTATAGCTATTGCATCCATTGCATCGTCGTTTACAAGCCAGTTAAGTTTATCGAATCTGTTTAAATTTAATGGAGCGGTGTAACCAACAAGCGTTTTCTCTCCAGCAATGTTATAATAGAATTCAAAATACGACATAATCAATTCACGCAGTCCGCGGTACACCGGTTCACGAAATCGCAATCCTGAAAAATTAGATTTTGCTACAGCACCCCAACGATTATTCTGTCGGAACACAGCAAGAATATGGTCGTCGTCCCGCCCGTTTGGCAGCATATCAACAAGTAATGGCGGATAGCCAATCATACGCAAAGTTGCAGCGGCAAAGACTGCACCATCATAGCAATGCGCTTTACGATCCTGCAAAACGCTTCGCGGACATCGGTACCATTCCTCGTCGCTGTAAGGAATGGAATCGAGAAACTCCTGAATCTTGAATGGCACTGTAAGTTTGGCAAAAATCCGTAACTCTGTTTTTGTGAGATCCATTTGTATACGAGTTGTTATTTGTTTATTAATTGTATGGTGTCATTCTTCTACGGAATAAAGTAAATCAGACTTGAATCAAAGGCAAGTAGGAAAGTTAAAACAATTTATTAGCAAGTATAGGAATGAGAAAATATGCCCAGCTCATTCCGGCAAATGTGAGACCGGCAAGAGCAATCACAGCCCAAAAAACCATCATCAATTCGCCGTCTTTTTTCTTGGCATTCTTTAATGCGAAATAGATTGCAAGACAACCGACAAGCAATGCGATAGTGGAGAGAATTCCAAAGATGATAAGAAGTAAATTGTCTGGCATGATAAAATCAATATACCAAAAGTAGGCTGTGAATGCAAAAGAGAGGATGGGTGAGGTTGGCGGCATAAAAAACCGCCATTACATATGTGATGACGGTTTCGAAATAGTTTATTATTATAAACGGCTAGAGTTTGTCAAAGTATTTGTTTTAGCTTTATTAGGAATTCCTTCGCAGGAATGAATCCAATAATGCGAGATTCACTCGCTTCCGTTCCATCTGTTCGGATGAATATTACCGTAGGAACGCCCGAGATGTTGAATTTCTTTCGCAATGCCTCAGATTCCGGTGAATCGAAATGTGTCAGATCCACTTTTATCTTTTTAATGTCTTTCGTGGCATGAATAACTTCCTCATCTGTCCACGTATCTCGGTCAAGTTCCAAACATGGAATGCACCAATCGGCATAGAAATCAATTATAATAGGTACTCTGCTCACCTTAGCTTTTAGTAAGTTTGCATCGGAATAAGCTTCCCATGTCATACTTTCGTTTCGCAGATTGTTGGCGAAGAGGAGCCCTGCAACTACTGTAATTATTCCAAATACCCATTGAATTCGTTTCAGTGTTAGTTTATCTTTTCCCGATTTGTCAATGAAACCTAGATAGATTCCACCGACGGCAAGCGTAAACGGAATAACATAGATGACTAGCTTTGGTGCAACAGCAAGCGAAAGATAAAATAGAGCCGCTCCAATGAGAATAACACCGAAAATGTGTTCCACCCACACTAACCATGAACCGGATCGCGGAATCTTCTTAAGAAGTCCGGAAAATGTACCGAGAATTAAATAGGGAAATCCAAGTCCGAGCGCTAGTGTGAAGAATATCCAGAAACCGAATGATGCACTTCCTTTTGCTGCAACAAATGTTAGCAGCGCAATTACCGGTGGACCAACGCACGGTGCGGCAAATACGCCAACGACAAGTCCTGATAAATAAATTGTAATGAATCCGCTGCCCGACGTTCCACCTAATTTGCTTGTCAGCCAAAAAGGCATTTGTATCTGATACAACCCGAACGAACTGAGTGCGAGAGCGAACAACAAAGCCGCTATACTGCCAAGTATCCACGGATTTTGGAGCCAGCTTCCAAATAATCCGCCGCCAAGCGCCGCCATTACACCGAGCACGCTGTACATTGTGGCGATACCGAGAACGTAAATAAGAGCTTTGGAGAAAACGTACAGAAATTTTGTTTCTGCCTGTGAACCAAAAAGTGAGACAGTTACAGACAACATCGGATAGACACACGGTGTAAGATTGAGTGCAAGGCCGATGAGAAAGATGGCAAAGAAAGTCAATAGCGAGCCTTTTGATCCAAACATTGCCGCGATATCATTTTTTGTTTCAGTATGAACAGGGTTTATCGGTTTGTAATTGGCAAAGAGATCTTGATTCAGAAGTGTGATCGCTTCACCGACTCCGACAATCTGTATCGGGATATTTACATTTATAGTTGAAGGTGGTAAACATATTTGATCATTGCAGGCTTGGAAAGTTACACTTCCTTTGATTGTATCACTTCCAAGATTCAGTTTATCAGAAAATCTCAGAGAGGCAAAGATGGTGGTTGTTCCTTCATACACGTCAATCGGCTGATCTGCAATGGAGAGTGAAACAAGATTGCCTTTTGGAAACTGCACATCAGCAAGTATGATTCCTTCTTTGGATTGAAGTTCGAATGTTGTACCAATCAGATAGTTAAACGTTGGCGTATGCGAATTGATATGCCAGTCTTTGTCAATCTTTAATTGCAGGGCTACCTGAGCTGAACTGCCTGCCTGAATCTTGTTAGCAGAAAGTTTTACTTCCACATTCACATGCTGTGCCGTGATCATAGGTTTTAATGGAGCTTTTTTATTGATTGGCAGCGGCACAGAAAGAAGTGAGTTCACTTTTTGTTCAAGTGCTTCCTTTGATAACATTCCTACTTGCATGCCAGCCAAGTAACCGTCTTTATCAACAATGAAAGTTGTTGGAAAGCCTTTGATGCCGCCGTACTGTTGCACTACTTCCATGGTACCAAGAACAATCGGGTAATTTATTTTGCTCGTGTCCATGAATGGTTTTACCGCTGACCAACCATCTTCATCCATCGCGATACCAATGATTTCAAATCCTTTGGATTTGTATGTTTTATATACTTCGATAAAGTCTGGAATTTCGGCTTGGCAAGGTGGACACCATGTTGCCCAAAAATTTATCATTACAACCTTGCCCTTAAGTGTAGCAAGCTCAATGACTTTACCATCATATGTTTGGAGTGCAAAATTTGGAGCTTTCAGTTTCTGAAGCGTTTGTGAATTGCCGGCATTAGATAAAAGCAATGTGAAAAGGAGAGAGAGAATAAAGCTTTGTTTCATTAAGTGCTTTTCTTGAGTTGTTAGTTTATGGATTCTGTGTATTTTAAAACCAATAAACAAAGGAAATCGTTTCATTTTACATCCCGTATAATTGAAAAATAGGAATATTTCGATAGAATTGATAATATAGAATCGGTGATGAAAGGCCAGTATTCAATCATTGTACCCTGATCACTTGCCATTGTTCATCGGTTAGAGTTGCTTTTCTGCAAATTATCGTCAATATTTTTCTCATTATGAATAAACCTCTTTATATTATTGGCATTGAAGGTGGCGGAACTAAAACCACCGCTGTACTCTGTGCAATGGATGGCGTTATACTTTCCGAAGCGCAAAGCGGTCCGTCAAACTTCCACATCATCGGTGTTGAGAAAACTGTCAGTACACTTCTCGATCTAATCCAAACGTGTTGTCATTCTGTTGGATGCAACGTTTCACAAATCGGTGCAGTTGTTGCAGGACTGGCGGGAGCCGGCCGCGTTAATGATCAGCAGCGCATAATGGATAGTTTATTGGAAGTTGCACGTTTGAAGAGTATAGATCTCGAAAAAGTCTCAATCGAAAGCGATGCACGTATTGCACTGGAAGGTGCATTCAGTGGTAAGCCGGGTGTTATCGTTATTGCAGGAACAGGATCGATTGTGTTTGGGAAAGATGAACGCGATAAAGTTTATCGAGCCGGTGGATGGGGAAGGATAATTGGTGATGAAGGAAGTGGTTATGCAATTGGGCGAGAAGCATTCCGTTCTGTGGCAAAATTGCTCGATGGCTATGGTGAAAAAACAAAATTGTTGAAATTATTTGACGAGAAATTCGGACTTGGAACTCAAGATGCCATAATTAATGCCATCTATGAAGAGAAATATGATTTCGCTTCTGTTGTACAAGTTGTGATGGAAGCGGCATTGAAAGGCGATTCGGTTGCGAAGAAAATTCTTATTCATGCTTGTTCTGATCTGGTCAAAGTGATTGATGCAGTTCTAATTAAGATGAATAAAGGGAGGAAGGGCGTACAAAAACGCCCACTGGCATTTGTCGGCAGTTTGCTGATGAATGATAATTTTTACTCACGAAAAATTCGTTCGGCTATCAAGCGAGAAGTACCGCTTGTTACTATTCATAATGCCGAATCATCTCCTGTTGTTGGTGCCGCGTTAATGGCGATTCGTTTATTAAATGAATAACTAGTGGCGGATAATTTTCAACCACAGAGGACATAAAGGATCACAGAGTTAATAATGAGGAATTAGACTTCTGTATCACTCCGCATTTTCCACGATAAAATAATTCTGAGAACAATTGATGAAAAAAGAAAAAGCAACGCTTACTGTTATTCTTCAATATTCTCCCAATCCACAATTTGAGATGACGCTTAACCGTTTCATCGATTCATCGTTCATTGAAAAGATATTCATTAACCATAGCGGCGAATACTCTAGTGTACATCCTAAATGCGAAATGGTGAAGACAGATTCGCTAACATCAGGTAAGACACTTAACCAGGTTCTTGCAAAAATACAAACGAAATATTTACTTTTTATTTTGCAAGTCCAAAATATCAAAATAATTCAATTCGATTTGGAACGAATGATTAGCATTGCCGAACAAACCGGTGCTGGAATGACTTACTCGGACTACTACGATGCGAAAGGCGGTAGTCGATTCGAGCATCCATTGAACGAATATCAACTCGGCAGCATTCGTGATACTTTCGATTTTGGACATATTCTCTTTTTCTCCACTTATGCGGTGAAGAAAGCGCTTAAATGTTATGGAAAACTTGAAGATGTAGATAAAGCGGGACTCTATGACCTTCGCTTGAAGGTTTCCATCGATCATCAACTTTTTCATATACAGGAATATCTGTACACAAAAATAAAATCTGATGTTCGTAGAAATGGCGAAAGATTATTTGACTACGTCAATCCTTCCGAACATCAAATCCAAAAAGAAATGGAGATGGTAGCCACAAAGCATCTTAAACGTATCGGTGCATATTTAAAACCAAAATATGGAAAGGTGCCAAAGTACAATATTCATTTCCCAGTAGAAGCAAGCGTTGTAATTCCAGTTCAAAATCGCTTAAATACAGTTGCTGAAGCTATAAAAAGTGTTCTGGAGCAGAAAGCAGATTTTCCATTTAACTGCATTGTCGTTGATAATTATTCCACCGACGGTACGACACAATTACTTCAACATATTGCCGAAAAAAATCCAATGGTTAAGCATCAAATTCCGCCTCGGACAGATCTTGGCATTGGCGGATGTTGGAATGAAGCCATTTACTCCAACAACTGTGGAAGGTACGCTATTCAACTTGATTCCGATGATATCTATTCTAGAACGGATGTGCTTCAGAAAATTGTTGATGAATTCCATCGCAATAATTATGCAATGGTGATTGGTTCGTACAAATTAATGAATAGGAAATTAGATGAAATCCCACCCGGTATCATTGATCATAAAGAATGGACACCGGGAAATGGGAGGAATAATGCGCTCCGCATCAACGGACTTGGAGCACCGCGTGCTTTCAACACAGCATTATTGCGGGAATTCGGTGGAATGCCCAATGTGAATTATGGCGAAGATTATGCTATCGCACTCCGGTTTTCACATCAGTATCAAATCGGAAGAATCTACGAACCGCTTTATCTCTGCCGCCGTTGGGAAGGCAACACGGATGCTGCGCTTTCTATCGAGATTGCAAACCGGAATGATCATTTCAAAGATAAGCTTCGCACAATTGAAATTCTTTCTCGCCAACAACTCAATAGGAAGATGAAGTGATCGTCAAAATTCATCCTTAGCAAGAAGTTAATGAAATCGGGGGCAGAGCGAGCTAAATCACTGGGACTTGATAAAGTTTGGATCGATGCGATGATCAAAAATGAATCGGCGATTGCATGTTATAAAAAAAATGGGATACGAAGTAGTGGAGAATGCCCCATTCATAATGGACAAAACCACAGTTGACCATTTCATTGGATTCGTTCCGGTCGGAAGAATTCTGACTGGAGATAAATAACAAAAGGGAGATTTTTCCTTGGCAAAGGCAGATTGTATTACTCCGAAAGTGTTCTCCTGTTTTAATTCTGCATATCAGAACGCCGAGTTACCGAAGTTGTGTTCGGAACTCTTTGCGCAGCAGCAATCCACCTGGCAGCAGATGGCGGAAGGATATGCCTCGCTGGAGTTTATTCGTATACGTGAGATTATCTGTAACGGGTGCACAGTAAAAGTGCAATTCAATCCGAAACGCATCATCAGCACGGGAGCGGATGTCGATCCGGCAATAATTAACAAGCGCAAATGTTTCCTTTGTCTTGAAAATCTTCCAGAAGCACAACAAGGAATTCAGTACCGTGACGATTTCCTGATACTGTGCAATCCTGTCCCGATATTTCCAAGACATTTTACTATCTCAAGCATTCGTCATATACCGCAAGACTTTAAATTTTCCGTCGATACGATGCTCGATATTGCCAGAGATATTAGTCCTGACTACTCCATATTTTATAATGGACCTGAATGCGGTGCTTCTGCCCCGGATCATTTGCATTTCCAAGCAACACCGCGCCGCGCCATTCCTGTTGAATGGGACGCAGTGGATGTCCGAAGACGCAAGCGGTTCTACTATAAAAATCATGTTGCGGGATTCACATTGATAAATTATGGCAGATCGGTTATAATTATTGAATCGAGTGTCAAACAACAACTGCTCGCTTTTCTCCAAATAATGTTTGATGAATGGAAGAAACTTCTTCGCTTTACCAAAGAGCCGATGGTGAATGTGCTTTGTTCGTATCAAGAAAATATTTGGCGGCTGATTATTTTCCCACGACACAAACACCGACCTGATATATATTTCAAAGAAGGCAATAATCGAATGGTCATCAGTCCAGCCGCTGTCGATATGGGTGGATTGATCGTAACACCGCTAGAAAAGGATTTCTTGAACATCGATGCAAAATTGATCGAAGACATTTTCGTTGAGGTAAGCGAGCAACAGGCAGTTATCGATAACATCTTGGACAAAATTGTTTGATTTCCTCCGAACCGGTTATCTCCGTCGGTCTCATCGAGAACGCAAAAGAAGTACGCGGCTATTTCAACGGTTACTTTGAATTACCCACCTCTGTAAAATTGCAGGGTTCTTTTCTGGTTACGAGCAAAGATGGACGGTTGGCGCTGTATGACAACGAAGATGTGGAAGTTCTTCGTTCTGGAGAACTTTTCTGTCGTTCGTTGAGTAATGCAACGTTCACCCTGAGCGACGTCACAATCGGTATCAATTTCCATTGGGAACGAAAAGAAAAGCAAACCTTTGAAGGCAACCTTAAGATTCGATCGAATGCCGATGGTACACTTACGGTGATCAACGAAGTTTGTTTAGAATTATATCTTCAAAGTGTCATCTCATCAGAAATGAGTGCCGAAGCGCCAATTGAACTGTTGAAAGCGCATACTATTACTTCACGAAGTTGGCTCATGGCAATGTTAGAGCGGCAAGGGAAGTTTAGAAATATTCACATCCACACGCGACATCCGAGTGAGACGGTTAATGAAATTATCCGCTGGTACGACCGCGAAGACCATACTTTGTTTGATGTCTGCGCCGATGATCATTGCCAACGGTATCAAGGAATTGCAAAAATTATTTCGAATTCTGTACAAGAGGCAATTAATACGACGCGGGGGATATTTCTTGTTACCGGTAGCGAGGTGTGCGATGCCCGTTTTTCTAAGGCATGCGGCGGAAGAACAGAATTATTTGAAAATTGTTGGGAAGAGACATCTATTCCATATCTCCAATCTGTTTCCGATTCTTCATTGAATTATCCGCCAACGTTGAATGAAGCTGATGCTGAACACTGGATTACTTCCTCACCTGATGTTTATTGCAATACGACCGATGGCAAGATGTTACAGCACGTGCTGCCGTCGTTTGATCGGGAGACAACAGATTTCTTTCGATGGAAGTTCGAATATTCGCCTGAACAGCTTGAAGAAATTCTACACACAAAATCAGAGATTGACTTTGGGACAGTGACGGATATAATTCCCATGAAGCGCGGTCCATCTGGACGTATCGCCAAATTGAAGATTGTCGGATCGAAACGAACGATAATCGTGGGGAAGGAATTGGAAATTCGCCGCTGGCTATCGAAGTCGCATTTGTATTCGAGTGCCTTTATTGTGAAAATTGAACGAGACCCGAATGGGCTGCCAAGGAAGTTTACATTTCATGGAGCAGGATGGGGACATGGCGTAGGTCTTTGTCAAATTGGTGCAGCGGTGATGGCAACGAAAGGATTCACAGCAGAAGAAATTGTGGAACATTACTTCAAGGGCGTGGAATTAAAAAAGTTATACTAAAAACTTCGGGAATATATAAATGATATCTATTGTGCATTTTGATTTTCGATATTCGAATTTGATTACAGTAAGATAATTCGATGACAGATCAACAAACGCGCAGAAATCCCTGGGCTTGGGTTCCATCGCTTTACTTCGCGGAAGGAATTCCGTATGTCATCGTGATGACGGTATCAGTGATTATGTACAAGAAGCTTGGTATCTCTAACACTGATATCGCACTTTATACAAGCTGGCTTTATCTACCATGGGCGATTAAACCGTTGTGGAGTCCATTCGTCGATATGTTTTTTACAAAACGGTTTTGGGTTATCTCGACACAGTTGCTGATTTCCATTGCACTCGCCGGTGTTGCGTTCAATATTTCGATGCCTTCATTCCTCGTCCTGACACTTACTATCTTTGCGTTGATGGCGTTCTGTTCTGCAACGCATGATATTGCCGCTGATGGATTTTATATGCTCGGGTTGAATGAGCCGCAGCAAGCGGCATTTGTCGGTATTCGCAGTACGTTCTACCGTATCGCAATGATCGCAGGACAAGGTGCATTGGTTGTGTTGGCAGGAACATTAGAACCTCGTATTGGAATTCCGCAGGCATGGTCGATTACTTTTTTTGTGATTGCTGTTATGTTTGCAGTACTTTGTTTATATCACCGATTTATTCTTCCGTATCCCGCATCAGACAGACCAATTTTGGAAGACCAATCGAAAGGAGTGCTATCTGAATTTATTCATACCTTCGTTGTCTTCTTCAAACGAAAAGATATTTTGGTAATCCTCTTGTTTTTGCTTTTCTATCGTTTTGCAGAAGCACAATTAGTAAAACTTGTTTCACCCTTTTTACTCGATCCGCGTGACAGGGGCGGACTCGGATTGACAACAAGTGAAGTAGGAATTGTGTATGGCACAGTCGGCATTATTGCGCTGACTGCCGGAGGATTACTCGGCGGGTATGCAATTTCAAAAAAAGGGCTTTGGTGGTGGCTTTGGCCGATGGTAGTTATCATGCACACACCGGATTTAATGTTCGTCTATCTCTCGCATTTCCAGCCAACCAATTTGTTGTTCATAAATATTGCAGTGGCGTTGGAGCAGTTTGGATACGGGTTTGGATTTACTGCTTACGCAATGTATATGATTTACATCTCGCAAGGTGAGCATAAGACAGCGCACTTTGCCATATGCACTGGTATTATGGCGTTCGGAATGATGCTACCCGGAATGGTGAGCGGGAAAATTCAAGAACTTATCGGCTACCAGCATTTCTTTTTATGGGTAATGATATCGACGATTCCAGGATTTATCGTTGCCGCATTAGTGAAGATCGATTCGGAGTTTGGGAAGAATAAAGCAGAAGTCTAAAGAATATTATCGCGAAACCGAATGCATCTTACCTCGACCAGCATTTCCTTAAAACTTCAATTGTCGTGAATGACCATGCTCATACTACCGAGGCAATATGAGATTTGCAGACTTGCCTGCTGATAGCAAGGTTCGCACTTAACGAAGATATCTCGTAAATCTCACTGACCTTTTCTCAATCGAACATAGGTATTATCCACTCCCAGTCACGAGTCCCTCACTGAAGCGAGGGACTGGAGAGTCTACAATTCACAGTGTTTCTATGTTCTGTGTAGTATTCTTCCTTCTCCCAAAAAGGATTAATTACTTATTCATCCTTTAGGGCTATTCCCAGTTAACAAAATTATCTCTATGCTTTTTTACCAGAGGAGAGAAGTATTTATCCTGAAATGGGTGTATTGGATATCCTTCCTGCCTATGTGCAGAAGAAAGGAATGTTCATATTACCTGGAATCCCATAAAAGAATAAGTGAAAAAACAAAGTGTCAAAGTAATAATCCGTTAAGGAAAAACGAAATATTATGAGCTGGCTGCGAGCGCAAGAAAGAACGAGGAGTTTGTTGGAACACTCCAAGAAAAATACAGGATGGCCTATGAGGGAACCGGATAATAAATTCAAAGAATCCAATGAGCAATTGGAAAAGTCGGACAGTGAGTTTATGATACCAAAAGTACAATTGAAGCATAGAATCCAACAAAATGTTAGTAAACCATAAATTACGTAAACTCATTAGTAAAAGGAAAATTATGAAAAACAAAATATTCACGTTCGCCGTCATAGGATGTATGACAGGAATATTTTTAGTAGGCTGTCAAAAAACAGCAGAACAGAAAGTTGAGGGAGCCAAGCAAGAGCTGAAGGAGGCGAAAGCTGATTACGCTGCAGAGTGGCAAAAATTTAAGACTGAATCTGAAGCACAAATCAAAGTGAATGAAGACAGAATTGATACACTCAAGACAAAGATAGAAAAAGCTGGTACCAAGGCGAAAGCGAAGTACAAAAAAGCAGTGGCGGAATTAAAGGAAAAAAATCACGCCCTCAAAGAGAAGTTAGAAGATTATAAAGACGAGGGACAAAGTAAATGGGAAGAGTTCAAGACGAACTTCAATCATGATTTGGATGCGGTTGGAGAAACAATATCAGATTTATTTAAAGATAAAGATTAACAGCAAAAGCGACGTTTTTCAATTGACGAGAGAATGACCCGAAGCCCGGTTGTTCTCTTGTCAATATGTATGATTTCAGAAACCGGGGTGGACCAACAAATGTCATTACGCCGACGAAATATAGACGATATAGAAGAGGAACACAATGAAAACACTGTACATTTTAATTGTGTCGCTGTTGTATTCAGTACTAGTTCAAGCGCAGAATATACCTGCGTTTGAAAACAATATAGCACTAAATCAAAATTGCTGGTCAAGCCGGCAGATTTCAGAAAACGAGATTAATCGTTTTTCTGAGCCGGATTCGCTGGCCAAGCTGAAGAATGCTCTTAAGGACACGAACGAGGTTAAAAAAGACACTCCGATTCCGGATAAAACCAAGCAGCATATTGAGGAAACCAATGTAAAGACAAATGTCGTTCCCACGGATACAAGCTACAAGAAAATTCTAGTACAGGACTCGACTGCGCACATTTATAACATGTACCGGGGTTTGCTCAATGATGACCCAATCTATAACAAAAGAGTTCCTTTATGGCAGCCGATTGCAAAAGTTCTCATCCAAAATGCGCTTGTAAATATTGTCGATCATTATATTATTCATTATGATTGGGCTGTCGTGGGGTTAAAGTCTTGGAATCAAACGGCAGTTCACTCAGGTGTTCCCTGGGGTAATGGATGGAAATGGGATCAGGATAGATTTGGCAATAATTTTTTCCTGCACCCTTATACAGGCGCAGGCTATTTTAATTCGGCACGCGCGAGTGGATATAACTTTTGGGAGTCGTCGGTATTTGTATTCGGAGGAGCATATACATATAAGCTTTTCGGAGAGAATGGCTGGCCCGATGGCAAACCGGAAAGAAATGATCTGATTGCTACAACTCTTGGCGGCATGTTCGCCGGTGAAGTATTGTACAGATTGTCGTCAAACGTTCTCGATGAGAGAACGACCGGGACAGAAAGAGTGGGCAGGGAATTCCTGGCTCTTCTTATTAGTCCTGGCAGGGCATTCAGCAGATTCATGAACGGGAAAATGTTCAGGCATAACACGGAAGAGGTATATCAAAAAGAGCCGCTTGATGTCGTTCTATCGGCCGGCGGCATCTTGGTTAACGACCAAAATACTTTCGGAACAGGACCAACAGGATATTTCGTTGATGCTGATTTTGATTATGGAAATCCGTTCGAGAAAAGACATCGGAAGCCATACGATTATTTTCAACTTCGGGCTGATATGAATTTCGGATTAGGCAGAAAATGGGTCGATAACATCGTTGGGTACGGTATTCTCACGGGCACAAATGCCAAGGTAGGTAATTTCGAAATGCTCTTCGGAACATTTCAACACTTTGATTATTGGGATAATAAATTATTTGAACTGGGAACGATGTCGTTTGGCGTCGGAGTCATTACAATGATGCCGATAACAAGTGGAACGAATCTATTCATGAATTTTCACGTTGCTGGAATACCCTTTGCAGGCAATTCGACAGAGAAGGGACCGGATACTACACAGGTCAGAGATTATAATTTTGGCGGCGGAGCACAGGCAAAGTGTGATATCACGCTTAATATTGGTGGAGTTGTCAGCGCAACGTTCTTGGGTTATTATTATTGGATAAATACGTTCGTCGGTTATTCAGGGAACAACTATATTGGTATCATAAAACCCAGAATTGAATTCCACCTCTTCAGTAATGTCGGCATTGGATTTGAACATAGAGTATATTACAACGACAGATATTTACGTGATTTCCCTGCCACCCATCAAATACACACGGAGCAAAAACTTTTTCTAACACTTTATTTTGCGGACTTCGCGCATAATAAGTAAACTCATTTTGATCAGAGATAGGCATTACGCCGACGAAGTACGGACAATGTAAAGAAGAATACAATGAAAAAAACCTTCCTATACATTTTGATTATATCATTATGGTGTTCAGGATTACTTCAAGCGCAGTATCGTGCAAAGCTTGATGCACCATCCAAATCAAATCTGATGATCAGAGAACAAGATCAACTCTACAATGTAGATTCCATATTTTATTCCTATCTGGGATTGAATACCACAAAACATTCGTTGGAAGATAATCCACAAAAAAACACCGCATACAAAGACAGTGTATATAAAGACACTGTACACAATAAGTACGGTGATTTACGAAATGACAAAGTTGAATTTAATAAGCAATATCCATTGTGGACAGTTGCTCTGAAGGTTACCGGAGCTAATGTTTTTACATTTTTAGTTGATAGATATTTTTTCAATTATGATTTTTCGCGGGTAGGATTCAATTCCTGGAACCATAACATACAAACCGGCTGGGAATGGGATCAAGATAGATTTGGGATGAACTTTATTGTGCATCCGTACTCTGGAAGCGCTTTTTTTAATGCTGCGCGTTCAAGCGGGTACAATTTCTGGGAATCAGCACCTTTTGCAGCTCTCGGAAGTTTGGAGTGGGAGTACTTTGGAGAAAATACCCTGCCGTCGTATAACGATATTATCAACACGACGGTCGACGGTATATTCATTGGAGAAGCGTTTTATAGAATAGGTTCGGATATACTCGATGATCGAACAACAGGGTTTGATAGATTTTTCCGGGAATTTTCTGTTGCCATTCTTTCTCCCACGAGGGCTTTTAGCAGGTTCACACAGGGGAAAATGTTCAGAGTGACTGAGGAAGAGGTCTATCAGACAGAACCGCTGAATGTCACGTTGTCGGGCGGGGTTCATAAGGTCAATGATGGATCAAACTTCGCGACGGGATTTACAGACTACATGCTTAACATTATGCTTGATTATGGGAATCCGTTTGAAGTAAGGTCGCGGAAGCCTTTCGATTATTTCAAAGTGAGGCTGGATTTTACTGAAGGGATCGGTAGAAAAATATTGGATAATGTCACAGGATACGGATTCCTCTTTGGCAGTAATTCCCATTCCTCTGGTGGTTTGGATATGCTCGTCGGGGGATTTCAAGGTTTTAACTACTTCGATAATATGACGTTCGAATTAGCCACCATAGGGTTCGGTCCTGGAATAATCACAAAGCTGCGGGTGAGTCCGAACTCCAATCTTTTCACTAACTTACTTGTCGGTGTAATACCGCTCGCTGGAAACAGTACACGATTTGCTATTACTGACACTTCTCAGGCTAGGGATTATAACTTTGGAGGAGGGGCGGACGTAAAACTTGAAAGCACTCTTCAGGTTGGATCGTGGGTAAACTTTACATTTATAGGTTATTATTTCTGGATTCACACGTATGAAGGATATGCGGGGGATCATTACATTGGTCTTATCAAACCCCGTATTGAATTTAGACTCTTCAACAATCTCAGTGTTGGATTTGAACATTTGGCGTACTATAGTGATCGATACACACGTGATTTTGGCAATTTTCATCAGGTAAGAACTGAACAGAGAGTTTTTCTATCACTCTACTTCGAGAGTTTCAAGAAACAAAAAATTTGATTTACTTTTAAGTCTTATTGTTTTCATTGGTTGGCTGCTCTTTAGGAAGGAAGTATCGTCATGACAAAGAAACCAAAGAACCGGTTCCTTCTTATTATTGTTATCATCTTTTCGTTGGTTGTTACCGGCATGATGAAACCGGTGTATTCGCAGTCTCCCAAAAGGGATTCTACATTTCATCCATACCATATCAATTACTGGGTGACAGGCGGTATCATTATAGTGGGAATTCCGGCAACACTAATTGGGGCACCCTTGATAACGAACAAATCGAAGCTGACAATTGCAGAAATACAGACATTGAACAGAAATGATCTTAACCCAATTGACCGTTGGGCTTTGAATCTCGATCCTTCAAAGATGAGTTACTATGCAAATGTATCTGACATTACGCTTACGGGTATAATTCTTCTTCCGGCTCTCGACCTGTTTGATCATAACATCAGGCAAGACGGGTTGGACATAGCACTGATGTATGCGGAGACTCAAATAATTGTAAATAATATATACCTGTATAGTCCTTTCGGACCGCTTTTTCAAAATAGATATCGTCCTGCTGTTTACTACGATGCGCTTGGTACTAGCGGAGCGAGAATGACAGCCTGGAACCGGAGTTCATTTTACAGCGGTCATGTTGCAGCTGCTGCAGCGGCAACTTTCTTTACCGCAAAGGTATTTTGTGATTACAATCCGGAACTGGGAGACAAGAAATATCTTCTCTATGGTGCGGCGACAATAGTGCCTCTTATTGAGGGATATCTCAGAATGAAAGCACTCGATCATTTTCCATCCGATATATTAGTTGGTTTTGGAGTAGGAGCATTATGCGGCATATTAATCCCTGAATTTCATCGCATCAAAATTGAGAACGTTTCAATGGGGTTATATTCTTCTTATGAAGGAACGGGAATAAGCCTAAAATGGAATCCGGATTTTTTGAAATAGGCATGCTTACTTTTGGACATGAATTTTATTGTGTTTCTAAAACAGCTGTAATCATGTTATTGAGTCTGTAATCATTTGATGAATAATTCTATTGAAGGAAATTTAAAATGAAAAATTCCAAAAATAGAATCATCATGTGCATCTCATGTGCCACACTCTTATTCGTGTGTGCCTTAAAAACAGATGCGCAGCAATTTGAGATCGGCGTACGATATAATCCTGAATTCACGAGTTTAATAAATAAAAATGACAATAATGCCGGCAATAAATTGGAATTAACGAATAATTTTGGATACTTCTCTTTTGGAGCAGGTGCCATTTTCAACTTTAATAATAATTTCGGTTTGGCGGTTGATATTTT
>Ga0182027_10003853_pt1 | contig 23529 bp, 18 predicted proteins | sample 712E1DmetaG_FD_121300 | JGI IMG/M metagenome (GOLD analysis project Ga0182027, IMG submission 121300) | Permafrost microbial communities from Stordalen Mire, Sweden - 712E1D metaG (Illumina Assembly) | ecosystem: Environmental > Terrestrial > Soil > Wetlands > Permafrost | place: Sweden... | reverse complement strand
TAAGGATTCTTATCATCCTCTCCGGAAATATGAGCCATATGAATGGAAAGGAAGAAAGATAAGTCCTGTTAATCCCGGTTCCCGAGAATAGCTTCTGCACATCGGAGGTCGGAAAGAAAGGTGATCTTGATGTTTTCAGGATTTCCTTCCACGAGGTGAATAGTTTCGCCTAGCGTTTCCAGCACCGTTGCATCGTCGGTAAAATTTTCATGCGGGGCCGAATGATAAGCCTTTCTGATCAGTTCTTTCCGGAATACCTGGGGAGTCTGGACGATCCACAGGTTATCGCGGGCTACTTCCCGGTTCCCGCCGGGCAGGGTTTCACGTATCGATTCCTGCATCCGGACTACCGGAATAGCGTTTCCGCTTTTTCCGGCTTCTTTAAAAGTGCGTTTCAGCGTGTCGATCGAAACCAGCGGCCTGACACCATCATGGATCGCCACAAGTCCTTCCCCGCTGATCTTTTCCAATGCATTCTTCACTGAACCAAAACGCGTCCCGCCTCCTTTTACCAGGTGATGGGAGATGGTGAATGAATATTCCCGGCACAGTTTTTCCCAATAAGGGATATGGGATTCGGGAAGGGTGACGAACAAAGGCATTCCAGGATCGAACAGGTAAAAAATCCGGAGGGTATGCATCAGGACTGGCAGTCCGGCCAGCAACAGGAATTGTTTCGGAACTTCCGTATTCATGCGGATTCCCGTTCCACCCGCAACCAATATGGCAGAATTTTCTGACAAGAATGCAGGAATTAAGGATTAAATGATCAGCATGGGATTGCCATACGTAAAGAACTTGTATTTCTTCTCGACGCCGATACGGTATGCTTCCATCAGGAAATCATACCCGGCAAAAGCGGCTACCATCATCATCATCGGGGATTGTGGCAGCTGGAAATTGGTAATCATGGCATTGGCAATGCTGAATTCATAAGGCGGGAAAATAAAACGGTTACTCCAGCCTGTAAAGGGTTTCAGGGTGCCGGCAATGGTAACCGACGATTCGATGGCTTTCATCGAGGTGGTTCCCACGGCTACGATCTTCTTTTTTCCAAGTTTTGCGCAATTCACCATATCTGCAGTTGCCTGCTCAATGATCACCTCTTCAGAATCCATTTTGTGCTTGGTGAGGTCTTCGACGTCGATGGTGCGGAAATTTCCGAGTCCGGCATGCAGGGTGATCTCGGCAAAAGAAACTCCCTGTAACTCCAGCCTTTTCATCACTTCCCGGCTGAAATGCATTCCGGCTGTCGGGGCTGCAACGGCGCCTTCATGTTTGGCAAAGATCGTCTGGTAGCGCTCTTCATCTTCCGCTGTTGCCGGGCGGTTGTGTATCTTGGGAAGCGGGGTTTCCCCGAGGCTCTGGATGGTTTTCTTGAATTCCTCGTAGGGACCGTCAAACAGAAAACGGATCGTTCGTCCCCGGGAAGTCGTATTATCGATAACCTCTGCTACCAGGGAATCGTCTTCGCCGAAATATAATTTATTCCCGATCCGGATTTTCCGGGCAGGGTCAACCAGGACGTCCCATAACCGCGATTCGCGGTTGAGTTCCCGGAGAAGGAAAACTTCAATTTTAGCTCCGGTTTTTTCCTTTTCACCATATAACCGGGCTGGAAAAACCTTGGTATTGTTGATGATAAATACATCCCCATCGCCAAAATAGTCCAGCACATCTTTAAAATGCCGGTGTTCAATCTTTTGTGTCTTGCGGTCGAGCACCATCATGTTAACTTCGTCCCGCGTTTTGGAAGGAGTTCCGGCAATCAGTTCAGGAGGAAGGTGAAAACGGAATTGAGATAATTTCATTTTATATATCCGGTTAGAAGGGGAGCGAAATTACTACAATTTTAAGGAAAAGTCAAGTGACTTTCATGGGATTATACGCAGATGTGATAGAAAAGTTAAGGTTATTCAAAGAGTCCGGTGAGTTCTTCCCCTGTCCGTAGATGGTACCCGGTGATGCCAAGTTTCCGGGCGGCTTCAATATGCATCAGGGTGTCGTCGATGAAAAGAGTTTCGGCTGGATCCAGCATATTCTCCTTCAATACCCATGAGAAGATTGCCGGGTCCGGTTTTTTCAGGTGGAGACGGTAGGAAAAATAAACCTTTTCAAAGATTGCAGAAAAATCAAGGTAACCATAGCGTTTTTGAAGATCTTCCCGGTATTTAAGGTAATGGATCTCATTGGAGTTGCTGAGCAGGAAGATCCGGTAGGTGTTCCTTATGCTTTCCAGCAGCCGGATCCGGGACGCGGGAATTCCCACCAGCAGCGCGTTCCAGGCATCGTCGATGGCCGTGTCGGAAGGAGGAACCTGGTAATGGTTCCGGATCGTTTCCCTGAATTGCTGTGAGGTGATATTCCCGGTTTCATAGGTTGAGACCAGCAACCCGAACTGCCTGTCCTGTTCTTCCTTATCCCCGGAGAATTCCTCTTTTGGTGAACCGAATTCCCTGAATTTCTCAATGGTGCGCTGGATATCAAGGTCGCAGATTACGCCTCCAAAATCGAAGATGATGTTTTTTATCGATGTGGGATGAGGGATATGGGATGAGAGATGAAGCACGGTTTGGGATTTGGGATCAGGGATAAGTAGCATGGAAGCGAGACAACTGTTTTGCAAAAATGCAATTTTTTCTCTACTTTTGCCCTCCCCCAAAAATTGTCAATTGTCAATTGTTAACTGTCAATTGAAAAAGGGCCTATAGCTCAGTTGGTTAGAGCACCTGACTCATAATCAGGTGGTCCCTGGTTCAAGTCCAGGTGGGCCCACAAGTTCAAGTGTGAAGTGCAAAGTGTGAAGTGTAAAAAATTCGCACTTTACACTTTTCGTTTCGGATTTTACACTTTTTTATTACTTAATCCTCATATTCAGTTATTTCATCTTCCTGAACCACATATACCAGGTCAGCATATATAGATCAGGGTCTTCCTTTTTAGCTGCTTCCCATTGATCACTTGTGGATTTTGTATAAGGAATAAGTACATCATCGCCGGCATGCCAGTCGGCAGGAATCAGGATTTTATCTGCATCCGAAGTTTGCAGGGCCAGGATTGTTCTGGTAATCTCATCAAAATTCCTTCCTATGTTCATCGGATAAAAGAACATAGCACGAACCTTGTTCAGGGGATCAATAATAAAAACACCCCTGACATACCTGGTGGTGTTGGTGCTTGAATGAATCATTCCATATTTTCTGGCAATCGAATGATCTTCATCGGCAACAAGAGGGAAATGAATCTGCTGGGGTTCCCTGTTCTTGTATTTTACAGAGTCTATCGATTTTATCCATGAGTTGTGGGTTTCCAGTTTATCCGTGGAGATAACAATGATAGCCACGTTCATTTTTTTCAGATCCTCCTGGATGGCAGCCAATTCAAGAAGTTCTGAAGAACAAACGGGTGTAAAATCAGCCGGATGACTAAAAATAACTTTCCATTGATCTCCGAAATCATTCGGGAAGTTGATAGGGCCGGTGGTAGCTTCGGCTTTAAATGAAGGAGCATCATCACCCAGGAGCGGTATACCTGAATTGGAATTCCCGAGTGCAAAAGATTGTAATACTGAGAAAACCAAAATGGCTAGAAAGGGTAAAAAGATTTTATTTCTTTTCATGATTAATTTTATTTAGATCAAATTAATTTAACAACAAAGGTAATATCGTATCTGAAAAAATCAATCAGATAGTTAAAAAATTCAATCGTGATTAAAACTTTTCTGAGGAATGAAGTTTGATAATTAAGAATGATCCTGTTTCTGAAGGGAGGAAGGCAGAAAGCATCAAATATCTGGAATCGGTTTACGGAGGTGTGGATGGAATCGGTTTGTCCGAAATATTCAAAACCCCCTTTCACCCTCTAATAATCCCTGATACATCTCACTGCTAAACCGGAATTCCGTGCTGTAACTGTAAGCTTTACTTCCATTGCCCCCGGGTCCAGGTAAAAACTATACGCGTGACTGGTATCCTGCGCAGTAGAGGACCACCAATTGCTTACCTTTCCCTCAAAAGGAAAGCTTTCCATCAGTTTCCCCGCAGCCTTACCGGTTCCTCCCAGGCAACTGATCAGTGATGTCCATTCGCTGGATGATGGTATATGCCAGTTCTTCGGACAAATCCGGGATGTATCACTCACTGCACGCCAGTTGTACAGCATTCCTTTGGCAGCAGAAATTCCTGAATCACTCCTGTAATTGCAGCATGCCGGGATATTAACGGCCCTCATGTCAGAAGTGTCTTTCAGACAGGAGATTTCCTTGCCATTGAGGAAATGCATTACCCTTAGGTTTTCAGCCATGATCACCATGGCCCCCAGTGCTGCTGTGGAATAAGCATTGCCATCGATATCTTTCACAGAGTCGCGAAGCGGAGTAAAGATAAAACCTGCAGGATTTTTGTTTCCCTGCAGCCTGTTCCCGGAGAGGGAATTCCGGTTTTCATTATTCATCAGGGCTTGCTGCTCTTTTTTGCGGACATGTGCTTTGGAGATGTGGATCTCCGGGTTATTCACGTTCGCACTGGCAAGAGCCGACTGGAGAATAACGACGGCTACCCCGGCGATGCCATCGATGGCAGCGGCCTGCAGGTCCTGCGCCCCGTCAAGGAATGAGCCCTGGTTCATGCAACCTGTATTGTTCCCATTCGTTCCCGGATACAGATCGAATGTGAAATCGTCAGGCGGAACATCCTTACCCGAACCGGGGCTGTTCCTGACCCGGACCAGGCTGATATTCCCGGCATCGGTCTTTAAAAAGCCCAATCTGCTGCCTAAATCATCTGTTATTTTGTATTTGCCGGGTGACAGGATTGCAGTTTCATTTATATTAAAATTCAACCTGCTCTTTTTTTCTTTTTCAGCCTTTATCCTGATCCAGGTAATATAGACTTTCATGGATCCGGGAGAAACTGTCTGTGCCAGTGAAGTCTGTTGATTACACAGAAAGAAAAGTAATAATATGACAATTACTCTCAGCATTTCAATAGGTATCGGATGATATTCCGTTTGAACCCTTTCACCAATAATCTGTTCAGTCAGGATTATTTTCATGGTCTTTTCATTTTACTAAGATACGGGTTTTGTAAAACTTCAGGATAAAAGTAGCTTCAAATGGCATCTTATCAGAATGGGAATATGATGCCATCCTTGGGATAATTGCGGTCTTTCGCATACTACCCGGCAAAACGGGGATGATCTTGCCAGGGATAAGAATTTTCTGCGTATTGCTACATTTTATTATTGATTTTGGCAAGATTAAATATGGGGAGTTGCAAATAATGCTGAATAAAAACTGACAATAATTTAGCAGCGCCGGCAGACTCTTTGCAGGACCCAGCATTTACCTTTTCCTCCGCATCAATCACCCATGCCAGTATGGGAATAATTTTTTTCCACAATTCTTTATCCATCAACCAAAATCTGCTCATCTTTGTATATGTAAATTCAAATATCAGGAAACGACTATTTTAATGGACTCAAACCCTTACACCTCTTCCCTACATGTAGGGAAGGGGACGCCTGCCTGCCGGCAGGCAGGGGGGATGGGTAATATAGGTCTAATAACATCTCTCCATGAAAAAACTGATTTTACTTTTTATTGCAAGTGCGCTGGTTTGCCAGATTGCATCTGCGCAGGACAACCGCGTGCATACGCAAAGAATCCTGACCGATCCTTCAAAAGGATTTAAAGTCGAAATAGGTTCTGCCGGCAATACTGCTGTGAACCCACAGCAGAATCCGTCCGGATCCGTTGCAACACCGGGGTCAACAGGAACCAGCTGGCATGCCACGGATGCTGCCGCCATCGACTATTATTCAAAAGTCTCAGACCAGGCTCAAAAGACTGCTGCCGGGTGGGGTCTTAATAACCAGAGGCTTTCATTGTATGGCACTTCCAATGTTCCGATATGGGAAGTTCCGTTAACAATACTAACTACGGAGGAATCAGTGGATATGACCGAAGACGGTTCCAGGATTGCGAACGGATACAGTCATTCCATTGAGGTTTATACGCCTGCTTCTCCCACGCCCATCTGGTCGGCTTCGATCTCTTTGTCGATTACAGCAATACGTATTTCCGATGACGGGCTGAAAGTTTTTGTGGGTGCAGCCAATTTACCTGCCAGTGACAGCAGTTTCGTCTATTGCTATACGGTCGGTCAAAGTACTCCGGACTGGATAAAATCCTATCCAGGAGCCTTCACTTCACTGGTCATCAATAAACCTGCAACCCGGGTGTTATTGGGAGAATACGGAGGAGGATATACCCTCATTCATGTGTTGAATGGCGCCGATGGTTCCCTGATCTTTGATGCACCCACTTCGGATCAATATCCGCCTGCCATCTCCGAAGATGGAAAATTTATCGTGAACGGAAATTTTTCAGGTTATGTTTACCTCTATGAATACGATGATGTCCTGTCAACCTACATCCAAAAATGGAGTCACAAAGTGAACGGGACCAATTCATGGGTTTGCGGAATGGGAATATCTGCCGATGGCAGCACAATTTCGGTCGGCACGCTGATATTCAATACGAATGGTTCCTATAACGGGGAATTGTATGTTTTTAATAATAATTCGCCGGATCCCTTATGGATTTATTCCGGCATGGGAGATATGGTGCAATGTGTTGATATCAGCGGCGACGGTTCGATCATTGCATCAGCGGGCTGGGGTCCTCTTGATAATTCGGGGCCCGACTTGTATTTATTCCGGAAACAAAGCAATACGCCCTATTTCACCCTGAACACTCCGGGTTCACTCTTCTGCCTGGATCTTTCCGATGACGGGAAAGTATGTGTGACAGGGGGAAAAGCAGTACATGCAAGGGACTTTGGAAGCGGGGGCAATCTTTACAATATCAATTCCGACCCGGGCGGAGGAACGCTCACCGGGCATGCTGTAAAATCAGGATCAGGCACGCAGGCGGGAGTAAAAGCAGAGATTACAGGGATGTCCACATACTATGCTTTCACGAACGACTCATCTGTTTATACCCTCAAGTATATTCCTGCAGGCACTTACTCAGTCCGGTATTCTGCTATAGGATATATTACCCAGGTCCTGACCGGGGTCGAGATCACTGACGGGCAAACAACAGTGCGTGATGTGACCCTGCTTCCTGCCGGCGATCCGCCCGCCAACCTGACTGCCACGCAGGGGGCCGCGTTGTATGTTCATCTTTCGTGGGATGCATCGCCTTCCCCGGGCGTGACCGGGTACAACGTTTACCGAAAAATTTACGACTTCTCGGATTACCCTTCTGTACCGCTGGGAACAACTGTTGCAGGGCAGCTGACCTTCAACGACAGCACGGCATTGCCCTTGACACATTATTATTATGCCGTTACCGCAAGGATCTCCGATACCCTTCAGTCACCGTATTCAAATGATGCCATCGGCTGGACCGCCGACGGATTCGTCACCAACGAGATCAGCGCTTATGTGGGATCTGCACCTGTGATCGACGGCGTAATAAGTCCGGGTGAATGGAGTGATGCATTCCGGGTAGATTTATCCGATTTCCTTGGAATCTATGACAATGTACCCGATCCCATCGGAAGCGTGATCGGCTATTTTAAGGTCGATACGGCTATGACGAAACTTTATGTAGCCGTGGAGAACTTTGATGACACGATCCTGAATGATCATGATGAAATTGCGCTCTATGTGGATGATAATCACGACGGTGTTTATCCGCCCAGCACGGATAATTCCGAAGGAAACTACTGGGCAGTGCATTATTCTACCGGTGACCTGATCCGGTACCGGCCGATATACAATACCGGGGGTGTTGGTACGGTTGTTCTGGTTCCGGGTGCACAGGTGAAAATTTCAGGCGCCTCCGGCCATGTGGTATATGAATTCGTAATTCCGCTGGGAAGCGATTCTACCTGGCAGATCAATTTCAATAACCAGAACCAGAGTGGCATTTTCATTTTTGCCCTGGATGACCCGAGTACCTTCAACGGTTATTGGCCTTGTACGAATTCGAACATCTTTTCTCCGGCCGGATATGGCGTCATAACCTTCGGGGCTACCGACCAGGTGCCTCCGCCTCCCGGCAACCTGCAGCTTTTTAATCCGGTTGCACAGAATATCATGCTGCAATGGGAACAGCCGGATATCAACGATTTCGACCACTTCAACATCTACGAAGCGGTAAACGGAGGCTCCTTTGCACTGCTGGATCATACGGTTGGGGTACAATATTTCCTGACCGTGACCAATGGCAATTACCAGTTTTATGTAACGACTGTGGATCAGGCCGGACATGAATCAACCCCCTCCAACATTGTTTCAGCTGATGTAACTGTTGGATTACCATCACTGACCGGCGAAATATCCATACTCAAATTCGGTCCCAATCCTTTTACAGATCAATTTATGGTTGATCTGAAAACGGAAAAACAGACGCTGTTGCAGGCCATTATCTATGATCTCAGGGGTACACCGCTCTGTACGCTGGTAAATACACAGGTCGGTCAGGGTTATCATCATTACCTGTGGAACGGGAAAAATGCCGAAGGGAACAACCTTCCTGCCGGCATTTACACCATGGTAATCCGCAGCGGTGAAGGAATGGTAAATTCGTACAAGCTGGTGAAGCTCAGGTAAGGCAGCAGGCAAGAAAGAATTTACGATTTTCAGATTTCAGATTATTGAATTAGCCATGAATGGGGAAAGTTGAAAGCGTTAATTCCCTCTGTGCGACTTTGTGAAGGCCTTTGCGCGCCTTTATAGGTAAATGAAGTTCTTTTAACTCTTTCTTGTTGATTTTCGATTCAGTAATCGTAAATCGGCAATTGTCCTTCATGAATTTTATTCAGCGTTCCCGCTCTTGCGCTTTATATATTCATTGAACGCTTTCTCTCCCTCTTCATTCCAGTATTGATCATAATAACTCCATTTCATGCCATTTGAATAATCCCTGCAATTTCCGCCATCACCCATGGGATGCCTGTGTCTCCAGGGGCCGAACCGGCGATTTCCCCGGTGATGCGAACCTCCATGATGGAAATTGCCAAAGAGGAGTCTGCCGAGTATAGCCAGGCCGACAGCCTGCCAGTAGGTAATGATGCCCAGGTTGAAAATGGCTGGCATCAGTCCGTTCCAGAGCCACATTACAACCGCCCCGAAAAGGAAAGCAAAAGCTGTAAACCCGGTAATTCCCAGTATTACCCATCCGATCCGATGTCTGCGATCCCCGCAGAAGCGTCTTTTTTCATTTTTATTTTCTGTTGTTTCCATGATTTTTTATTTTGAATTGTTTAATAAAATCCTGTGTAATTTCGACAGCGCCCTGTGCTTGCGCGACAAAAGTGTTCCCAGGGGAACGTCCCAATCCTCTGAAAGTTCTTCATAGGATTGATTCTCAAACTCTGTTGCAATGATTACGGCCTGCTCGTCAGGCCGGAGCTGTGCAATGGCTTTGCGGAGCATTTCCGGCGCTATGCTTACATAATCCTTTTCCTCAGCTAATGTTTCATCGGTTAATGTATTCAGTAAATAATTCCCGTTTTTACTGTCCGTGAAATTCTCGATCGATATATTTCGCTGCTTTTTTTTCCGGGTATCGATGATCTTATTCTTAACCGAACGGTAGATGTAAGCAGTCAGGTTCCCGATCTGGGAATCCAGCTCAAGTCTGTCCATCAGTCCCAGCGCGACATCCTGGACGATATCTTCAGGAGAAGCTTCAAAAAAACGGTCTTCAAGGTTCTTCCTGACAAAATTGACCAGCTTCTGGTATTCCTGCCGGAAGAACTTATCCAGTGTCTTTTTCTGAAGTTCCTTTTCCATGATGATGTAGACGGGTCGGATGGATATTATTGCAATAAAATGAAAAATAAAAAAATTCTTATGAGTGAAGGTACAATTTTGTGATGTATTTTAGCAGTGAATCCAAAAATCATCGGCCATCCACCTGAAAAAATGAAGAACTTTCTCCTGCCAGCCATTCTCCTGCTTATCTTTTCTGGTCTTCTTTCATCCTGTAAGAAAAAAGAAACCATCACCTTCCCCCAAACATTATACGTAACCGGCATTGCGAAGAAATCCGAAATAAGAATGTTCACCAACCATATGGAAATAAAAGACACAGCAGTGATCAACCATTATGTTGCCGGCTCAAAGTACTTCAACCTCCAGAACAACACCATCGATCCTTCCGATCATATTACCTTTGAATCGGAAGACACTGTAGTCTTTCCATGGTCGGGCACAAAATTCTCCGTTAGCAGGACCGATGACCTTTTCCTGTTCTATTCGAAAAACCCCGATGTCTATATCGATATGTCAACAAGGCTGGACATGCTGGTCGATACGTTGCTGAAATACAAAGACCGTAAAATACCCGTCCCAAGCGGGACAAACCTGTGTAACTATATTACCAGAGAAGTAATTGTTGCCCATGGAAATTACCAGGAACTTGAACTTTCGTCACTTTCTTTAAAGATCAGTATTCCCGGGGGCTACTTCTCAGAAAGGCTTTTGAACGAATTATACGAAGGGGCCATGTCCGGATATGGTCCCTACGATACCGTCGCGGTTCAATCTTTTGCATTTCATTTAATGCCCCGGTAACAGTTAAATATTTTTCACTTTTGGTTTTTCATTTTTTCCTCTTCATTATCCGGATGCTGTTGAAGAATTACCCATTCTTTTGTATTTTTGTAAACAGGAAAGTACCTCAAATATAACTGGCCTTACAGGATAATGGGAAAAGCACTTCGCTTCACGTTGATCATCTTCTTCCTTTGCCGGAACCTTTTCCTGTTTTCCCAGAATCCTGCTGTGGTCATCAGCAGTTATTACAATGATGCAGATCCCCGCGATGAGTGGTCGGAATTGCTGGTTGTGGCGGATAATACCGATATGTATGGCTGGAATTATCAGGATAATAACGCTACGCAGACGAACTGGCAACCGGCGATAACCTTCAATAATCCTTTATTCTGGAAAAACATGCGTGCCGGCACGATCATCATGATCTGGCACCGGCAGATTGGGTCAACAGGTATACCCCACCCGTCAGATGCAAATAAAGCAGACGGGTACATCGAAGTTTCCGCCAATGATCCTACCTATTTCAGCGGAGGGAATTTCGGGACCGCCCCGCTTTATGCCGGGCCAACCCTGAATATCGATGATGCAGGTGATCTGCTGGTCCTGACGGATGCGACCGTAACATTTATTCATGCCCTGGGGCATAAAGCGGTTCCGGGCGCAATATGGGGTGCGCTTCCCCTGCCTAAACTGAATTATAAATCCGGCATTACGGACGGTGAAGCTGTGTATGTTTGTCCGGGTGCAAGCCTGGATGAATACGGGACTCTCCCTCCTCAGGATGGCACCACCTGGACCTCCGGCGGAACGGGTGCAGCCCTGACATTCGGATTGCCCAATACCTGCACTACATCTGCAACGGCAAATTCTGATTTCTGGAGAAGCTTACGCCAACCTGGTTGGGTCAACCCTGTATTAACAGGAACTGTAAATCCGGCCAATACCCTGGTAACATTGAACTGGAATACTTCGGAGGATTCATTCCCGGCCGATGGTACACAGGGATACCTTCTGTTGAGAAACACTTCAAATATATTCGGCACCCCCCTCGATGGCCATACTTATGCATTGGGAGAAACTCTGGGAGGAGCTTCCGTCATCGCCGAGATTGATTCTTCCCAGATCCTGTCTTATACCGATTCGGTTACCGTTCCCTGTCCCGGCGGATTTTATTACCGGATCTATGCTTTCCGGTATGGTACTGATAATCCTAACGGGAATGATTATAACGTGGCACGCGGAAGAGCATACAATGAAACTGCATTCGGATCAGTGCAGGTCAATGGCTTCCCACCCATTGCTCCGGTATCTGCTGCAAGCAACCGGAATAATATCTGCGCTAATGACACGGGAACTATTACCCTTTCGGTAACCGGGGGGTCCGGAACGACTTTAAACTGGTACACGGGAAGCTGCGGAGGAACATTTTTAGGAGCAAGTAGTGGAGCAAACGACAGCATTACCATACCTTCTCCTTTCGTAACTACTACTTATTATGCCCGCTGGGAAAGTACGTGTGGCATCTCCTCCTGTGCCAGCATTACCGTGAACGTAATGGACAGTCTTCCCGTCAGCGTTTCCATCATCGCCAGTTCTAACCCGGTTTGCATCGGCACATCTGTAACATTCACGGCCAGTCCGGTGAACCCGGGAACAGCACCGGCTTATCAATGGAAAGTAAACGGGGCCAATGCCGGGACAAACAGCAACACCTATACATATACCCCGTCAAACGGAGACAGTGTCAGTGTAGTCCTGACATCGAATGTAACCTGTCCTTCCGGCAATCCTGACACATCCAACATCATCGTAATGATGGTCAGTTCAGGAACGCTGAACGTCAGCGTTACCATCTCTGCAAACCATTCTGCCGTATGCCCGGGAACCATTGTCACATTTACTGCATCTCCCGTGAATGAAGGCGCTTCGCCTGTTTATGAATGGCTGGTCAATGGAGTGTCGGTACAGCTTGGAAGCTCTCCGGTATATACAACCAATTCGCTGACAGGCGGGGAATCGGTAGTTTGCCGGCTGACATCTTCCTTAACCTGTGTAGTTGCAAACCCTGTAGAATCAATGCCTTTATCCCTTCCTGCAGCCCCTGTCCCGGTAGTTAAATTGACTGATCAGGCATTTTTGTGTGCCGGAGAACCCTCCCAGTTGGATGCTGGTCCGGGGTTTTCCGCTTATCTCTGGCAGGATGGAAGCACCGGGCGCTATTTCACGGCAATCAACCCGGGCGTTTACCGGGTAACGGTAACCGATTCGCTGGGCTGTACCGCAAGCGATTCTGTCCTGTTGAAGATATGTAATGTGATGATATATATACCGGATGCCTTTACACCCAATGGCGACGGATTGAATGATGAATTTAAGGTTGTTACCTCCCTTGAGGGGATCACCGAGTTTTCCATGCAGGTTTATAACCGCTGGGGTGAAATGGTATTTGAGTCTTCAGATATCCATCATGGCTGGAATGGCATTGTGAATGGCAAGTATGCCCCTCCGGACTCCTATGTATGGAAAATAATTTATCAGATTCCTTCCCAGGGAACTGCTTCCGCGTCTTCAACTACCCTTCATGGTACCGTTTTGCTGATCCGCTGATCTGTTTCCCTCACAAATAAACAGGTTCCAAAAAAATACGGGACGGGAAGGGAAAAAATTTGACTTTTCTTTTCTTATCTCCTATCTTTGCCCTTATTCAGTCTTGATAGTATTAACTTAAAAACCTCCTGAAAACATGAAACATTTATTTACGCTTTTCGTCATTATGGCTTTTGGCCAGGGACTGCTGGGCCAGACCTACTTCGGGCCGAATTATATTCACCTGAACCAGGCTTCGAACTGCTATGACGACTATACGATCCTCGACGGATCGATCGTGGGAACGAATTCTGCCGATCACCTCATCTTTACCCATAACTGGGGACCGGATATTTCCCATGAAGAATACATGCTTCCAAGTCACGGACTGTGGTATGACGGTTCTGAATGGAGTATTTTCAACGAAACCGGGGCAAGCATCGACACGAACCTTGCATTCAACGTGCTCAATCCGCAAACCAACGGGATCTCTTTTACACATACCGTCACGGTAGCCAATTCTTCCTGGAATGTTTCTTACATCGATAATGCGGCATTGAACAATACCCCGTCGGCCGTGTTTTTTATCAGCAAAACCTGGGAAAATGGCGTTTACGATACCGCTCATGTGGGGATCTGGTATGATGCCACTGAAGGAAAATGGTCTGTTTTTAATGAAAACGGTAACCCCCTGCAGGTAAACAGCACCTACAACATATTTATACCGGATGCTGCCACATCATTTTATAAACACACTGCAACTTCCAATTATTATATTACCTATCTTGATAATCCTTTGCTGAACGGGAATCCTGATGCCAGGATCTTCATAGTGCATGATTTAACCAATGATCCTGCTACTGAGGGGTACATCAATGATGAACTCGGGGTCTGGTATGATGGTTCGGGATGGACCATTTACAACGAAAATATCGATACGCTTTTTAATGGTGCAACATTCAACGTTCTTATCATCAGGAATACTCCGGTGGGTATCGCAAATAATGCTGCTGATGCAGGCAAAATAATAGTAACTCCAAATCCTGCTAAAGACAACATTACCGTGCTGCTGAATTCATCTTATCTAAAATCTTTAAAGGAGATCCGGCTTTCATCCATGGACGGACAAACCCTTTTTCAAAAAGGCTACAGTGGTGATACCGATAAACAACTCGTTTTCGACCTTTCCTCCGTGGCGCAGGGCCTCTATATCCTTACTGCAGTTACCGGGGAAGGAACCCTTTCCACCAGGGTGAATGTTGTAAGGTAAAAAATTTATCATGAAATATATCAGGCTGGTATGCCCAGGGGATGGTACCAGCCTGGTTCCAAATAATGTATCTTTGCATTCTTTTATTCCATTTTAATGATAAGAAGATTAAAATCCGGCTTGTCCATTTTAATGCTTGTTGTGCTGGGGCTGGTTCTTACACCCATGGAATATATACATTCCCTTTACGGGCATGAAGATGACCATTGTCTTCCTCATTCTGTTCCCTGGATTGGGAAAGTACATCATCACTGTAAGATTCTTCAACTGATTCCATACTCGTTTTTACGTGAGGGGAAACAGGTCATTCCCCGGAAACATTCTTATTCAGGAACAATCTTCCTCAATTTTTATACAGAAACATTCATTTACGCGGTTCTCAAGCCCTCGCCCCGCGCTCCTCCCGCCAGCAGCTGAACTCCTTTCATGATTAATTAAAATGGCCGATCCTTTCACAGGTCCGGTCACCAACTTGTTCAGTTATAACTATAAAATTTCATTTATGTTGAATCCTTTTTTTGCCAGGTTGTTTCCTGGTATTATCTTCTTTCTATTGATTTCTGTTTCTTTTGCACAGGTTACCCTTTCGGGAAAAGTGACAGAAAAAGGCAGTGGAGATCCGCTGATCGGCGCTACCGTTTATATCCCTGATTTGAAAACAGGTGCTTCTTCGGATAAAGACGGTAATTACAAAATCCGGAATTTACCGGCAACATCTTTGCTCGTTCAGGTAAGCTATGTTGGTTACCTGGCAGTGACCGCAAAAGTTGACCTGAACAAAACAACCCTTCAGAATTTTGAACTTTCCGAATCTGCCATTGAATCACAGGAAGTGGTTATCACGGGAAATGATCTGTCAAGCGAAAACAGCCGCAGCAGTGTTTCCATTACGCCGATCAACAAGCTCCAGCTGTTCACGACTCCTTCTACCAATATTATTGATGCAATCGCAACGGTACCGGGCGTTTCGCAAATAACCACCGGCGGTGAAATTTCCAAACCGGTCATCCGGGGATTGAGCTACAATCATGTGGTGACCCTGAATGAAGGCGTACGGCAGGAAGGAAGTCAATGGGGCGATGAACATGGCATTGAAATCGACCAGTTTGCCGTTGACCGTATTGAAATATTGAAAGGCCCTGCCAGCCTCTTCTATGGATCAGATGCCATGGGAGGGGTAATCAACATCCTGGAACCCATCCCTGCCGAATCCGGTAAGATCAGGGGAGAATTTGCTTCCCAGCTTTCAACCAATAACCGTCTTTACAGCAATTCATTGATGCTGGAAGGCAACCAGGATGGATTTCTGTGGCGACTGAGGGGAACGTACAAAAATGCAGCTTCTTATGAAACGCCACCGGAATATGTTTATAATTCAGGGTTTAATGAAAATAATTACAGCCTGCTTCTCGGACTTGTCAGGAAATGGGGATTTACTCATCTGAACGTAAGCACCTTCAATACTAAGATCGGGATGGTTGATGGAACCAGGGATTCACTTACCCATCAGTTCCTTGATTACCTGGGAACCCCTGTCTCTGATGCACAGGCAAAAAGCAGGAAGATCGGAGTGCCTTTCCAGATCGTCCAGCATTACCAGGCATCCTCAGCAACAAACCTGTTCCTGAAAAACAGCCAGTTAAAATTCGATGCAGGATACCAGGCCGACAATCGCAGGGAGTTTGCCTCCACACCGGATGAACCAGGGTTGTTTCTTCAATTAGCTACATGGACCTATGATGCCCGCTATACTATACAGCTTCCCGGTTCCTTTGAATTTGTGTCAGGCATTTCGGGGATGACACAGATGAATCTTAACAAAGGCATAGAATTTCTTGTGCCCGACTATGATCTCCAGGATTGGGGTGGATTTGTGTACGGCAAAAAATCCTGGGAACGCTTTACAGTGAATGCCGGAATCCGGTTTGATCACCGGTCCATCAGCGGAAAGGCTATGATACATGATACACTTGGTCACCCGGCAATCAAAGAAGATACGATTTTTACCGGTTTTCATTCAGACTTTTCTGCTTTTACCGGATCTGCTGGAATCACCTTCAGGCTGAGCAAAACCGTCAACCTGAAATTCAATGTTGGCCGGGGATTCAGGGCTCCCAACATCGCTGAATTGGCCTCCAATGGAGTTCATGAAGGAACTTTCCGTTATGAGATCGGGAACCCCTTGCTTAAGCCGGAAACCAGTATCCAGGTCGACGGGGAGATTTCAGTCAATACCAAGTTGCTCAGTGCCGTTTTTAACGGTTTTTATAATGTTGTCGACCATTACATTTATGCCCGGAATACCAATGATGAAACAATCCTTTCGGGCGGCCAGTCTTATCCTGTATTCCGTTATATCCAGGGAAATTCGGTTCTGAAGGGATTTGAATTTGAACTCGATATTCACCCGGTGGATGCATTGCACCTTGATAACAACATCGATTACGTCTGGGGAAAGAACCTGTCGACCGGGGTCCCACTGCCTTATATTCCGGCACTTCATACCATGCACGACTTGCGATATACTTATAAAACCCGTAAAACTTCATGGTTGAATTCGCCTTATATCGAAGCCGGGCTGGAAGTCCATTTCGGACAATACGACATTGACACTTTTGAAACCCCATCACCAGGTTATGTGCTGATCAATGCATCCATCGGGGCAACCCTGAAAATACAGAAACAATCATGGACGGTTTACATCAGCGGAAAAAATCTTGCTGATGAAAAATATTTTGACCACTTAAGCAGGCTGAAATATGTCGGGATCTATAACATGGGAAGAAATATAACCTTCGGCCTGATCCTTCCTTTTGGTATTTACAACCAGAATAAAAATGATTAATTTCGGCAATACCGTTCATTCACGGTATCCCGTGAATGAAAAATAATAAGAAGGATCCCGAAAAATCCCTATTTTCGTTCAAAATTTCAGGTATGCAAACTTACTTCCGGTTCATCACAATTGCAGTTTTCACTTTAATTTTTTCAGGAAGTTTGTTTGCAGAGAAGACCCGGACCGGAACAGGATACATGATCACCTGCACCATCTCGTTTCCTGGAGCTAAATTTGGCAGTACAGGTCCGATGGGGGAACTCGAATCGGTGATTATTCCGCTGAAGCGGGTAGGAAGGTTGTTCATGATCGAAGCCAAAATTGATAACGCAGTTGGGAATTTTCTTTTTGATACCGGCGCTGCCCAACTTGTGCTGAACAGTACCTATTTCCGGAAATACATGAAAATGAGTGGCGGGGAAGGAGGAGGCATTACCGGGACAACAGGTACGGTCGAGCATGTACTGATCACAAAAATGGATGTCGCCGGGTTGTCATATTACAATCAGACTGCAGATGTGACAGATCTCGGCCATATCGAAAACCGCCGGGGGGTCAAGGTTCTCGGGCTGTTTGGTGCGTGTATGTTAAGAGGACTTGAAGTGGTGATCGACATCAATCATAATGAACTTCGCTTCTACCGGCTGGATAAAGCAGGTAACAGGATTTCGGAGCAGAAAAATGAATTCAGGGCCGATGTGACGGAAAAGGTGCAATTATACCATAATATCCTATTCATTAAAGCGAGGATCGGTGGAAAGATCCTTGATTTTTGCCTGGATACCGGCGCCGAATCAAATGTGCTGAACAGCTATGCCTCAAAAAAAGTATTGAGTACCGTGACGATCTTAAGAAGATCTGACCTGATGGGAGTGGGTTCCGGCGAAGCAGAAGTACTGCTTGGCAAATTGAATGATTTTTTTCTTGGCGAACACCCCATCACAAACATGCAGACTATCATTGCCAGTCTCAATGCACTGTCGGATTCTTACGGATACCCGATCGATGGCATGCTGGGATATGATTTCTTTGAGAAAGGAGAAATTTGCATTAATTTAGTAAAAGATGAATTAAAGATCAGTTTTACTAAAACAGGAAAAAGTTGAAGAAGCAAATGAAATATTTCCTGGTCCTGGTCTTTCTTCTGCCGGTTTTTGCAGGCAGGTCACAATTCAACCCGAGTACCATCTGCAGGGTGGAAAACGGGAGGATGTATTTTAAAATAGACCTGAAGTGGACCCGGGATCAGAAAAAAGAACTGGCCCGTTTGTTCGACCTCGACAGTGTGGTCCTGGCAGGTGTTTTTGCAGGCAAGACAAAAGTGACCGTTAAAGATGCCCAGTGGGAGATCGTAAAACTGAATGATCACCTGGTGGAATTATCAAAAGTGATCAAAACGATGGCGGTTAAGCCAACTAATGCGAACGATGTCTTCATGATGGATGACCGCTGGTTAAAATTAAAGGCAGAAGCTGAAGCAGAAAGAGTGTCGGTAGATTATGGTGTAAATCGTTTTACCCGGGTTTCCGTATTCCGGTACCATGATGGTGTTGCCCGGTTTTTTCTACCGGGACATAAAGAAGCAAAGCGCGTATTTTTATCCGGATCGTTCAATTCCTGGAGTACGGAAAAAACCCCGATGCAAGCCTGCGATTCAGGATGGGTGGTTGCCCTGAAAATGCAACCCGGGAAATATTCCTATAAATACATCCTTGACGGGAGCTGGACCGAAGACCCGTTCAATAAACTCAAAGAAGATGATTCCAATGGCGGGAATAATTCCGTTTTGTATTGTTACAACTATATTTTCCGGCTCCGGGGTTACACTTCCTCTCACCAGGTAATACTGGCCGGCAGTTTCAACAACTGGGATAAGAGTGAACTTAAAATGGTTTCCATAAAAGGAAGCTGGTTGTTGTCACTTTACCTTCGGGATGGGACACATGCTTATAAGTTCATTGTTGATAATGTCTGGGTCACCGATCCGGATAATAAACTGAAACGACCGGATGGCAGCGGAAATTTCAACTCTGTTATAGGGATCGGCGACAGCGTCCTGTTCAGGCTGAAAGGTTTTCCTGATGCAAAAAATGTGGTCCTTACGGGGAACTTCAATGCCTGGAATACCGGTGAACTTTTCATGGAAAAAGTACCTGACGGATGGCAATTGGGTTATGTGCTTGGCCCGGGAAATTATGAGTATAAATTCATTGTCGACGGGAAATGGATAACCGACCCGGCAAACCCGAATACAACCGGTTCCGGAGAAACCCGGAACTCCTTTCTGGCACTGAAATCAAACTACGTTTTCAAACTGGATCAATATCTATCAGCAGAAAAAGTTACCGTTACAGGCAGTTTTAACGGTTGGAATGAGGATAACTTCGTCATGGTAAAAAAAGATGGCAAATGGATCTTCCCCATTTACCTGAAACCTGGTAAATACACCTATAAATATAAGGTTGACGGAAAATGGATCCGCGATCCCGGCAATGATCTCTGGGAAGACAACGAATACGGCACAGGAAATTCTGTACTCTGGATCGAACCCTGATCCTGATTATTTTCCTTTCTTTTTGCACATTTCCTTTTTTGTTTCTTCAGATCATTTATAAGATAAATCCCATACATAGAAGTAAATAATATAATTTTACAGGCTGAACAGCAGGTTAAGAATTAAAATTCTGATATGAACCATAAAATACTCGTCATTGATGACGAACCCAGCATTTGCATGCTCCTGGAGAACTTTCTTTCTAAAAACTACGAGATTGTTTGCCGGTATGACGGGCTCGAGGCTTTGCAGTGGCTGGAAAGCAACCTTCCCGACCTGATCATCTGCGATATTCAGATGCCCAAAATGGACGGCTATCTTTTCCTGGAAAAACTCAGGCAAAGGGGATATACCAAACATACACCGGTGATCATGCTCTCGGGCGTGGAAAGTAGCAAGGAACGCATCCGGTGTTACAAGCTGGGGGCACAGGATTTTCTTGCCAAACCCTTTAACCCTGAAGAACTGGAAGAACTCATCAAAAAGAACCTTTTTCCTATTCATTTTGCCGGTAAGTGGTAATCCTGTAATACACCGGTAATTCATTTTTCCCTTTCCGGATCAGCTCACTTTCATTTACTCTAGCCGACAGGCTGCATCCCTTCCCTGCTTGCAGGAAATGACGGGGAGAAATTTTCAAGATCAATTCCTCGTTCCGGGGACACGGGACGAGGAATTATATAGATTCTCAAAACAGGTTCTTGCCGCTCCGTGCCATCGAGGTTCATTTTATCCAACATCCTGATTACAGGCAGACTACTGCCCCTGCTTAGAGGTACAAAAGGGGAAGGAGAATGATTCACACAAATACATATTATTCCTTTTAGCCGCAGTGTACGGATTTTTACTAAATTAATTTAATCTAAATATAAATAAATGGTTTATATTTGCATCCGGAAATGAAAAGAAATGCTGCAAAGGTATGCTGTGCCTTAAAGATCGCCGTCAAACAGGTTTGGGATTTATAAAATAAAATGTTATTGATGGAAACACCGCTTGTTTCGATCATTACGATCAATTATGATCATTCTGAAGTGACTTCCGAGTTATTGTATTCATTGCGGAACATCACATATCCGGAACTGGAAATCATTGTTGTGGATAACAACTCACCAAATGATGATCCGGCCATTCTTAAGCAATCTTTTCCGGAGATTGAACTGATCCGAAGTACGGAGAACCTGGGATTTGCCGGGGGAAATAACCTGGGAATCCGGAAAGCCAGGGGAAAATACATTTTATTTCTGAACAATGACACAGAAGTGGAACCCGGGTTCCTGGAACCCCTGGTTGCAAAACTGGAATCGGACAAAAGTATCGGCGCTGTAAGCCCAAAGATCCGGTTCTTTCATATGCCCGGCACCCTTCAGTATGCCGGTTCTTCCCCGCTGAATCCATATACAATCCGCAGCTATGGCCGCGGGCATGGGTTACGTGACACGGGTCAGTTTGAACTGGATACAGCAACTGCATTCGTACATGGCGCTGCCATGATGGTTCCGGTGGAGGTGATACGGAAGGTTGGACTGCTGGCAGAGTGTTATTTTCTCTATTATGAGGAGCTCGACTGGTCTGAACGGATCCGGCGTGCCGGCTATAAACTCTGGTACGTCCATAATTCGGTTGTCTTTCATAAGGAATCGATCTCTACCGGGAAGATGTCACCGTTAAAGACGTATTACATGAACCGTGCCCGGATTCTCTACCTCCGCCGCAATATTTATGGGTTTCGATATCCTGTTGCCATTCTTTACCAGGTATTCATTGCGGTTCCCAGGAATGCCCTGAAATTTCTGTTGGAACGGAACCCCGGCCATTTTAAAGCCTATCAGCAGGCAGTTATGTGGCATGTAAAACACCTTGTTATAAAAGATATTCATTCCGATCCGACATTCTGAATAAATGAATGCTTAATATTTGATTGATGAACACATCCTTAACACTTACATACGAACTCTTCCAGGTCTTGGTTTTTGTCTTGCTGGCATTGCCCATACTCTATATTTTCATTTTTGCTTTTGCCGGACTTTTTTATCGCCCGGTTCAGTTTCCTTTAAGACCCTCCCTGAAAAAAATCGCCGTTCTGATTCCAGGGTATAAGGAAGATGAAGTTATTGTTGAGGTTGCAAGAGATGCAATCCGGCAGGAATACCCTCAGGAGTATGTTGACATTATTATCATTGCCGATTCGTTCCGGCCCCAGACCCTGGAATCGTTGAAAGCCCTTCCGGTCAGGGTAATCGAAGTAAAGTTTGATAAAAGCACCAAGTCTAAAGCCTTGAATGCAGCGTTTGCGCAACTTCCGGATGATTATGACCTGGCGGTGGTGCTGGATGCCGACAACCTGATGGCGCCGGGGTTCCTGGAAAAGATAAATGCTGCTTTTGAATGGGATATTGTAGCTGTTCAGGGACACAGGACAGCAAAAAACCTTGATTCTTCGCTGGCTGTGCTGGATGCCATCAGCGAAGAGATCAATAACCACATCTTCCGGAAAGGCCATAGGGTACTGGGTTTGTCCTCGGCCATCGTCGGATCGGGAATGGCTTTCAGATATGATTATTTTAAGAAACTGATGGCAACAGTAACTGCAGTAGGAGGATTTGATAAGGAAATTGAATTGAAGATGCTGAGAGAAGGTCAAACAATTGCTTATCTCGATGATGCCATCGTTTATGATGAAAAAGTTCAGAAAGCAGAGGCGTTTTCGAACCAGCGCCGGCGTTGGCTCTCCGCACAACTTATTTATTTCCGCAAGGATTGCGGAAAATCATTGTCAGCGCTCTTTCTTCATGGAAATATCGACTATTTTGACAAGACCCTTCAATTCATCCAGCCTCCCAGGATCCTGCTTCTTGGAGCCGTACTGATCTTTGGCACCGTGTTTTCGATGCTGGATATTTTATTATCGGTATCAACGGTAACATTCCACCTGTGGGTGTTTCTGATGGTCGCCTGTATCCTGACTTTTCTTTTTTCCATTCCTTCAAAATATTATCGTTGGCAAACTCTCTTGGCCCTTGGAAGTATACCCAAAGGCATGCTTCTGATGTTCGGATCGCTTTTAAAGATCAGAGGTGCCAATAAACAATTTTTGCACACCCGGCACAATACCGTCAGTACCCATTTATAGAAAAAAACAAGGAAACCAATAATCTTAGGAAAATATGAAAATCGGCATTGAGGGGCAACGGTTGTTTCGCAGTAAAAAACATGGCATGGATATGGTCGCGCTGGAACTGATCCGTAACCTGCAGGAGATCGATCATGAAAATGAATACGTGGTTTTCGTGAAACCCGATGATGATGATGAAGTATTAAGGGAAACATCAAATTTCAGGATTGAAAAAGTGAAGGGAGGATCTTATCCTTTGTGGGAACAGGTATCGTTGCCGAGGGCCGTAAAAGAAGCAGGATGTGAAATGCTTCATTGCACCAGCAACACGGCTCCTCTTCATTCAACGGTTCCGTTGGTTGTAACGCTTCATGATATTATATATATGGAAAGCAGCTACCGGAAAATCCTGAAAGGAAGCGGTTCAACCTACCAGAAGTTCGGAAATATTTATCGCCGTTATGTTATTCCAAGGATCATCCGGAAAAGCCGGAAGATCATAACGGTTTCCCAGTTTGAAAAAACCCGGATCGGGAATTTTTTCGGAATCTCCGGTGATTCCCGTCTGACTTCTGTTTACAACGGAGTCAGTAACC
>Ga0182027_10003852_pt1 | contig 23532 bp, 21 predicted proteins | sample 712E1DmetaG_FD_121300 | JGI IMG/M metagenome (GOLD analysis project Ga0182027, IMG submission 121300) | Permafrost microbial communities from Stordalen Mire, Sweden - 712E1D metaG (Illumina Assembly) | ecosystem: Environmental > Terrestrial > Soil > Wetlands > Permafrost | place: Sweden... | reverse complement strand
GTTGTCTGCATCTTTTTTGTTTTCGCTTTGAGGGAACTCGGAAGTAAACGAATAATATTCATCAACAGTTTCCTGATAGCGTTCTTTCTTTTTTGACTCAACACTGTTAAAAGCCAGCAAATATCTAGAATTCAATATATACCACATTAATTTTTCACGATACTTAGTACTCGGATACTCATCAAGGCTGTTTCTCAATGCAATTATCGACGATTTATACATGCCAAGATCGTAATACAGTTTAGCGCTGTAAAATGATTTATCGACAAGTTTATCCTGAAGTTCCACAATTAATTCCTTGCTTTTATCGGCATAACTACTAGCCGGATACTTTTTTAAAAAGAATTGAAGAGATTCGATAGCCTTTGTTGTACTGGTCTGATCGAGTGATGGGACAGGGCTTACAAGATAAAGGCAATAAGCTGCCATATACTGGGACTCTTGGGCAAAAGGTGAATATGGATATGATTGGAATAAACTACTATAATATTCCGAGGCTGCTTCATAAAACCCTTGTCCGTAATTACTCTTGGCAAGATAAAAAACCACAGTATCCGCTTTATTAGTACCACGAAAGACGTTTAAAATATCTTCGAACAGAGTTGCAGCCCTTGAATAATCTTCTTTGTTATAATATTCGAAAGCTTTGCGATACTTTAAATTAGTATCTGAGCTTTTCAGAATTTTATTGTACCCACCACAGGAAGCAAGTGTAATTAACAGAATACCAATGTAAAGAAAGTTTATCCTCATCCTGAAAAAATATTTTGCAAATGTATATTATTATTAATTATAAAGAACAAAAATCCTGCAAAATTTGTGATATAACGCAGTAATACAAAAAATATTTTAAAACACTAATCAACTAATTTTCGTTGTTTGCGAAGAAGCATGCAAGATTTTTTTTATTTGCGGCGTGTGTGATTTTAAAAAAATCATGTAGGTTTGTGATTTGTTTAAAAATTTACCAAAATCTTAAGCTGTGGATATATTTGACAAGATTAAAAACAACATGGGTCCGCTTGGGCAATACCAGAAAGAAGGACAAGGGTATTTTTTCTTCCCGAAACTTGAAGGGGAAATTAAACCACGAATGAAATTTCGGGGCAAAGAGGTACTTACCTGGAGTTTAAACAACTACCTTGGCTTAGCTAATCATCCTGAAGTGCGCAAAGCCGATAATGAAGGTACCAAAGAATGGGGTTTGGGTTACCCTATGGGTGCGCGTATGATGTCCGGACACACCAGCCTTCATGAAGAGCTCGAACGTCAGCTGGCCGATTTCGAGAAAAAAGAAGATGCATATCTTCTCAACTATGGTTATCAGGGCATGATTTCTATAATCGATACTTTGCTGAACCGTCACGATGTTGTGGTGTACGATTCTGAAGCACATGCTTGTATTATCGATGGTTTGCGTTTACACATGGGCAAGCGATTTGTGTATCCGCACAACGATATGGTTAAATTTGGCAAAGAGCTTGAACACGCTGTTAAATTAGCAGAAGAAAACAAAGGTGGTGTATTGGTTATCACTGAAGGCGTATTCGGTATGTCGGGCGATCTCGGCAAACTCGATAAAATTGTTGAATATAAAAAGAAATATAATTTCCGTCTTTTGGTTGACGATGCTCACGGTTTTGGAACTATGGGAGCAAACGGAAGGGGTACTTCGGAACATTTCGGAGTGATGAACGAAGTTGATCTTTATTTTGGCACTTTTGCCAAAGCTATGGCAGGAATTGGCGGATTTATTGCAGGAGAGGAAATGGTTATTGATTTTTTTCGATATAATATGCGTTCGCAAATTTACGCAAAATCATTGCCAATGCCTATGGTGGTTGGAGCGCTAAAACGCCTTGAAATTCTCAAAAACCAGCCCGAACACCGCGAAAAACTTTGGACTATCGTCAATGCACTGCAAAACGGGTTACGGGCTAAAGGATTCGATTTAGGTAAAACTGAATCTCCGGTGACCCCGGTGTTTCTGACTTGCAGCATTCCTGAGGCAACAAATATTATTTTCGATCTCAGGGAAAACTATCGTATTTTCTGTTCAATGGTGATATATCCCGTTGTTCCTAAGGGTGTGATGATGCTTCGTATTATTCCCACTGCTGCTCATTCGCTTGAAGATGTGGAATATACTATCAATTCTTTTTCTGAGGTACTGGAAAAACTTAAAGCCGGCAAATACGTGGGCGATCATATTGCTAAGTTTTAGCCTATTAACTTAAGTTTTTTGATTTACGAACAAGGAATAGCGATTTTTGATTTACGAAGTATTTATAAATCAAAATTCTAAAATCGTTAATCCCTGTCTGCGGCAGGCAGGCTTGTTCGATATTCAATCTAAGATATTAAAAACAACGAGGCGCTGATTAGTTGTGCTATCCATTGTATTTTTTCGATTTTAATGCAGCTCAGATAAATACCGCTCCGTATCCAATGCTGCCATACATCCTGTTCCTGCAGCAGTAACGGCCTGGCGATAAATTTTATCCTGGACATCGCCACAGGCAAAAACACCTGGCACATTGGTTCGGGTAGATCCATTTTCGGTGATAATGTAACCTGTTTCGTCGGTTTTAATAAACGGTTGAAATATTTCGGAATTAGGTTGGTGACCAATGGCCAGAAAGAAGCCATCAATATCGATTTTTTTCTCTTCCCCTTTGTTATTGACAAGAATTGCCCCGGTTACGACCTGATCGCCAGTAACTTCTTTCACCTGGTGCTCAAAAATCACTTCAATATTAGGTGCATTTAACACTCTATGCTGCATAGCTTTGGATGCACGAAGATAATTTTTTCGCACTACCATAATGACTTTATTGCACAAACCTGCCAGGTAACTGGCTTCTTCACAAGCAGTATCGCCGCCACCTACAACGGCCACAACCTTTCCGCGATAAAAAAAGCCATCGCACGTTGCACAGGCAGAAACTCCAAAACCTTTATATTTTTCTTCGGACGGCAACCCCAGGTATTTAGCTGTAGCGCCAGTAGAAATAATGATAGCATCTGCTTCAATCCATTTCTCATCGTCGATCAGTACTTTGAGCGGTTTAACTGAAAAATCGACTTTAGTAGCATAGCCAAAACGCACATCGGCACCAAAACGAGCAGCTTGTGCCTTCAAATCTTCCATCATTTCCGGCCCGGTAATCCCTTTTGGATAACCAGGAAAGTTCTCAACTTCGGTTGTAGTAGTTAACTGGCCGCCAGGTTGAAGCCCTTCATACAGCACAGGCGCAAGATTGGCGCGCGCAGCATAGATAGCTGCTGTATATCCGGCTGGACCAGATCCTATAATTAAACATCTTACATGTTCCGAACTTCCGCTGGAAGCAGTATTTTCTTTCTTCTCATTATTGGTTTCCAAAGGCTTAAATAAACTCATTTTTAATTTTTTTAATGAAATGCAAAATTAATAACAAGCAACGGATTATCAAAGTTCTTTAATTCGCATAAAATAAAATTGGAGTTTGCAGGACAAATATCGCAGTTCAAACTATTCTTTTTATCTTCGTTGCACTTAAATTTTGAAGTTGTTAAATAAATGAAGCCTACACTTTTAATTCTTGCTGCTGGCATGGGAAGCCGCTATGGCAGCTTAAAACAGGTTGACCCGGTTGGCCCTTCAGGCGAAACCATTCTCGAATACTCAGTTTATGATGCTATAAGGGCGGGTTTTGGCAAGGTAGTTTTTGTAATCCGCAAGGATATTGAAAAGGATTTTAAGGAGGTTTTTATTCATAAACTTCAGAAATACATCGAGGTTGATTATGTTTTTCAGGAACTTGGCATGGTTCCTTCGGGGATCAAGGTTCCTGCCGAACGCGTAAAGCCTTGGGGAACCGGTCATGCAGTGATGGTGGCAGCCTCGAAAGTAAAAGGGCCTTTTGCTGCAATAAATGCTGACGATTATTATGGATTAGATGCTTACAGCAAAATGGCTACTTATCTTTCAAGACTTAGCGCTAGCCAAACCAATTATGCTATGGTAGGATTTGATCTTGATAACACTCTGTCCGAATATGGTTTTGTATCACGTGGAGTATGCCAGGTTGATGGAAACTCAAACTTAGTTGATGTAACCGAACGTACAAGAATTGAACGTACTGAAAAGGGTGTGGCTTACAAGGACACGTATGAAGCACTGGTTTACGTCGACGTCAAGTCGATAGTATCAATGAATTTTTGGGGATTTACGCCATTATTCTTTAGCCAGCTCGAGGATCATTTTCAGGAATTCATTCGTGCGAATTACACCAATCCTAAAGCTGAGTTTTTTCTTCCTTTTGTGGTTGACGATCTTATTAAAACCAAGAAGGCAAGCGTAAAGGTACTTCGCAGCGCCGATCGTTGGTTTGGCGTAACTTATAAGGAGGATAAACCCCTGGTTGTTGCAAAAATCAAAGAACTAACAGAAGGCGGGGTATATCCGAAAAGTCTTTGGGAATAAGAAATTTTTTGAAGATCAAATAATTGTTATAATCACATAATATCTATTATAATCCGCAAGGAAATTGCTATATTTGAGAAAAAACAGAAAGAATGAGACAGACGGATACATATAATGTCCAATTAGATAAAAAACAGGTTCTAACTCTTATTCGGCAGCTTGATGAAAAGGATAAAATTAGTGTTTTAAAAGAATTAAAGAAAAGCGTTTTCCTTAAACGTTTTGAAGACTTACTTGAATCCCTTCGAGCAAATGATTTAACGTTTGAAGAGATCACAAAAGAGGTTGAAATTGTAAGACAAAAACGTTATGCGGAAGGCAAACACAAGATATAAAGTTGTAATAGACTCAAATATATGGGTTTCTTTACTTATAGGCAAACAACTAAAAGGTCTAAATAAATTATTACATGATGAATTAATCCAGATTGTTTTTTGTGATGAACAGATTGCCGAATTAATCGAAGTTTTAAGTAGGCCTAAATTTAGAAAATATTTTTCAAGTGAACAAGTGATTGAGTTTTTTGATTTAATTGAGGATGTATCAGTTATGGTTAAATTAGAAACTGAAATTACTTCCTGTAGAGATAAAAAAGACAATTATTTGTTATCAGCAACTATTGATTCAAAGGCAGATTTTTTAGTCACAGGCGACAATGATTTGTTAGAGATCAAAAATATCAGATATGCTAAAATTATTGACTTTAATGATTTTCAGAATTTAATTCAAAAAATTAACAGTCGTATTTAGGGTCTGCTGATTAAGTCCGAAGGACTTAAATTTGAATAACCACCGGTAAAACCGGTGGCTTCTCAGCAACCAGATAGTAAGAACCCTGAAGGGGTTCAATTTACATATATTCAACCCCTTCAGGGTTGTGGTGGCAGGTTTTGATGTGTTAACCCTGCACTTCGTACAGGGTTATTAAAATTAAATCCCTTCGGGATTAAGGTGCAAAGCTTTTGAGTGAAGGATCATAAAAACCTTGCACCACAGTTTTACAAAATTTGTTATTATAAGATCAAAACCAAACAATTAATAGTTAATCAGCAGACCCTATTTAGATATCATCTTTAGAAACTTGTTAAGTTTGGTTAAATAAAAATTAAGGTGATTTTGTTAATCATATCATTCAAATCTACCTAATGTTTGCTAGAAATAGGTAGGTGGCTCCCATAAACGTTCGATTAATCCACCTGCACCAGCATCTTCCCCACATTCTGACCCGAAAATAAACCCAGAAAAGCCTCCGGCAAACGTTCAAAGCCTTTAATAACAGTTTCTTTGAAATGCAACTTCCCCTCTTGTAACCAGGTTGTTAATTGCTGCATACCTTCCGGGAAACGCCCTTTGTAGTCATGTACAATAAACCCCTGGATAAGGGCGCTTTTGGTTAAAATAAATGGCAATAACCGGAGTCCCCTCGAAATTTGAGAACTGTTGTACAAGGCAATTTGTCCGCATACTATAATGCGAGCTTTGGCATTGATATTAAATATTACCGAATCGGTAATTTCGGCCCCCACATTATCGAAATACACATCAATATTGTTTGGACAAGCAGCTTTTATTAATTCAAACAAATTTCTTCCGGCAGTTTTATAATTGATAACCTCGTCATAGCCAAATTGCTCTTTCAGGATTTGTACTTTTTCATCAGAACCAGCCAAACCTACCACACGACAACCTTTAATTTTGGCAATTTGTCCTACCACCATGCCCACAGCACCGGCAGCACCTGAAACTACCACTGTTTCTCCTGCTTTTGGCTTTCCAATGTCCAGTAAACCAAAGTATGCAGTTAATCCTGGCATTCCAAGTATGCCTAAATAATAGCTAGGAGAAATAGAACTTGGAATGATCTTTTTTAAATTCGAAGCTTTACCTATACTTTTTGTTGCCCAGGGAAGCGTACCCAAAACAAGCTCCCCTGCTTTTAGTGTATCACTTTTGCTTTCCATAACTTTACCCATTATTCCACCTTCTATTGGCGCATTTAGCTGAAAAGAAGGTATATACGATTCAATATCATTCATCCGTCCCCGCATGTAGGGATCGACCGAAATAAAAGAAGGCTGTACCAATACTTCCCCTTCTTTCAAATTTGGTAATTCAATTTCTTCAAAACGAAAAGTATCCGAAGTAGGAATACCCTTAGGCCTACTGGATAGTACTATTTGCGTTGCTCTCATTGTTGGGTTTAAAATTTAAATATAATGAGTAATCCTACAAAAACCTCCAATTTTTTTATTAACTTCATAATAAAAAAAATAAAATTATCAAAATAGGCTGAAAAACAATGCATTAATTTAAAGGGTTTTTAGGTTTATGAAAAAAAAATTTGCCTTAATATTAGCAGTTTTACCATTTTTTTTAACCTCTCAATTATTTGCCCTATCTAATACTCACAACAAGGCTGGTAATTTTACAGGGAATAAGGTTTTTTTAGAAATTGCTGCAAATAATCCCCCAAACTTTATAGACAGTATTTCCGGCACGCACATTCAAAGTATGAATGTGAATACGAACGAAAACGCGTCTGTGAGAATTCATCTGCGAGTAACCGATGCAGATCCCGATGGCCTTGATTTCACCAGTATCGTATCTTTGGGAGGTAAAGGGACTATCCAGGGGATTTCATTGGCAGACACTTCTTTCAGGTATATCCCAAACCTCAATTTTTATGGCACTGATTCGGTTCAAGTCATCATTCATGACAATGGAATTCCCCAGCTTTACGACACACTGAAGATAATTATACATATAAAGCACGTAAACCAGGCTCCTATCATTGTTGACAGTAATAATAACCAGGTTTTTTCGGTATCCGAAAAAATACAGCAAAACGTGAAAAAACAAATTTGCCTGAATGCATACGACGCTGATAGTGACAAGGTGTTTATAAGCTTTGTTTCTACTCTTCCATGGCATGGTACATTAGTCGCATTTACAAAAATGTGTTTTACTTACACGCCTAATACGAACTTTATTGGAAGCGATTCCTTGGTGTTGCTTTTTAATGATACTATTCCACCGATAGTGTCCAATTCGATTAAAGTTTATCTAAGAATTTATAAATCAAATACTCCTCCGGTGATATTGAACCAACAGGGCCTTCCTTCTAAATATTTATTAGATACTACGGCGGAGACTGTTCCGTTAAAAATATGTTTGAACACATCAGATAAGGAAAATGATAGTATTAAAATTCAAAGTGTGGCATCTTTGAAAGGCCATACGCAAATTGATCTATTATCAAACGATAGCTTGTGTTTTAATGCAACGCCTATCGGGTTGTTTTATGGCAATGACAGTTTACAAGTAATTATTAGGGATAATGGTTATCCTGTGATGTACGATACAGCAATTATCCATTTGCATGTATGGCATCACAACCGCCCGCCCGTGGTTTTAGATAACAATAATAACGCGGCTGATACCTTATTGTTAAGTACTATTGAAAGTGAGTTATTGCCTATATGCCTTTCCATATCCGATCCTGATAATGACCAGGTGGCGATAACGAATATTAATACAGCCGGAAGTAAAGGTACCGTATCAATTTCAACAAATGATGCCAAATGTTTGGATTATACACCTACTGATATTATTGGAAGGGACAAGGTAGTAGTAACGGTTTGTGACAATGGCGAGCCATCTCTTTGCGATTCGGTAACCATTATCATCAATGTTGTGCCTAAATTTATTATTTCACATGCCATGTCGCCAAATGAAGACCGTATCAATGACACCTGGCTTATAGGTGGGATTGAGCGTCATCCCAGGAATACGGTTACTATTTTCAGCCGATGGAACGATTTGGTTTACAAGGCACAGGGTTACGATAATAATAATGTGGTTTGGAAGGGAGAGTTTAATAATGGCAGCGGTTCAAACAATAAAGCGCCTGACGGGACTTATTATTATATTATTGAATTGGAAGATGGTTCAAAACTAAGCGGTTTTATAATATTAAAACGCTAAAAGAAAGAATATGGGCAAATATAGGACTTTTATAATCATTTGTGGTTTATTTTTCTTTAACGTATGTAAAGCGCAACAAGAGGTGTTATATTCTCAATATTTCTTTAGCCAGTTAGCCATTAATCCTGCTTATGCAGGAAACGATGATAATTTGAATTTTACGGGCCTTAGTAAAAAGCAATGGTTGGGAATAGATGGTTCGCCCACTACTTTTTCCTTTATCGGCCATTCTCCTTTATTTCATAAACCTTCTACCATTAATAATTATTCCGGCACTGGCATCAAACAGGGGAGGGGCTTTTCGGATAATAACCAGGTTGGGTTGGGATTGGTATTATGTAACGATCATGAAGGGGTGGACAATACTTTTATATCAAGCTTTGCATATTCATACAAGATTCTTTTTAACGAGGTAACAAGGCTATCGTTCGGGTTACAAGCGAGCATTCTAAATTTCAGGCAATCATTCAACCAGATAGATAATCTTAACACATTAGATCCTGTTTTTCAGGATAATGTTTCTGTTACAAAGTTCAATGTAGGATCAGGTGTTTTTTATGAAACAGTGCATTATTATGTTGGGTTATCGGTACCTGAAATTATAGAAAATAAGCTTACTCCTAAAAATGCTTCAGGTGAAAGTCAATTAAGGCAATACTTCCTTACGGGTGGATACGTGTTTTATTTAAGCCGTCTTTTCAAATTTAAACCCACATTATTGCTGAGATATACGGAAAGCATGCCGGCACAATTTGACCTGAGCGCAAACTTTCTTTACAGAGATAAAATATGGGCAGGGATTTCCTACAGATACAACAACTCAGTCAATATTATAGGTGAGCTTCTAATCTCTCAAAAATTACGATTAGGCATAGCATACGATTATCCATTAAGCAAGATACATCTGGTAACAAATGGATCAGCGGAGATAATGATAAGTTATACATTCCAAAAAGTTAAGCATCGAATAATTAATCCGCGATATTTTTAACATGAAGGCATTATTAAAATATAAAATAAATATACACAAAGCATTAGGTTTTGCTTGTATTGTTTTTCTCATCCCGATAAATGCCATTGCCCAAACCAGCAAAAACTTACCATATATATACCAGGAGCAATTTGAAAAAGCTAATGAATATTATAGCTTATCAGATTACAAAAGGGCTATAAATTTATACCTGATAGTGTTGGAAAAGGCTGATAAGGATACTACCATACTATTTAAAATAGCCAATTCGTTTAGATTACTGAACGATCCTAAAAACGCCGAGGAATGGTACAGGAAAGCAATGATTGTTAGTGGGAATAAAATAAATTCTTCAAATAAGCTTTATTTTGCCCAGGTTTTAACTATAAACGGTAAGTATGATGAAGCGTTGCATTGGTTCAAAGATTATTACAAAACTGCACCAGCTTCAGATTTAAGGGCAAAAGAAGCGGTAAAAAGTCTTGAGAATATTTCCAGTTTCTATTACGATACCACGTTTTATGTTGCCTATCCGGTTAATATCAATACGAAATATGCCGAATTCGGTGCGTGTTTTTATAAAGACGGCATTATATTCTTGTCCGATAGAAACCTGGCCAAATCGGGATTCCTGTTAAGGTATTTCTCAATTTTAGACCCAGAAGGGAATTTGTCCGAACCTGTACAATTTATCACTGGTATTAAAACCGAATATAATGAAGGGCCTGTTTCTTTTTATAATCATTATCAAAATATGATATTTAGCCAGAATGCCACTTCTGCCGTCATAAATAAAAAACGGACCAGCGAAATCCCGTTACAACTAATTCAAGCCCATCAAAATTCAGACAATACGTGGGTAACAGACACCATCCTTTCTTTTGTAAATAAAAAATATTCCTTTACCCAGCCATCTGTTTCAAGTGATGGGCAAACCATATATTTTTCATCAAACATGCCCGGCGGATATGGTGGTACAGATATATATATGAGCAAATTACAAAATACGAAATGGAGCGCACCTGTAAACCTGGGGGACAAAATTAATACCCCTGGCGATGAGATGTTTCCTTATATATTTAAAGATTCTGTATTGTATTTTTCATCCAATGGACATGGGGGGCTTGGGGGATTGGATATTTTTAAAATCAATGTAAACAGAAGTGGTCAGCTTGAAACTATTGGGTTTCCTGTCAATTCGCCTAATGATGATTTTGGGATCATACTAAACAAGGATGGATTAGGTGGGTATTTTTCATCAAACCGCGCCAATGGGGCAGGAGCAGATGATATTTACAGATTTAAGGTAATTAGAAAAGCGCTTTATGTCAAAATAATTGATGATAAAACGATGCTACCGATTTCCAAAGCTGAAATTTTCACTGGTGATACTTTACATGTAAAACCCATTGGCATTACCGATCAGGATGGCAATTGTACCCTTGTGGTGCCTATTTGCAATTCTTTTCAAATCAGGATTAAAAAAGAGGACTACGAATCGAAGCAATATGCTTTTGAATCTGTCAACCCTTCTCAGGACAAGTTGGCTGTGATTCCTTTAACAATGGAAAAAAAATTAGCTGAAATTCCGCAAAATACAGACAGCCTGGAAAATGAATTGGTAAAAAATACTGTAGAAGCTGTTAATTCTTTACAAGCTAATATCGTTACTAAAAAAACAGAGAATGGATCAACTGAAAATATTAAAAAAGCAAAAAACAAATTGTCCGTTATTCCAAATAAAGCAGAAGTAAAACATAAAGAAGATAAGGTAATTATCACCGATGATAATAATAAACCCATACACAATCCTAAAAACGTTATTTATAAGGTTCAAATTTGGGCCAGCAGGTCTCCGGCCAATGATGCCGAATTGAAACTCAAATATAAAGGTGATTTAAAAATCAATTACTTTTATGAAGACAGATGGTATAAGTATTCTATTGGTGAATTCACTACCTACACAGAAGCAAAGCAATGTCTTTATTCATCTGATGTTTTTGATGCCTTTATTTTAGCATATATGGATAAAAAAAGGGTACAAATTACCATTGCAAAATCGGCCACAAACGAAAGCGACGTTGAAAAACCTGTAAGAAGGTACTACATGACTAAACCGTAAAAGTTCATTCTTAATTATTGATTTGACTATCCGTATTCAATATTTGAAAATTTGATGCAACCTCTGATAAAATAATTTGTCGTTAAGTATAAATGCAAAATCGATGGGTAAGAAATTAACTTTTTTATTGTTGGTAGTTTTTCTGGTCATTTCCTGTGGAGTGGAATGTGACATATACACAGGCAATACAATCAACATGGACATGAGTACCTTTCCTTTATCAGGAGAATATAAAGGAAAGTACAATGACATGGAAATGAATATTTCTAATGACTCTATTGCGGTAATTACATTTAAGGATAATAGAAACACTTATGAATTAACCTATAAAATTGACACCATTGGCAAATATTATGAAACAGCTGAAGAAAAAATTATCAATTAAGCTTTTGATTTTAATGCTATTTTCGACCTCCTTAACTTTTGGTGATGGTGGAGGGATTAGTTATTGCGATAAGAAAAAATATTATGATCTGGTCATGGTTAAATTTTTTTATAAAAACATAACATTAAAATCGCTGAAGGTAAATGGTGCAGCGGCCGAAATTACTTCTATTCCTAATAAGTACTATTTTCATGAGAAGGGTCAACTTTTTCAGAGACCCAATCAATCATTTGATGATATTGGTGAGATCAGTTTTGGTGGACAAACCTTTGAGAAGGTAGTTAAATAAATAAAAATCCTACAAAGATTTTATGAAATTATGAATTGAAAGTAAATGATTAGTTGCCAATACTATGTTTTGACTAATTCTGTCCTTTAGGACGGAGTTATTGCCTCTAACAATTTAGCCCTGCTATTATTAGAATTTATTCTTCTGAATAAATTCATAATTCTTCTTCCCAAGTTTTTTTTAATAAAGTTTTTTTAGTTCTTGAAAAATGCGGTTTTGTTCGCGAAGCCATTCACCGGCAATCAGTTATAAAGAACAACGTTATTATGGATGAATATGTATATGTTCGGTTGCTAAGTTAATAATATGAAGTCTGCTTTTGCCAGGGCAAACGCATGAAGAAAATGCTTAATAAATATTTCGTTCCTACGGAACTCTTATTCAATGGGGTATTATTTTTTCTATAAATATTTCAATCCTAACGGATTTTTTGTATCTTAAAATAGTCCCGATAGGGACGAAATATTTATAGAAAGAACAATGATCCCGGTTTTTAAAGCCTCGTTAGAGGCGAAATATTAGAGTTTATATTTCTTCATGCGTTTGCCCTGCTGCTTTTGATAGAATGTTTTCGAAAAGATTTATATTTTTCTAACTTTGGACAAATCTCAAATAAAAATTTTATGATACCATTTATTTTTCTTGCTGTCGTTTTATTGGTTTTTCTTTTCCTGGTTTCTATTTATAACAGGATCGTTCGTTTAAAGAATAATCGTGAAAATGCTTTTGCCGATATTGATGTGCAACTGAAACAACGTCACGATATGATTCCGCAATTAGTGGATGCTGTGAAGGGTTACATGAAACACGAAAGTTCTGTATTGACCGAAGTTACTAACGCTCGTGCTGGCGCCATGAAAGCTACTTCTATCAATGAAAAGATAGAGGCAGAAAGCCGTTTAACTTCAGCGCTTCAGGGATTAAAGGTAGCAGTAGAAGCTTATCCTGACCTTAAAGCCAATCAAAACTTTTTGAATTTACAGGAAGAAATTGCTGATATTGAGAATAAATTAGCTGCCTCACGTCGCTATTTCAACTCTGCTACCAGGGAATATAATACTGCAACCGAGGTTTTCCCATCGAACATTATTGCGGGTATGTTCGGGTTTAAGCGCGAAACTCTTTTTGATTTAGGCGCTGACCAGAGGGAAAAACTTGATGAGGCCCCAAAAATCAGTTTTTAAAGTTTATGCAATACGTTGGTGTTCAAACTCAAATTTGGAGAAATAATACAGTTTCTTCCATTTTGCTTATTCTTTTTCCTGTGGTACTTCTTGGATTGACCTGGCTGTTTATTTTTTTAATAAATGACCGGTTGGAAGAAAGGATAGCGGTTACCAATGAATCGTTTTTGTATGTTTTCCCTTGTGTTATAATGGCTGTGCTGGTTTGGTTCATGATAGCTTATTTTAGTCATTCCACTATGATAAGGTCAGCCACTGGCTCCAGGAGCTTGTTGCGAACTGAAAATAAGAGGGTTTATAACCTGGTTGAAAACCTCTGTATATCCACGGGCATGAAGATGCCTAAAATTAACCTTATTGAGGATGACTCGTTAAATGCTTTTGCTTCGGGTGTTGATGGATCGTCGTACACCATTAGTCTTTCCCGCGGCATTATTAATAAACTAAATGATGAAGAACTGGAAGCAGTGATTGCACACGAACTAACACATATACGCAATAAAGATGTACGGCTGTTAATTGTGTCGATCATATTTGTTGGGATCTTTGCATTTCTGACGGAAATGCTTTTCCGGTCGCTTCGTTTTGGTGGCAAAGGAAAGAAAGACGGTCGGATAATTATTGTTGGACTAGCTTTAGCGGCCATCGGTTATCTGATTTCGATCCTGTTTCGTTTTGCCATATCGCGTAAACGGGAGTATATGGCCGATGCAGGGGCTGCTCAATTGACAAAACATCCTCTGGCATTAGCCTCTGCATTGCAGAAGGTATCGGAAGATTCAAGAATAGAAGCAGTTACTCGTTATGATGTAGCCCAGCTTTTTATTGAAAACCCCAGGGAAAAGAAAAAGTCCTTTTCCATAGCAGGTATTTTCGCCACACATCCACCAATTGAAAATAGAATTAAGGTTTTGGAACAGTTTTAAATTACTTAGTACTCAGTACTCAGTACTATTTATTAGACTTTTGATAATACAACTTGCCCAATACCATAACGGTTACTCCTACAATTGTGATTATTCCACCGATAATTTGGACAGCCAGGGGGAAAATACCCAGATAAAAATAGACGCTAATTACTACAAACAATCCATGAGTGTTTTGTACTAAGCTTTCTTTCGAAACTTCGATAAACCGGAAAGCATTGTATTGCAATATAGCTCCAAGGAAAGGGCCAAACAATGATCCCATCGCGATGTTAAAAAAGGCTTTGTGCGATATGTGAAATGAATTGTATGTTAACAGCATAGCAATCCCATAAAATAATAAAAGAAACACTGTTCTATTGAGAGCAAGCAGATAAGGATCGATGCTTTTAATGTTCTTTTTTGCAATTACCAAACCTACAGCAAGTAATATTGCAGACAACAGGGAAAGATTTGCTCCTTTGATAAACAATTCGTTCAATGAAAACTTTCCGGAGTAGCTAAGCATAAAAACTCCTCCCAGGGTGACAAGTACCCCCAAAATTTCAATTTTATTAAATTTTTCGTTAAGTAACGGGATGCTCATTAACATCACAAAAACAGGGACAGTGGCGACCAGAAATGAAGCTATGGCCGGATTTTCAATTTGTTGTATGGATGCAAAAAAAGTGATCGCTGACAATAGTTCAAAAATTCCTATCACTACAAGTGTTTTTAATACTTTGGGAGGATAGGAACGAACCAATATTATTTTTTTTGTAAAAGTTACCAATATAAAATTATAGGAAAATGCCATCAGGAACCAATAAAATCCGAATACATATAACGGTGTTTCTGCCAGTGCAGACTTGCTGAAGATGTAAACATTCGATACGGATAAAGCGGCCAGTCCGGCTAATACATAACCCTTAAAAGACTTTTTATGTATAATTTTTATCATAAAGCAAAAATATTTGGCAAAATTACTCTGTTAGTTTACTTTTTTGCATTAATGAATAAAAAAATGGGCTTATAAAAGTTATATGAATTATAAATTAAAACGTTGTGGAAGATACTACTAAAATTTTAATGGTATGAATCCATATTCTTTTCTAATTCTGATTAATTTTACAGACGCATGGAAAAAAATTGGAAAATAAAAAAACAGGGCGATCCCGCTGTTATTGAACATTTAACGCAAGTGTTAGGGATTGATAAGGCGCTGGCAAACCTGCTTGTCCAACGCGAAATCTCTACATTCGATGAGGCAAAATCTTTTTTCCGTCCCGACCTGTCTAATCTGCACAACCCTTTTCTAATGAAAGATATGGATAAGGCTGTTGATAGGATTTGCACGGCCTTGGAAAACAACGAACAAATCCTTATTTATGGCGACTATGATGTGGATGGGACTACGTCGGTTGCCCTTGTATATTCATTCCTTAAAAAATATAGTGCTAATCTTGCCTATTACGTACCCAATCGTTACGACGAGGGATATGGCATATCGTTTAAAGGTATAGACTATGCCATTAAGCATCATTTCTCACTGATTATTGCACTTGATTGCGGCATCAAATCGGTGGAGAAGGTTGCGTATGCCAAAGACCATAAGATTGATTTTATCATTTGCGACCACCATTATTCTGGCGATACTATTCCCGAAGCTTTTGCTGTGCTTGACCCTAAACGGCCTGATTGTAATTATCCTTACAAGGAATTATCAGGTTGTGGCGTGGGGTTTAAACTGATACAGGCATTTTGCCAGAAAAAAAATATCCCTTTTTCAGAATTGGGACCTTATCTTGACCTGGTTGTCGTGAGCATTGCTTCCGATATTGTTCCCATTGATGGCGAAAATCGTATACTTGCTTACTTTGGATTGAAATGGCTCAGCGAATCTCCACGAAATGGTCTGAAGTCTGTGATTAAAATAGCAGGCATCGAAAACAAGGAAATTACGGTTGACGATATTGTGTTTAAGATAGGGCCCCGCATTAATGCTGCCGGTCGTATCGAAAGCGGCAATAAAGCCGTGGAACTACTTGTTGCGGAAGATGAATCACATGCCGTTTCTATGAGCGATAAGATAAATGCTTTTAATAATACAAGGAAAAGCATTGACAATACCATTACTTTAGAGGCTTTAAAAGCAATTGCCTCAAATCCGGAATTGGAAAAACGGTATTCTACGGTGTTATATAATTCAAAGTGGCATAAAGGAGTGATTGGCATTGTGGCTTCACGGCTCATCGAAACGTATTACCGGCCTACGGTTATTCTTACGGAGTCGAATGGAATGGCTACCGGCTCGGCTCGTTCAGTTGACGGATTCGATCTCTACCAGGCCATTGATGCTTGCAGCGATTTGCTCGAAAACTTTGGCGGACACATGTTTGCTGCCGGAGTAACCCTTAAAATTGAAAATATTCCTGCTTTTAAGGAGCGGTTTGAAGAGTTCGTTGCCAAGTCTATTAAGCAAGATCAGTTAGTACCTAACATTTTAATTGATGCTCAACTTGACTTGAGTGATATTACTCCTAAGTTTTACCGGATTTTAAAACAATTCCAGCCTTTTGGCCCTGAAAATATGTCTCCCGTATTCCTTACCAAAAATGTAGTGGACAATGGTTGCGGACGGGTTGTTGGCAATACAAGCGAACATTTAAAACTCGAACTTATCCAGGAAAAGGAACCGTTCAGGGTATATCCTGCCATTGGTTTCCAATTAGCCAAACATTTCAATTACATTAGTAAAGGAAATCCTTTTGATATTTGCTATTCCATTGAGGAAAATGAGTTTAGAGGTAATACAACGCTTCAGATCAGGATAAAGGATATAAAATAGTAGTTGCAAGTTACAACGTTAAGAATTACAAGGTAACAAGAAAAAAGACAAAAGGGAGAAGAAAAAAATGAATTATGACTTTTATCTTAAAACAAGTTTATCCACATTTCCAAAATTATCATAACCAGAAGTAATCACCTTTTCTCCTGGGGCAAGGCCCTCTATAATTTCATAATAAACAGGATTTTGCCTTCCTATTTTTATGTTTCGCTTTATAGCCATATTATTGGCTTTATCAACTACATATATCCATTGCCCGCCGGTGCTTTGATAAAACCCACCACGGGCTACTAAAATTGCGGTATCGGATGCGCCAAGCTCAAGGCGTATCCTTGATGTTTGGCCAATGCGCATATCTTGAGGAATTTTTCCTGCAAATTCCATGTCAACAGAGAATTTTCCCTCTTTTACTTCTGGGTAAATTTTAGTGATGGTTGCCATGAATTCTGTTCCGTCAAAATCGCAAAATGATTTTAGTTTAAGTTTTACCCTTGCAATGTAGTGTTCGTCAATCTCTGCCTTTTCTTTATAAGCGTCCAATATATTGATTGTACCTATGCGTGTACCATATCCAATTACCTGTCCCAGTTCGGGGTTAAGCGAAGCCAGCTCGCCGTTTACAGGAGCTTGTATAGATAGTTTATTCAACCGGTTCCGTATAATGGCCATATTTCTTTGCATGCTTTCAACCGATCCTTCAGATGCCTCGATACGTGCATCTATGGAAAGAGAGTCCTGCATATTTTTTTTTGATAAAAGCTCATAGTGCTTTTTTGTTCGTTCGTAGTTTTCTTTAGAGAGCTGGAATTCAGTTTCCGAAATGTATTTCTCCTTCACCAGGTTTTTATTGTTTTTATAATCCCTTTCAAGCTTTAATAAATCGTAGTATAAATCTACCATTTGCGTTTTGTTGCTAATCTGCTGATTCTCAAGGTTTACACGCATTGTTTTTAAGTCGTTAATTGCCCTGGCAACTTCTGCCTCATAGTTCGAGATTTCAAGCAAAAGGTTATCATTGCTGAGACGCATAATTACATCATCCTTTTTAACCATGGTACCTTCGCGTATGAATATTTCTTCCACCCTTCCACCTTCGGTAGCATCGAGGTAAACGGTTTGGAGTGGCTCAACAGTGCCAATCACGGATATGTAATCCTGGAAAATATCTTTTTTTACTTCTTCAATGGTTATTTTATCAGACTCAACATTTAATTTTGAGCTGTTATCCCTGAAAATAAAGAAAGCGATAATTGTTAACACTACTATTCCTATGCTGGAGTAGGTTATAATCTTTTTTCTTCTTTTTATTTTGCCGTCTAATGGTCTGTCCATAAAATTTTTATTCTTTCTAATGGTCTGTTATTCTCAATAAGAATGCCTTTTTTTATAAAATTAAGTCATTCAGCGTAATAGCTAATATATAGATAAGGACAGTTGTAAAATATTTTGACAATGGATGTAATAATTTTAGGTAATTTGAATTAAAATTAGCACATTAACATTTTGGATAATTGCAAAATTGATTATTCATACCTTAGCGCCTCCAAGGGTTCCTCGTTGCCGCCCTCCAATTGTCTGAATCAGGATTTGCAGGATGTAAAGATTTTCAGGATTTTGTTTTTCGAAACAACCGGTTTACTTCAAGGCTGGTCGATCCAAAATTTATAAGCAATCCCTTGTCGTAATTATAAGCTGTTAGGTAATTTAGCCCCTGCGCGAGGTGTACATCTTCAAGTTTGATGACTGCTTTTAACTCAAGCATTACTTCATTTTCAACCAGAAAGTCAGCTCTCCTTGTGCCAACATCAATACCCTCATAAAAGATGGTCATTTCCTGCTCCCTGATAAATTTTAGTCCGGCTTTCTCTAATTCAATAGCAAGACAGCGTTGGTAAATTACTTCCTGAAAACCATTTCCCATGGTGCTATGAACTTTCATGGCACAACCAATAATTTTGTAGGTCAGCTCGTCATCAATTTTTTCTTTCATTTATCCTGCAATTTTTATCTGTTAATCTTGTTAATCCATGAATCCTGCAAATCCTGATTCAGACAATTTTACTCGTACCTCAAACTCTCCACCGGGTTCCTCGTTGCCGCCCTCCAACTCTGCCAGCTCACCGTTAAAGCTGCCACTGTCACTGCCACCGCTCCCGCCCCCGCAAACACCCACCAACTCAACTCCGTTTTATAGGCAAAGTTTTGTAGCCATTTGTGCATGGCATACCAGGCGATGGGGCAGGCGATAACAAAGGCAATGGCTACCCATTTTATAAAGTCTTTGTTAAGCATGGCCATTACTTCCGCTACTTTGGCGCCGTTTACTTTGCGGATGCCGATTTCTTTGGTGCGGCGCTGGCAGGCAAACAGCGACATGCCTAAGATACCCAGCATAGCAATGACAATAGCCAACACGGCAAAAGCAAAGGTAAGGTTCCGTAGCCTGGTTTCAGACTGGTATTTTTCATCCAACAAATCATCAAAAAAGCTGTATGAAAAGCCCCTTAAATTCCGGTATTTCCGGTAAGTATCGCCAATATATTTTAATATTTCGGCACGGTTAACAGGGGTAATACGAATGTTCATGGTCATAATATTTTCCGGGTTATTGGTCAAAATAAGCGGGCCAATTGGATAATGCAAGGGACGGAAATGAAAATCTTTTACCACGCCGACAATCATGTAGTCGCCTAGGCGCTGTCCGATAGGGTCGTTGAAACCCAACATCTTTTCAGCGGTTTCATTAATTACTATGGGAAGTGAAACGGCATAGTCTTTCCATTCCTTTTTGTTTTTCCCGGCTTTCTCCATCTCTTTCCAGTAGTTGCTGTAATCCATTTGCAGGAATTGCCCCTTTTTTACTTTGAGGTTGTATGTTTTGGCAAAATCTTCGTCAGCCCAGAAAAGCGATGACTGAAGGCTATCAGCACGCCCTTCGTGGGAAAACGAGAGGTTGATTTGCCAACTAAAATCCACCGGAGCATACACACTGGCTGAAACGCTCAATATATTGGGATTTTTCAGCAATTCATCTTTAAACGTTTTGTTTCCGTACCACAGGCCGGTTGGGACAACCACCACATTTTTATCATTTAACCCAAGGTCTTTGGTGCGGATATAATTCATTTGTTTGATAAGCAAAACCGTTGAGATGAGAAAAAAAATGGCAATGCCAAACTGAATCGTTGTCAGAAATTTGATAAACCCAGTTTTGGATCCGGTAGGATTTTTTCCGCGGAAAATCCCCGAAGGGTTTAACGACGAGAGGTAAAGCGAAGGGTAAAGGCCTGCCACAATACCTACCATAAAGGTTAACAGGAACAGGTTGCCCAACAGCCGGAATGACAAGTGGAAAGAAATCTGCTGTCCGGCAAGGTTGTTAAACCACGGCATAATATTCCAGATAAGGAAGAGTGCCAAAATGGTGGCAGCAAAAGTTTGAAAAACCGATTCGCCAATAAACTGCCTGGCGATTTTAAACCGTCTGACCCCGATCACTTTTTTTATCCCGATCTCTGTTGCACGTTCCGAAGCCCTGGCTACTGATAACACAGAAAAATTAAGCGACGCCATCAGGATAATGAGCAACGCCAGCCCTGAAAACATCCAGATGTATTTATAGCTACTAATATTTTTATCGTAAATGTATGTTTCATAGTCGGTATATAAATGAATATCAGCGATTTGTTGAAACATCAGTTTATCGGTCAGCCTTGAATAGCGGCTTATATGGTTGGTTATCTGTGCAAGGAACTGGCTGTCGGTTTGTGCGTTTTCTTTTAATTTGATGTACACATGAACAAATGATTTATCACTCCAGCTATTTACATACCCTGCTATCCGGCTGTTTTTTTCTGGAATAATAAATCCAAAATCGATGTGACTTTGTTGCGGTATCTGGACCACACTGCTGACGGTATAAACTTCTTTGGAATACTTATCGCTGATGAGTGTTTTACCAAGTGCCGGTTGATTGCCGAATAATTTTCGGGCTACCTTGTCCGATAGAACGACGTTGGACGGTTTTGCAAAAGCTTCTTTTGGAGAGCCTTCTATAAACTTGAATCCCTGAAAAATTTTAAAAAAATCGTCGTCGGTCCAGCAACTCCGAGCTTCAATTTTTTCCCCTCCCGACTCTTTTTGAAGTGGCGAATCTTCGGAATCAAAACTTATGTAGGTTGCATTCTCTATCTGGGGATAATCTGTTTTCAGGGTTTTTGCCACCGGGCGGTAGCAACCGGCCGATTTAACAATCTTATCACCCTGTTTCGATAGGGTAAGCACCCGGTATATACGCTGATAGTCGGGATGGAATTTTTCGTAGCTCAATTCGTTGAAAACCCATAGGTAAATAAGCAAGCTGGCCGCAATGCCTAACGCGAACCCGGTAAAGGTAATCAGCGAATAGATGGGTTTATGAACGAATTTCCGAACGATAAATCTTATTTGCTGTTCCATGGTAAAAAAAAATATTCGTAAATGGCGCTTAAAACCATCAATAGTAAGACTGAAAGGGACTGGAAATATTTTGTCATTTCAATTTTAAATTCGTGTTTGATTTTTAAAGACATCATTCAACAATCATCAGGATATCATCCTTGTCTGACAACATTTGAACATATTGTTTTAGCTGATTTTTTTTATCGATTGGGGCAGTACTTTTACTGAAAAGTTCTGAATCAATATGCCTTTTCATCTCATTACCTTTCAGAGAAACAAGGATTTCTCCATTATTGCCAATCATATAAGATTTTGGCCATACAGGCATGCCACCATCTATGTTATTTTCCAATAAATTGGGTGAATAATTGTACGGATCACCATTGACAATGTACAGTTGACGATTGGTTTTTAAGAACAGGGCATAGTAAATTTTTACTTTTTTGTTTTGTCTGTTTGCCGGACAATCATAATTATCTTTTGTGAAGGTAATAAAGATGTAATTTTTGGTTTCGGCCGTGCTCCCGGGTATAATCTTACCGGTCAGATCAAAATTTGGATCCATTCCCTGCTGTTTGGTTACTTTGTAATTATCAAGCTTAATCACATACATTGGAAGTAACTGATTGGGAGGGATAACCTGAAATAACGTATCGTTAAAATCATTTCGGAAAAACAATTTCCCCCTTATTTGGTATCTTGTACCATAATCTGTACCCCGTACCAATGATTTAGTATAATTTTTTAATTGCTCGTACATTGTAAACTTTGTCAGGGTATCGCCCTTATTGCTGAATATCCCTAACATGTAATGTCCGCCAAGTGGTTTTACATAGGTGTTTTTATCGGGCGAAAAATCTCCCATCCCTTCATATAGGAAATCATGGTCAGCACTCCACATCCCATTGGCATTTTTATTTGTATTCATGGGTACCTCCCTGCCATGGTTCAGATCAATATAAACCTTGCCCAACCCTGTGATTTTTTTTGGATTTTCAGGATCAAATTTTGTGGATAACAACTGCTGCTTGGTACAATCGTATTCCATGATGCACCGTTGACCGGTTAAACTATTGCTATACGTATAGTATAAATTATTTCCATGTGCCCAGGCCGATGTACTTCCTCCATGAAATGTCATGTTAAACCGCATCTTAATCCGATCGGGAGTAATCTCAACACCCGTGTACTCATTTTTTACTACGGTTCGGATATATTTTCCTTCTTTTGTGAAAAGATGAATACCATTATAGTTGATGGCTACAATGAAATTGTCCATCAGGCAATATTTATACTTCATCTCACATTGCAGGGATGAATCCGGTAAAGGTTCCAGACGGATGTATTTTATGGTTGAGGCCACATCCGATAACCTAAGCTTTTTTTTGTTTTGGAGATTTCCGGCAATATCAATAACAAGCGGCGGGTGACCGTAATCCACTGAACGATTCTCGTTAAAACGAAAACCCTGGGGTAACCTGGTCAGGGTATCGGCCAAAGCTTTCTCTCTGGCAGCCATAAGCTCCAGTTCTTTCTCATTTTCGGTACGCAATATCTGTTCTTTCAGGACTTTTTCATTGGTTTTCAACTTATTATGACTACAAGACAACAGCATGCATGCAGATAAGAAAAGTAATGGGATGATTTGATGTTTAGATTTCATATTATAGGATTCGTTTTGTTAATGAAAAATGTGTAATTAATTGATAATGATTATTTTTAATAAGAGGTTTGTACATTAAAAGTACCTTCCATGCAAATCGGTTTTAAAATATTCTACCCTTATTATTCATTCGTATTTTAGAGCCTCCATTGGGTTCCTCGTTGCCGCCCTCCAACTCTGCCAGCTCACCGTTAAAATTGCCACTGTCACTGCCACTGCTCCTGCCACTGCAAACACCCACCAACTCAATTCCGTTTTGTAAGCAAAGTTTTGC
>Ga0182027_10003851_pt1 | contig 23533 bp, 18 predicted proteins | sample 712E1DmetaG_FD_121300 | JGI IMG/M metagenome (GOLD analysis project Ga0182027, IMG submission 121300) | Permafrost microbial communities from Stordalen Mire, Sweden - 712E1D metaG (Illumina Assembly) | ecosystem: Environmental > Terrestrial > Soil > Wetlands > Permafrost | place: Sweden... | reverse complement strand
GCCTTGGCTGAGCACCTTGTCCAGCGGGGGTTGATATAGGAGGACGGACATGACAATGACTAGAGAAACTAAAGAACTCACAACAGTAGATGCTCGGCGGGAACTTACGAAGCTTCCGGAGAAACTGGGAGCCAACCCAGCTACCGTGGCAGTCACCAGGAGGGGAAAACCAGTCCTAGCAATCATGACATGGGAGGACTACCAAACCATCTTGGAAACCATGGAGATACTAGGTGACGACAAGGCAGTGGAGCAACTATGTCGTAGCATTCGGGAGGTCAGGGAAGAGAAGGCAATTCCTTGGAAGGATGCTAAGGCGAGGCTTAGCATATAGAAATATCCGTTTTTATAATCAAATGGGCAATGCTCGTGACATTAATCTTCTGTCAGACCTCGTTTCTGGTTGAGGAAAATTGGACTCAAAGTTGAAAGCCTTGAATAATCTGCTATCAAATTGTCTGGCGTTTCGGTTTGTGAATGATATAATTAAGCCATGAAAATACAAAAACCAGACAATTCACTTGATTCTTCTACATTCAGGAAAAACTGGACCAGTCGAGACGGGAAACTGGTAATACTAAGATCAATAACTTCGAAGGATAAGCGAATAGAGAAAGAACTTATCGACGGATTGTCGATTCAATCATCAAGATATAGATTTTTCAACGTGATCAAAGAAGCCACGGAGGAAATGGTTAGCAAATTTTGCGATATTGATTACGAGAATGAAATCGCTATCATAGCTGAATACAATTCAAATGGCAAGAAACGAAACGTTGGTGTTATAAGACTTTTTATAGACCTAAATCTACAAACCGGCGAATTTGCCATATATTAATAACTGATAACTTCCAGGACAGTGGTTTAGGTACGAAATTCATGGAAATCTTGATTAATATGGCAAGGAAAAGGGGATTGAAAAGTATATACGGAGAAGTGTTAGCAGACAATAACAAAATGCTGACTCTAGCGAAAGAGTCTGGTTTTAGTATTGGCACAAGTTCATATGGTGAAGCCAGAATTACTTTGCAACTTTAGTTTCCGAAATGGTGAACAAACATCAGAATACTCATATAAACCTCAGTCGTCTATAGTAGCAATCGACTAATATTCACCAGTGTTAAAAGCTGTATGCCGTTCCTTAGCCAGGTAGACTGGGTTTCGGAATTGCATCTTGCCAACGTTGATAAGACTCTTGTTGAGTAACCGGCATCTCGAAGATGACTCGAAAGGTTTTGCATAATAACCTATTAATAGAGCTGAGAGGATTTGAACCGTTACTCTCACAGGTTTATAATAGCTTCAAAGGTTCTAGCTATCGTACAATACCGCCCACCATCTTTTCCTCCACACAATACAACCCCACCCAAATTCCAATAAGCAAACAAATTCTGAATCCTAACATAATTAATTTCTAAACGAACTATAGTTATCGAGAAAGGACGTACCGATGAAAACACTCGTTATTAATTCAAGTCCGCATATGGATAAAGGGAACACGGCCCTGATTCTCACCCCTTTTATCGAGGGAATGAAGGAAGCAGGCGCGGAAGTTGAGATTTTCTACACCAAGAAGCTCAAAATCGAACCGTGTGACGGCTGTTTTACCTGTTGGCTGAAAACTCCGGGTGTCTGCGTTCACAAAGATGACATGGCTATTATTCTCCCCAAGCTAGAGGCTGAAATACTGGTATTTGCCACACCACTATACGTCGACGGTATGACCGGCCCGATGAAAACATTCCTGGACAGGTCAGTACCGCTCTTACAGCCTTTCTTTGAACTCCGGAACGGACACTACCGACATCCGGTACGGGAAAATGTCAAAAGCGGCGGTACAGTCGTGCTCATTGCCAATGGCGGCTTCTGGGAAATGGATAACTTCGAACCATTAGTGCAACATTTCGGGGCATATTGCAGAAACGCCAACCGGGAGTTCGCCGGAGCATTACTCAGACCCCATGGCGGCAGTCTGGCGCCGATGATTCGCGCCGGTTTGGCGCTAGATATAATTGAAGCCGCAAAAGAAGCCGGCCAACAATTAGTCAAAGCAGGTAAAATCTCAGAAAAGACATTAAAAACGATTGGCCGCGAGTTGATGCCGACGCATAAATATTTCGAACAAGTTAATCGTAGTTTTAAATTGGCACTTGATGCGAACGCAAAGAAAAAGTTATCGTAGAGAAGAAATCCCTATTGACATAGGTAAAAGCCGAAGTAAAATTAAAATAGAAGTATTGCATATTCAAACCTCTCGAAATCGTTTGAAGAGATATATAAATGGTTGCTTTAAGATTTAAGACGCAATGCCCGGTTTGTTTCCACAAAGTTCAACCGGTGGCAGTGGCAAATTTTCTGAAGGTATGTCCGAGCTGTCATCATAGAATCGGCTGAAACAAAAAGGCATATACCTAAGGTTGGGAACCGTATTTTATCATCTTAAATAAGAAAGGATAAATGTACTAACCGATGGAATATTTTGATACTCCCGATTGGTGGGACAAATGGCAAAGAAAAAACCTGAAGAAAAAGGTCAGAGTGCTGCATAAAAGGCTCAAACAACTGGAAGAAGGCTAATTTCTACAGCAGTTGTAAGCAACTTCAGGCATTTGAAATTTAGCGAGGTCTAATACCCTCCAATATCTTTCCTCTCAGCGGGAACAGCCTTTTTGTTGATTTTTTATCTGTTAACTTTTCCCCTCTGTTTTTTTAATATTATTTATCCAACTTATGTTAGGATAAAAGTATCAGTCGATTCGCCAGTAAGTACGATTTCCACATCTATCGAGGCGATACCGGAAGATATAAAGGAACAATCAGGTAAATAGCATATGATGCAAGCCCGCTTTGGTTTCATAAGACCTAATAATGCTCCGGACGAAAAACCCAAAATAACCTGGGGTTTGATGAAACGTGTCTGGAGTTATGCACGACCATACCGTTGGTGGATACTCGGGATGTTATTAATGACCGTGGCCACTACAGGATTGGGGTTACTAACTCCTCTCATCTTACGGGAGCTGATAGACAAGACGTTGCCGGCGCATGATTTAAAGATGCTTTTATGGTTTACGATTGCGCTAGTAATGATACCCCTTATAACGGCCTCGTTAAATGTGCTACTCCGGCAGTTCAATGCCCGAGTGGGAGAAGGCGTCACCTACGACTTAAGGTTGGATCTATTTTCTTATCTACAGCGTATGTCGCTGGGTTTCTTTACACAGACTAAAATCGGCGAGCTGATGAGTCGTCTCAATAATGACGTAGTTGGCGCACAGAGCGCTATCAGCAACACGTTTGTTAATATCGTGACCAGTATGATTCAAACAGTCGTGGTACTGGCAGTAATGTTTACTCTGGAATGGCGACTGACGCTTATTAGTATTATCATTCTTCCCGTGCTTCTTTTTGCAGCACGCAATCTGGGGAATCGTTTGCGTGATATTACCCGTCAGCAATTGGACATCATTGCTAAGATGAACGCTGTCATGCAAGAAGTCCTCAACATAAGCGGAGCGCTGCTCGTTAAGCTCTTTGGACGTACTACTGAAGAAGATAATCGCTTTAAACAACGTGCTAAAGAAGTGCGCGATATCAATGTCAAACGTGCGGTGACCGGGGCACTTTTCTTTATCAGCATCGGCCTGATGAGCTCTATCGGCATCGCCCTGGTATATGGATTTGGCGGTTTTCTGGTAATTAAACAAACGCTCACGATTGGTACTATCGTGGCTTTAGCAGTTTATCTGGGAACATTATACAGTGCGCTGCAGGTCCTGACCAATGCGCCGGTGGATTTCGCAACGTCCATCGTCAGCTTTGAGCGTGTATTCGAGGTGCTCGACCTGCCTCAGGAAATAACAGAAAAAGCAGATGCTTATGCGTTCAAGGATGTACGCGGCGTGATTGAATTCGACGACGTAAGTTTCCATTACATCAGGGAAGGGAAGGGACTGTTGAAAGATATCCGGCGTTTCGGGCTATTACAGGATACACAACAGGCAGCAACTCGTGACAGTTCCAATTCGGAGCGTAACTATAAAAACGATCAGGATGAAGAAAAAGCGATACCCAGTAGATTCCGTGAAGAAGTCTTGGACCATATTTCCTTCCGTGCCGAACCAGGTCAGGTAATCGCGCTAGTCGGTCCCAGCGGCACCGGCAAAACAACTTTAACTTATCTTATCCCGCGCCTCTACGACCCTACCGCCGGACGCATTTTGATTGACGGTCACGAACTGCACGATGTAACGCTAGCCTCTCTTAGCGCACAGATAGGGATGGTCACACAGGAAACATATCTCTTTAATGACACCATCCGCACCAACCTGTTATACGGTAAATTAGATGCTACGCAGGCGGAGATTGAAGAAGCAGCACGAGCGGCTAATATTCATGATTTTGTGATGGGACTGCCTTTACAATACGATACTATTGTCGGTGAGCGCGGTTACAGACTGAGCGGCGGTGAAAAACAGCGTTTGGCATTAGGACGTGTCATATTGAAAAACCCGCGTATTCTCGTGCTGGATGAGGCAACCAGTTCTCTCGACAGCCAATCCGAAGCGCTAATTCAAGAAGCTTTGTCCCGCGTAATGATAGGCCGCACCAATATCGTCATCGCTCACCGGCTAAGCACCATCCTTGCCGCCGATTTGATTTTGGTTATGGACAATGGTCACATTGTCGAACGAGGTATACACAGCGAGCTTTTGGCGCAAGGCGGACTTTACGCTCACTTATATGAAACCCAATTCCGACGCAAGACAAAGTAGACAACTATTTACAGCCAGATTTGAATTGCTGTTCAACAGATAAAAAGCTATAATGGCTTAAACACAAAATGGCCACAATCAGGGGGCGATTCGCGGATGAGGATAAGGCAGGGCAAACCGTTTAAATACGGTTATAACAGCATCATTGACATGGATGGAAAGCACGCCGACGCTTTAATGGATTTTGGGATATTAAAGCTCAAAGCTAACCAGATCATCGTTATTAAAAACGAAAAAGAAAGGGCATTTCTGCTGATTTCCGGTGAAGTTGAATTCGCATGGGAAGGCCATAAAGTTCTGGCAAAACGTTCTTCTTGCTTTACCGAGGGTCCCTGGTGCCTGCATGTCTCGTCCAATGTGTCGATCAATATTACCTGTATTAAATCTGATACTGAGCTATCGGTGATGAAAACCACCAATGAGCAACCGTTCGAATCCAGACTGTTTACTCCCGAAGACTGTAAAACAGAAATGCTCGGCGCAGGAACCATGAATGAAGCGTCGACCCGCCTCACCAGGTCGATATTTAATAAAACTAATCGGGATAAATCAAACCTGCTGCTCGGTGAAACAATCAATTTGCCGGGAAAATGGTCGAGTTATCCTCCCCATTATCATGCGCAACCTGAGATATATTTTTACAAGTTTAATCTCGAAAACGGTTTCGGCTACGCCGGATTGGGAGATAAAGCGTATAAAATAATCAGTAACGATACGCTATTAGTGAATACACCGGTAGCACATCCTCAAGTGGCAGCACCCGGTTATGCGATGTACTATTCCTGGGTCATCCGGCACATCGACAACCAGCCGTTTTTAAAACCGACATTTTTCGAAGAATATAAATGGCTTAACGATAAACAATCGAAGTTCTGGCCTGAAGTATAACCCAAAGCATGTATAAGAGTTGAATCCATGCTCCACTAATACCTCGCCATACCAGCGAAAGCTGGTATTCAGCTACCTTGTGGATTCTGGCCTTCGCCAGAATGGATTATTAGCAGCCTTTATTTGATAGTTAATTTGTGCTTAACAATTCAAGATTTATTGCTTTTCGTCGGTTTAATGCATGGTTTATCGGCTTTGTACTTCGCCATTTTTCTTTTTATTTCCGCTCTAAATTCTTTATCCTTAGACGGCGGCATGGTTGAAGTCTGCCCCAATTTCCAGGCTTTCTCGGGGTCGGACGGATGGTATTCATCCCAGTGTTCCAGTTTCCCCGCCAGAGTTAATCTGGACCTTTTTTGTTCTTCTTCGCTGAACGTGACCTTTATTTCGTCGTTTTCTATCTTTAGTTCACCATAAATACCGCATATCGGACACTGGACAGGATTCTTTCCTTTTATGGTTATCTCGTTCTGATGACAAACCGGACACGTGCCTAGTTCATCGCCTTTCCACTTCATTTCAGACGCGGGCTTACCCATCACCTCAGCAACGTGCCGTCCCAGTTTATTGGCTCGTAAAATGGCAGCATCATTCAAAAGTACCTGGCCTTCGACGATATTGGTGCCCATCACCATCATCTGGTCGACTACTTCCAGTTGTATGGAAAAAGTCATGGTCTGGAATAGAGACAGTCCTAAAGAAAGCCAATCCGGCGTGACTGAACCACCAACGGAGATAAAAGCACCCGATCGAGTTTTAAAGCACCTCTCATCTACGAAGACCTTTGTACCCTGCTCCTTCAATTTCTTGCGCTCCATCATCCAGGAGACATCGGATTTGGAGGCAAATAATCTATCCCGAATTACAAATAAGTAACCGGGAGGAGTCAGACAATAAACAGGACCGCTAAGAATCAGCCCGTCACAATCCATGATTTTATCCCAGACAAAAACAGCGTCGTCTTTGATGATACAGGCTTCCTTGCCTATTATCTCGGCCGGACATACTTTACATCCCAGGCAGGGTTTGACATCGACATCTAATAAACTCATTACCTCAGTGTCTACGCCCAATTTTGAAGCGCCCATAAGCGCTTCTCTTAATAATATTTCACTGTTTCCCATTCTTCGACCGCTGGAGATTCCCAGAAGTTTCATAAAACTGACCTCCGTTTTCAAAGATAGCTGATAAACCCATACGGGTATTCTAAATCAGGTCAATTGTAGCACTGCCACTAAACAGCCGCAAGCTGATGAATAGGTTCAGTAATTATTAATCCAATTGTCATTCCAATACAATCCATTTATAATAGGCTGAGTTATCAATGTGAGGTGTCACGATGCCGGAAAACGAAACTCCAACACTACAAACCGAAAGGTTGATTTTAAGGGACTTTAAGGAAGAAGACTGGCGGGATATTCATGAATACGATGCGGATGCTGAAACGGTTAAATATATGCCTTTTGGACCCAATACGGAAGATGAAACCAAAGCTTTTATCAATAAAACTATCGATAGAAGAAAAGAATCACCGCGCCTCATCTATAACTTTGCTATGGTAATAAAATCAGATAACAAGGTTATCGGCAGCTTTGCTATCAATATCACCGACTTAGCAAACAAAGAGGCCATGATCGGGTATTTACTGAATCGTAACTACTGGAATCAGGGTTACACCACCGAAGCCGCGCGGAGTGTGTTAGCCTTCGGTTTTGAGCAACTCGGCTTGCACCGCATTATTGCCAGTTGCGACCCTGCCAATACCGGTTCGTACCGCGTCATGGAAAAATTAGGGATGCAACGCGAAGGATACATGCGGGAGGAAAAACTCTTTAAGGGAGTCTGGCGCGATTTCTTACTATATTCTATTTTAGAAAAAGAATGGCACAACCGCAAAGAGAAGCCGGCCGAAATACCCGAAACTAAGAATGAGACACCGATCAAATATTTAGAGAAAAACCAGAATGAATTGAATATTATCGGGCCCTTGTGGGAGAAACTGAACGCCCATCACATTTCACTTTCAAAATATTGGGGAAAGAACCGAAGAGCTACTTCATTTGATATGCGAAAAAAACAATTACTCGAAAAATCTCAAGAAGGGAAACTATGTATATTCCTCGCAAGCGATGTAAATACTAAAAAATATATCGGCTACTGCGTGACCACGGTAGATCGTGAAAACCAAGGCGAAATAGAATCGATTTATGTTGAAAACGATTATCGCGGTTTAGGTATAGGGGACAGCTTGATGATTAAAGCGCTGGACTGGTTAAAGGCTATGAAAGTCACAAAAACGATTCTCAGCGTTGGTGACGGTAATGAAAACGTCTTCGCCTTTTACCGGCGTTATAATTTTTATCCCCGAGTTACCATTCTCTGGCACAAACCGGATTCAGAATTCGCAGGAAAACAGTGATGGAGATTAGACCGTTTTCGATAGAAGACGAGCAAACCGTCATTGAACTCTGGCTTAAATGCGAGCTCGTACACCCATGGAATAATCCGAAGTCGGATATAGCGCGAAAACTCAAATTGAACACGGAATTATTTCTGGTCGGAACGTTAAAGGGTAAAGTCATCGCCACTGCTATGGGCGGTTATGAGGGACATCGGGGCTGGGTGAATTACCTGGCAGTCGACCCGGTTTATCAGAAGCACGGCTATGGTCGACAACTTATGGCGGAACTGGAAAAAAGACTGCTAAAATTGGGCTGTCCCAAGATAAACTTACAGGTGCGTAACGGTAATTCTTCGGCTTTGGAGTTTTATAATAGAATCGGCTATAAAGTCGATGACGTCATTAGCCTGGGTAAACGCCTGATTACCGATCCTGAATCGAAGGGTAATTTGTAAATTATTAATCTATTGCGGTTACAACATAATGTTACTGGTAAAAACATTATTCGCGCACAAGCTTTCTTAATCTGGTGATTGCATGATGGTCTGCCAGCACGTATATCTGGTCGCCCGTTTCTAAAACAAAATCCTTCCCTTTATTGGGGGAGAATTCTCCTCCGCGATTTATCAGCAGCAACGGTGCGACTTCTTCTATGGTCGCAGTCTTTAATCCGTCTTTAGTAATTGTAAATTCAGCGATATTTTTCCCTCCGAATCTGCCAGGCAGAAAAGCTCCTACGATCTCATTAGATGCAGTAGCCGTAGCAAGAATATTCCCGATAATATCGGAAGGAGCGATAACAACATCGGCTTTGGCAGCTTTAGCGCCTTCGCGGAGCTCACGCTCGTTGATGATAGTTACCAGTCGTATATTTGGATTGAGCTGTTTTGCCACCATGACTATCAGCATATTATCGCCGTCGTCATCGTAAGTAGCTACCAATGCACTCGCACGTTCAATGCCGGCTTTCTTCAGGGCGTCATACACAAGGTTGACCGGAGATGATATCGCCACGACTCCATTATTTCTGGCTATTTCTACTTGTTCCTCATCTTTAGCAACTACTATATATTCTGTGCCCATGTCTTTTAATTTTTCTGCAACATATTTCCCTAGAAAACTGTAGCCCATCACTATTATATGGTTACTCATTGTGCTGACTTTTATTTTGTCTATCTGGTTCATAAAAAACTCCTTCTTGGTCACCGTTGAAACAAGGGACTGAAGCAACGATGCGGCAGAACCGACACTGGCGATTATTATAATAATCAATAGGATTTTTTCAGGATTAGGCATAATAGTTATATTCGGCGAATAAAGACCGATTGTGGTTATAGTAGATACTGAACCTAATAAAGCCGTTAACCAATCAAGTCCCTGATAATGGTTAAAAATTGCGGCACCGAAGACAAACATCAATACTATCACTAATAATTGCACCCATATCCGGCCCAAGATGATAAGTGGCCCATAGGCAATCACAAGGCAAATTCTTTTAAATGTTCTCAATATTTTCTTCATTATTATTTCTAGTAAACTTTATATTAAAATCGATTATCTCTGCTTTTCAGCCTAAATAAGTTTTATTCAACTCATATCATATCATCTTAGTGAGTTCAAAACATGCTCTTCCTGAGTATCTGTTACTTTTATATCGTCCGAGATAAATAATGCTACTCTGATGGTCTTCCGAATATAAAGGGATGCCAGCCTCTTTTTTATGCAGAAACCCTGTATGGTGCTAGAATAAAAGAACCATGGTGAAGTCAATCCGTAATCGAAGACGTCAATGGACGTCATCGCTCAAGTCATTCTGGCATAACCTCAGACATCCGACACTGGAAGGGCGCATTGACGTCAACTACCTGCTAAAATGGCTGCTGTTAGGCGCTATCATTGGCGCAGGGGCAGGTTTGGCTGCTGTTGCTTTTCATAGAGCAATCGAACGAGTCACGGGCTGGACATTAGATGACATCGCGGGTTTCAAACCTCCACAACCCCTCGGAGAAGGTCAGGCAGTTATTTCCACCATTTCTCATTTATGGGTAATACCGGTAATTACAACACTGGGCGGACTGCTGGCCGGTATTATCGTTTACAAACTGGCACCGGAAGCAGAAGGACATGGCACCGATACCGCTATCGATGCATATCATAATAAAAACGGTAACATCCGCTGGCGAATTCCCTATGTGAAATTCGTTGCCTCCACTATTACCATCGGAACAGGTGGCAGTGCCGGCCCCGAAGGCCCGGCATCACAGATGGGCGCAGGGTTCGGTTCTTTTCTAGCCCAAATACTACATCTTTCCACGGAAGACCGCCGCATTGCGGTCGCCGCCGGTATGGGAGCAGGTATTGCCGCTATTTTTAAGGCCCCGCTGGGCGGCGCCATCCTCGCAGCGGAAATTCTGTATCTGCAAGGCATGGAAAGTGAGGTACTGATCCCAGCTTTTCTTTCGTCTATGGTTGCTTATGTAGTATATGCTTCTATCCAAGGATTTACGCCCATCTTCGGTACCGGTCTGAATATTTCCTTTAATGACCCGACCAGTCTGGTGTTCTACGCGGTATTAGGCATCGCTTGCGGGCTTATCGGAATCGTTTGTACACGTACATTCAGCGGCGTGAAAGAGATTTTTCACAAATTGCGCATCCCGCGGATTTTTAAACCGGCAATCGGAGGCCTGCTGACCGGACTCATTGCCCTCTGGCTTCCTCAAGTGCTTGGTATTGGCTACGGATGGACACAACTCGCGATGACTCCGAATGCGCTTCAAATTAGTCTGGCAATTCTGGCAATACTCGTATTGGCTAAAATTTTAGCCACTGCATTGACCGTAGAATCCGGTGGTTCGGGCGGCGTATTCGCACCCGGAATTGTCATCGGCGGACTAATTGGCGCGGTGCTATGGCAAGCAATGCAGGGAGTACCGCATATGCCTTCCCTGGCATCTTTTGTAATTGTAGGGATGATGGCGTTTTTAGGCGCCGTAGGCCATGTCCCTCTGGCTGTAATGGTAATGATTGCAGAGATTACCGGTAGCTATCAACTTTTAGCACCGGCCATGATTGCCGTAGGTCTGGCCTATGTCATTATCGGTCGAAATACAATGTACCATAGCCAAGTGCTTTCACCGGCTGAATCACCGGCTCACCGAGACAAATATTCCTACCCTATTTTAAACCATATGAAGGTCAAAGAAGCCATGATAGCCGATGTTGTTACACTGTCCCCCGACTCACTGGTATCAGAAGCCGCCCAACTCATGCAGACAAAAGGAATCAAGGGTATTCCTATCATTGATAACATGGGCAATCTGGCCGGCATCGTTGCTAATATCGATGTCATGCAACTTCAAAAAGACAAATGGCTATTAACCAGAGTAAAAGATATTATGTCTACTGACCTGGCCGTCATACATACCGAAGACCACCTGGATTATGCCTTGAATCTGATGCGACAAAAAAATATCGGCCGACTTCCGGTAGTTGACGCTAAAAACCAACGCAAAATGGTGGGCATTATTACCTCTAGTGACATTGTGGCGATTTATTTGGATTCGCAAAGCTCGGGCAATACCGCATAAAAAAGAGAGGGGATTTAAGTCCCCTCTCTTTTTATCTAAACCCAAAATCAGCTCGACTTATCATTAAAACCGCGAAGGAAAACCCCCAAACCTGCCATTATTATTGTTTTGAGGTCGTGCCACGCCTGGAGTCATCCCAGGTCCAATGCTAACTGTCTGACCAACTGTCAAGGTTACAGTACCGGTGCCGGTCAACGTGACTGTTACGGTATTGCCGGAGATCGAAGCTATTGTACCCTCTACTCTGGTGACGTTCTTATTCGTTGTGCCCTGAACCGGACTGGAGACGATGACAACCTTTTGGTTAGCCGCCAAGTTCCCCGTGCCAGTGCCAGTCAGCGTAATGGTCACAGTATTACCGGATACTGTAGCTACCGTGCCCTGCTCCCTGACGAAGTTCTTATTTGCAGTACCCTGCATAGGGTTGGGGACGATGTTAACCGCTTGACCTACCGTTAAGGTATTCGTACCAGTGCCGGTTAGAGTGACAGTCAGAGTATTGCCTGATATTGACGCTACCGTACCCTGCTCTCTGGCGACATTCTTATTCGGTGTGGCCTGAACCGGACTGGGGACGATGACAACCTTTTGATTAGCTGCTAACGTTTCGGCGCCGGCGGCATTCAAAGTAATGGTCATCGTATTGCTATTTATCGACGCGATTGTTCCTTGAACCGCACCATTTTTAATTACGGATGTTGCGGGGGCAGTCGGTTTAGGCATGTTTATTGTTATTTGACTGGCAACAGGTGGGGTCACGGTTTGGTTATTTTTGTAGATAGCAGAGACCGTTTTCCCGTTTAAAGAGCCGCTTAACCAATCGATGCCGTGAATGTTAAAGTTGGTATTCTCATTAATCGCTAACGAAACCTGGCTGGTAGTACCATCGGAAGCCGTGGTTGTAATCACAATTCCAGTGTTTGTCATACTCGAAATAACACCCTGCACGGTTGTAAAATTACTACCCGGACGGCTCGCAGGATTAGACGGCGCTGCTGATACGAACGCAACAGGCACTACTAAAGCAACAACCGCCAGAGCTATCAATCCGATTATTACTGGTTTACGTTTTAAAATATTTCTCATTATTTACCTCCATTGTTTAAATTCGTTTAAATTTTAAACGAAAAGCACTTTTTACTTTACCTGCGTTATAACGATAATTTACTTATTTGATATCAGTATAGCACCCGAATATGAACTCACCATTAATGTAATATGAATTCCCTTATAGCGACTTTTTATCTTCAACTCGCAGTAGTAGACGGGATACCTCCGGGAAAACCTTGCCCCTGCGGTCGGATGGAGATTGAGGTTGCGTCGACATTACCGTTACTATCCGTTGGGCCGACAACCGTCAGAGAAACGCCTGTTTGCAGGTCTGATAAAGTCCCACTGACGGTATTCTGAATTACTGTATCTGAGCCGATATTCACCGTCACCTGACTCTGTGCAGTTGTAACTGTAAGACTATTGCCGTTAATCCCGCTAATGGTACCGATAGTAAACTGACGCCCGGGGTTTCCTCCGGGGGTACTTCCTCCATTCGGTCTGGTAAAGGTCCCCCCATTTCCCGTTATCTGAGGAGATTGACCTTGTTGACTCTGCGGTCGCACCATAATCAATGTAGCGTTTACATTTCCTGTGCTGTCAGCGGTGCCGCTGATTGTTACGATATCACCCTGACTGAGGTCGTTAACAGTGCCAACAACTGTTTTCTCGATGGTTGTATCAGAGCTGACGTTAACCGTTACCTGCCCCTGCTGAGTAGTTAAAGTCAGAGTATCGCCGTTTATAGCAGCTAAAGTTCCGCTTGCACCCCGACGCTGAAACTGGGAAGACGTGGCCGTCGTCGATGACGGCGGTGCGGTAGTTTCCGTAGAAGTTGATGTCTCTGTGGGAGTGGATGATGTCGCTGTTGAAGATGTCGAAGAACATGCGACGGTTATAACTGACAAAGTTATTGCCAGGACTAATCCTGCACTGATAGGAATCATATTTCTAATTTTTGTTTTCATTTATATTTACCTTCTATAGCATTATTTTTTACAGTTCGCTTTTTCTGAATTCTTATCGCTATAGAAATTATACGATAGCAAAATGAACGCAACATGAACAACGATGGTAATTAAAGAAAACATCAGGAATTGAAAACAACAGAAACGCTATGTTGGAGTTTTATTTCCCCTTTTTGCGCTTCTCAATGGCATTGCGATAGATTGTCACCAGGCTCTTGCCGTGTTGCGCAATCCGCTCCTGTTTCTTCCTGAGCTTACGCTCGCGGCGTTCCTGTCTGGTTTCGGGAGTATTATCCGATTCAATGTTTGCCATATTTCGTGCCTGCACTTTTATTTATAGGGTCAAGGTCTTTCCGTAAATCGAAAACCCGGTCGCGTAATAGCGCCGCCTTCTCAAAATCAAGGTTTTTCGCGGCCAGTTTCATCTGAGTTTCGAGTTCTTTTATCAGACGGGCAACCCCTTCCCTGGTAGCCGGCGTGGTGATATAGGGGACTTTCGTTTCCGCAACCACTTTTACTCTTTCGGTAATATCCTTAATGGCTTTCTTGATTCCCAACGGCGTAATGCCGTGCTCGCGATTATAGACTTCCTGAATACGTCGCCGGCGCTGGGTTTCGTTGATGGCGGCCTGCATCGATTTGGTAATGGTATCCGCATACATAATGACGTGACCGTCCACATGGCGGGAGGCGCGTCCCATAGTCTGGATTAAAGCACCCTCCGACCGTAAATAGCCTTCTTTATCAGCATCAAGGATGGTCACCAGACTTACCTCCGGTAAATCAAGACCCTCGCGCAGCAGATTGATACCCACGACCACATCGTATACGCCCAATCTCAGATCACGCAAAATTTCCACGCGCTCCAATGTCTCCACCTCGGAGTGTAAATAATGCGTCTTTACACCAGCTTCGATAAGGTAATCGGCAAGCTCCTCTGCCATCCGCTTGGTCAGGGTTGTAACCAGACAACGCTCATCTATTCCCACCCGTATTTTAACCTGCTCCAACAAATCATCGATCTGCCCTTTGGTTGGTTTAATTTCAATGGTCGGTTCGAGAAGTCCGGTAGGACGCACCAGTTGCTCTGCCACTTGCTGACTGACGCTGTATTCGTAAGGCGACGGGGTTGCCGAGACATAAATCACCTGATTGATTCTCTCCTCGAATTCGGTGTAATTCAGAGGTCTGTTATCCTTAGCTGACGGCAAACGAAACCCGAAATCAACTAATGTTTGCTTACGGGAAAGGTCGCCGTGATACATTCCCCTGATTTGGGGCAAAGTCATATGCGATTCATCGATTAAAAGCAGAAAGTCTTTAGGGAAATAGTCTAATAACGTCCACGGCGGACTACCGGCTGGGCGTTCTGCAAGGTGTCTGGAATAGTTTTCAACTCCGCTACAATAACCGGCTTCGCGCAACATCTCCAGGTCATAATTAGTGCGTTGCTCCAGTCGGGCCGCTTCCAGTAATTTATCCTGCGATTTCAATTCAGTGATTCGTTCCTGCAGTTCCTGCTCGATGCTCTGTATCGCCCTGGTCATTTTTTCCGTGGAGGTAACGAAATGTTTGGCGGGATATATATCAATGGAATTCATTTCGGTGAGCAGTTCGCCGGTCAGTGGGTCGATTTGCACAATACGCTCCACTTCATCCCCGAAAAACTCAATCCTGAGCGCTAATTCTTCATAAGCCGGCAAGATTTCCAGAGTATCGCCGCGAACGCGAAATTTCCCCCGGCTGAAATCGATGTCATTGCGTTCGTATTGCATATCCACGAGACGGTGCAGAATACGCTGGCGATTATAACTTCGGCCCTTTTCCAGATTCAGGACAAAACTGCGGTATTCTTCCGGCGAACCAAGCCCATAGATACATGAAACCGAAGCTACAATGAGCGTATCGCGCCGTTCGAACAAGGCGCGCGTGGCGGCATGGCGCAGTTTGTCGATTTCATCATTAATATCGGCATCTTTTTCAATGTACAAGTCACGCTGGGGAACGTAAGCCTCCGGCTGATAATAATCGTAATAAGAGACAAAATATTCTACCGCATTGTCCGGGAAGAATTCTTTGAATTCGGCGTAAAGCTGTGCGGCCAAGGTTTTGTTATGGCACATCACCAACGTCGGTTTTTGTACCCGCGCGACGATGTTTGCCATCGTAAATGTCTTACCGCTCCCCGTCACACCGAGCAGCGTCTGTTTGTGAAAACCCTGATGCAGTCCGTCCACCAGCTTGTCCACAGCCTGGGGCTGGTCACCGGTCATCTGAAAATCCGATACTATTTTAAATTCTGACATGGCATTAAACCACATCCTGAATAATCAGGATGTTGCTGTTACTCCCACCCAAAGTATAGGTTAAACAAAGACATGGTTTCAATCTGTTTTTCTCTATCGTTTATAAAGCAATCTCAGAAGTAAAAATCTTGATACTAAAATCTCTCCCAAAATGAGCTCCCAGACACAGTCAGGTTAACCATCTTTATGTTAGAATGTCAATTGTCTTGCCAGATACCAATCGCCATTGTATAATACCTTACCAAAAACACTCCTCTCATGGAGAAGAAAATGACCGAGCCAGAAATACCCAAGAGAACGCCTTCCGAAGAATTGAAAACCTTAAGAAAACGCATCGCCGAATTGGAAGCGCTTAAACTTGACCAAAATAATGCCACTAAACTGCTGCAACCCGAGGATGAGGGAATCTATAAAGTGGTTTTTGAATCTTCCAATGATAGCATTTTGCTCATCGATAAAAAAGGCAAAATATTGGATTTCAATGAACAGCTGATAAAGATTAGCGGCTATCAGAAAGAGGAATTGATTGGGAAAAATATAAGTTCATTAGCCGGAAAGATAACTAAAAAAAGTCTGGCTATTATTACAAGTAACTTTATAAAACGAATCGCCGGCCTCCATGTTTCACCTTATGAAGTCGAGCTGCTTAAAAAGAACGGGGAGTTATTAAGCGTTAAAATTAGCGCTCAGCCACTGAAAAAAGACGGCAAAATAATCGGTGATTTGGTTCTTTTACACAATGTTACGGATCGTAAAAAAGCCGAAGACGAATTACGATTCAAAGGCGAATTGCTCGATTCTTGCTCAGATTCATTGTTATGGTATGACGACGATGATACCCCACTTTACGTTAACGAAGCTGCTTATAGAGCCCACGGGTATACACATGACGAAATGATGAGGATAAAATTCCGAGATCTGATTGTCCCTGAATACAGTCAACAAATACCATTGAAGATTGAACAGTTAAAAAAGAAAGGTGATACGATTTTTGAGAGTGCCCATTATCGCAAAGATGGTTCTATTCTGCCCCTAAAGATACATGCACACGTCTTCAAATGGGATGGTAAGGAATTTGCTTTCAGTATCTGTCGAGACATTACCGAACGCAAACAAGCCGAAGAAGCTCTAAAAATATCCGAACAAAACTTTCGTAACTCAATCCACACTTCACCGATGGGTATTCGAATAACCGATATAGACGACCAAACCTTGTATTTGAATCAAGCATTTCTGAAAATCTTTGGCTACAAAAATATCGACGAAGTGAGAATAAAGCCCCCGCTTGAACATTACACACCTGAATCATTTGCCGGTTTTCTCCAGCGTAAGGAGAAACGGTTGCGTGGCGAATTATGCCCGGAAGAAGTGGAAATTGATATTATTCGGGAAGATGGCGCTATTCGGCACATACAGATTTTTCCCAAAATATTAATATGGAATGGTAAGCAACAATTCCAGACTATTTATAACGACGTTACTGAACGCAAGCAACTAGAGCAAGATTTAAAAGAGAGCGAAGAGAAATACCGGCTGATTGTAGAGAACAGTCGGGACATCATCTTCACGCTCAATCCTGCAAGAATATTTGTTTACGTCTCCCCTTCTATTAAAAGAGTCCTTGGTTACAGTCAGACCGACATCATCGGCCAGACTTTTGGGTCTATAATTCACCCGAATGATATAGAGACTGTTATAGAAGCAATACTACGTAATATTAAAGATGGTTATAACACTCCGGGCGGTATTGAATTTCGTGCGCGCCATATCTCCGGTGAATGGCGAAATTTCAATGGTACAGGCACCGCAGTGCATGATGCCGACGGTAAGTATATGAACTTCCTCGGCGTCGCCAGGGATATCTCCGAACACAAGCAGGTAGAGGAAGCTTTAAAAGAGTCGGAGTCAAAATACCGGAATGTAGTGGAGCTTGCCAAAGACGGCATCTGTATTGTACAGAACAAAATGATCAAGTATTGCAATCCGCAATTAGCCGAACTATGGGGTGGTACCGTCGAAGAAATCAAAGACACCCCGTTTTCGAAATACCTGCACCCTGAGGCACTCTCCATGGTCGTTGAGCGCTACAACCGGCGTATAGCAGGCGAGCAGGTTCCCTCTAAATATGAAACAGCTCTCATACGTAAGGATGGGAGAAAAGTAAATGTCGAAATTAACATAGGGGTTTTAGAATATCTGGGGCAAGATGCCGAGATAGCTATCATCCACGATATCACTGAACGCAAGCAGGTAGCCGAAGCTCTGAAAGCATCGGAGGAAAACTTCCATAACTCCCTGGACAATTCATTGGTAGGCATTCGCATCTCCGATATCGACAACAACACCTTATATGCAAATCAAGCGTTATTGGATATCTTCGGCTATAAAAACCTGGATGAAGTAAGAGTAAAATCACCCCAGGAATGTTACTCGCCGGAATGCTATGCCGAATATCTCGATATGAGGAGAAAATACGGACTCGGCGAATTAATACCGGACCAGGTGGATATTGATATCATACGTAAAGATGGTACCGTCCGGCATTTACAGGCTATGTTCAAATTGGTATTCTGGAACGGGAAACAACAATACCAGACTCTTTATAACGACATTACCGAGCGTAAGCAGGCAGCCGAAGCTCTGAAAGCATCGGAGCAAAACTTCCGTAACTCTCTGGACAGTTCATCTATGGGTATTAATATTGTCGATACGAACTTCAATATCTTGTATGCAAATCAGGCATTGTTGGATATCTTCGGATACGAAAATATCGATGAATTAAAAGCAAGTCCACCGTCTGAACATTACACACCGGAATCACATGCCAATTGGGTCTTGCGCCATGAAAAATTATTACGTGGTGAACCGGTTCCAAGTAAAATCGAGACTGATATTTTACGTAAAGACGGTACGATCCGGCATTTGGAGATTTTTCGTAAAGAAGTGTTCTGGAACGGTAAACAGCGATACCAGATTCTCTATAACGATATCACCGAACGTAAGCGGATAGAAGAAGCTCTGCGGGAAAGCGAAGAGAAATACAGGTTGATTGTAGAAAACAGCCAAGATATCATATTCACACTCCGTGAGGGAATATTTATCTACGTATCTCCTTCGGTTAAACAAATGCTAGGTTATAATCAAGCGGATTTAATAGGGAAGTCTTTCATGTCGTTAGTTCATCCCGATGACAGGCATATCATTGAAGATGCAATACGTAACGGCGATGAGGCAGCCAATCATACAGCCGGAGGTCATCAATATCGTTTCCGCCATGCCTCAGGTGAGTGGCGCTGGTACTCATCCAAAGGTACTAAAATGGCTGGTATCGGTGAAAAATCAATTAACTTTATAGGCATCGGCAATGATATCACTGTGAACAGGGAAACGGAATTACAGATCAGGGAGCAAAAAGCATTTACTGACCGCGTTCTGGAAAACACTACCAACGCAGTAATCGTAGTTGGACCGGACCGGCGGGTGATGCTGGTTAACAAAGCCTTCGAAAACACCTTTTTATTATCCAAAAGCAAGGTAGAGGGTAAAGAAATCGAAGAGATTGTCCCGGATTCCCGTCTAGCCGAGGCAATTACACAGGTGCTGACCAGCGGTAAATCTCAATTGCAGGTCGAATTCAGAATAAAACGGGTAGTAGTAGAAAAAATACTAATCGCCGATATCATCTATATGCAGAAAAACGAAGTCCTTACGCTCTTGCGTGATATTACCGACGAGCGGGAAATGCAGGAGAGACTTTATTTAACAGACAGGCTGGCTTCTGTAGGTCAAATGGCCGCAGGTATCGCCCATGAGCTGAACAATCCATTAACCGGCGTGGTCGCCTTGTCTCAGTTGCTGTTGGAAACAGGTGCCCCCAATGAAATGAAGGAAGACTTGGAAACTATTAAAAAAGAGGGGCAACGCGCCGCCAGTATCGTCAAGAGTCTACTTTCATTTGCGCGTAGTCATACCACGTCTATCCAAGCAATCGATATCAACACCGTTATTTGCGAAGTGCTGAATTTACGCGCTTATGAAGATAAGGCGAACAATATTGAAATCACTACCCATCTCGCACCGGACATTCCTGAAATTATGACCGACCGTTTTCAGTTACAACAGGTCTTCCTCAATATTGTTTTAAATGCTGAACAATCGATGACTTCTTCGAACGGCCACGGTAATTTGACAGTGACGACCGAACAGGTCAACGGCTTTATCCGGATTTCCTTTGCCGACGATGGTCCCGGAATTCCTTCGGAGATCATGAACCGGATTTTCGACCCCTTCTTCACAACTAAGGAAGTTGGCAAAGGTACCGGACTTGGGCTCAGCATCTGCTACGGAATTATCGCCAACCAGGGCGGTAAGATATACGCCCGCAGCAGACAGGGTAAGGGCGCAACCTTTGTCGTGGAGCTACCCCTCAACGGGCATTAATTGACTCTCCTACTCTATTCAGGTGAAAGGCAGTATTCGCCCGGCCGAATGAGGGCGTTCGAGATGTATCTTCCCTTGAAACTCGTAGAGGACTGAGATACTTTCCGGAGATCGCAATCGGAGGTACTCAGCTAACTGAAGTATACTGTTAAGCTAAAATATGCGCGGGAAAAGATTTGAGAGCTAGGGCATCGCACAAACATCACCGCAGCCTTTCTCCATTTACCCCATTGGTATAAAAACAAAAATAGTTAGTAATAGTTTTAAGCTGTGCCTGATGTTAGCTTACGTCTTAATATCCCATACTCTTCTTCAGTTTTCCGTCTATCCAGAACCGTGCCAGGTCGAAGCTTAATACCGCGGGGAATATCACCGAACCCCATTGACCGTAAAAACCCTTAAACCACGGCTGACAGAGGGCGTAAGACTTCGGCTGCAACAGGAAGATGGAGAAATGTTGCCGCAACATGTATTCATTGGCCTCCCGATACACGGCCAATCTCTCCTCCAGAGTGGTGGCAGCCAAAGCCCGCGGGTAGAAACTATCGCAAACCGGATCATTGAACATCTGGTGCATGGAGTGTCCCGTCTGGATCCCGTGCAGCATCCGAATCGGCTCAAAAGCGTAACCTTCCGCCGCCACAGCCCGTTGCGCCATCTGGTCGTGCTGACGCTTGATCAACACATAGTCATTCCAATCGGCGGTGCTCATGGGGCGGATTTCCATATCGATACCGACCTGCGACAGGTAGTCTTTCACGATTCCCAATAACGCCATATCCCCGGTATTATCCGCCACAACGTTTGTTTTAAATCCATTGGGGAAACCGGCCCCGGCTAATATTGTTCTCGCCGCCGCCGGGTTATAAGCATACTCGTCCTTAAGGTCTTGCGGCCATTCTTCGTAGGGGAAACCCGCCGGTTTCATGCCCCTCGAGGCTAACGCGGCCGGGTACGGTTCAGCCGTACCGTGGTAGTGGCCTCGCGCAATCGCCGGCAGGTCGACGGCCATCTGCATAGCCTTACGCACCCTGATGTCATTAAAAGGCTCCTTATCCAATCGAGGGTCGACGGAAACCGTCTGCGGAAAAGGAATCGGAACACGCACTATTTCCGGGTTGGTTTTTTGCATGGTCTCAGCGTCCCGCATGGAAACCGGCGTGATGAAGTCGATCTTGCCGGCGCGCATTGCCGCCAAGGCTTCTTCATGGTCAGGGATTATCATAAACCGGACATTGTCCACATATGGCAGTTGATTATATGGGTAGCGCTCATCGCGTCCCCAATAGTTAGGGTTTTTTGCCAGCGTCGCCGACCGACCAGAAACGAAATCCTGCAGAATAAACGGCCCGGTGCCGATGGCGTGATGCCAGTCGCTCAAATCACCCCATTTCTCCACGGCTTCGCGCGCTTCGAAAACCTGGGTGGGATTAGGAGCCAGCAGAGACACAATCGTATGTTCCGGATTAGCGGCCTTCCATTTAAAAACCACCGTGTACCTGTCGATGGCGGTGACGGATTCCAACGTTTTATAGGCCGGAACTGAGGCATGGTCGGGACTCGGTTTCATGCCGCTGCCCAGTCCCCAAAGCCGATGATAGTGGTAAGCCACATCATCAGCGGTAAAATCATGGCCGTTCACCGGGGGAATATCCTGCCAGTGGATTCCCTGGCGCAGATGCACCACAAAAGTCGTGGGGTCGGTAAATCCCCAACTTTCCGCCAGTTGGCCTTTGCGGTATTGATTGGGCAGGAACATTCTCCCGAAATCCAGTTCCGCCGGGTTGTATGTCCAATCGCCTGAAGCAAAACTCTCCATCCACGTCCAGAATATCTGTGTAATAAAAGCGTCGTAATAAGGGTCGAAGTTCACAATGTTGCGGTCGCTGTGCAGAACCATTTCCCCGCCGTATTGCGGCTTGCCGAGCTTTTCCCACCACGCCGTTGTCTTCTTCATAAAACCTCCGGAATAAATCATGAGCCTTGATAATAATGATATGCCCTGATAGAACCGATTGTAAAATAAAAGAGAGCAGTTTTTTCAATTGATCGCGCCACAGCCATCCAACTTTTGTCCTATGTTGTTCTTGAGAAGACTTATGATAAGATGAGCTGAGTCTGATTAATTTTACTGAATAATTACTTTTAACGAGAGTGTATAATATGGTTACAATTTGCGCACTTTTACACACTGGAGGTTACATGAAATCAAAAAACTTATTAGACCCGAATCTTGATATGTGGTTATTAATGGCTAAAGTGCATTATAAAATGGTCATGATGAGGCGAACAGAATTGAGCCTGCATGGTGTCACGCCGCGCCAAATGTATATTTTGCAACTCATCAAAGCTCTCGGCTCAAACGCGACAATGTCTGACATCGCAGACCTGTTGGAGCGAAAACTTGATGCGGTTGCCCGGAAAACAGTCGCTATGGAAAAGGCCGGATTAATCAACAGAATCAAAATGCCTAAGTCAAGACTTTTAAAACTGGAACTTACCGAGAAAGGCAATGAAATACTTAATAGCGCCTGGTATAGCAAAGGGATGAATGAAGTTCCATCAATCTTAAATCAGGAAGAGCGCCGGCAATTGTATTCAATCTTGAATCGATTATTGACCAAGCTAAACGAATATAATGACGAAGGATATGTGTGGGATTGAGCTACGATTGACTCACTAAATAAAACAATCACAGGGTAATCGATGGTTGTTATTGTATGTGTTACAACTTCTCTTTTTCAATTATTGAATTTATGGTCGGGGTGAGAGGAATCAAAACGGCACTTTCTTACCCCTGCTTCCTTCAGGTATTGTTGTGCTCGGAATAGACTCGTGGGTTGAACGATTCAATAAAATCTTCCAGAACATTAAACCGGAACATGAAGCCATCTTTTCTGTTCCCATTAATTTCAAAACCCAGTCATCGCCTCCGAATGCCATTTCCTTTCAGAATGCTGGAGGTGATTTGTGATTATTGAGATCCGCAGGACGTTTGCTAATTTATCCAATTGTTCCACTTTGAAACACAGAAGCAGGAAGGTAACGGCTTAATATGACGGACATTGGCTTAGTGGAGAGTTTAAAAAGGCAAGTAAACCGGTTAATCGATGCT
>Ga0182027_10003850_pt1 | contig 23554 bp, 27 predicted proteins | sample 712E1DmetaG_FD_121300 | JGI IMG/M metagenome (GOLD analysis project Ga0182027, IMG submission 121300) | Permafrost microbial communities from Stordalen Mire, Sweden - 712E1D metaG (Illumina Assembly) | ecosystem: Environmental > Terrestrial > Soil > Wetlands > Permafrost | place: Sweden... | reverse complement strand
GTCACTAACACAAACTGGCAGGTCTACAGCGGTGAAACGGCAGCAAGTTATTTTACTCAGATGGCTGGGCTTACAGTTCATAACTTCCTTTCCGCAGCTACAGGTATCTGTATAGCGATTGCAGTGATGCGAGGCATCACTCGCCACTTAGTAGAAGATCTCTTCCTAACATACTAGTATTTGTTTAGTTCACAATTGATAAAGAAAAAAATTCATGGTAAATGAAAGGGGTTATTGCATGATTGACCTTATAGAAGTTAACCTTGAGATAGATAACATTGAAAAAGTTAACCTTAAGGGAGCTAACTTGCAGGAAGCTAACCTTGAAGAAGCTAATCTTGTGGGAGCCCAACCTTAGAGGAGCCAATCTCATAAAAACTAACCTCAGAGGAGCTAACTTTAAGGGAGCTAACCTTACAGAGGCCAATCTTCAAGGGACTAACCTTGTCGGAGCTAACATTAAAAAAGCTACCCTTCAATTGGCTAAACTTCATTTGGCTAATCTTAAAGAGGCTAACCTTCAAGGAGCTGATCTTATAGAGGTTAATCTTGAAGGAGCTAATCTTCAAGGTGCTAACTTGAAATGGACTTATTTTATAAGGGCTAACTTTAAAGAGGCTAAACTTGAAGGAGCTATACTTGAAGGAGCTGACCTTGAGGGAGCTCAAAACTTATCACTCTACCAGCTTTCAAAAGTAAAAACGCTTCATGCTGCAAAATTAAACGAAGATCTACGCATACCATTAAAAGAAAAGTATCCTGCTCTTTTTGAAGAAACGAAATAAATTCTTTTTAAGACTATACAATTATGAATATCTAAGTTTTGTGAATACATGGAATTTAAGATAAAAACTCTGTATTAAAATACCGTTTTTTTAAGCTTATTCATTGACTCTTGACTCTATTTTGGCCTTATGCATTGACGGTACAAAAGAAAGTATGAATTCTGAAAATATAGTCATATAAGGTCCTTTAGGGATTAAAATTTTTCAGCTAACTTTGAACATATAAAATTGTCCACCAATCGAAAATTACACAAAATCTTCAAAAAGGATGGTTAAGTATCACTATAGCAAATTAATGATGGTTGGCATATGAAATCTAAATTTCTTGTCTTCTTGTTGATTCTTTCGCTTGTTGCAAATGCTTACTTCATCTCATTTGAAGAACAGCCTTTAATTGAAAAAAAACAAGTCCAGGAGATGCAGACCCGTATAAATAATCTTCAAAAGGAAAACGAAGACATTCGGGCGCAAATAGATCAAGATAATAAGTTACTTCAATCTTATAGTTCCCAATTTGAATCCTATCGCAAAAAAATCTTTGAACTCGAAAATAGCTGTAAATCTAGTCCCACAGGCTTATATGGATTTGCTGCTCTCCAGGCCCCTGCGGTCTTTCAAGCTGTACAACCAGATTCAACAGTATCTGAAGAAAGTGCTATGGTTAATATTTCTGTTGAGATCCAGCCAGGTGAAGGACGTGTACTCTTCCAGACAACTCCTCTCATGGGTGTACTTTTCCAGGATGCAGGGAACACCGCAGTCTTAGTAGCTGAGAACAAAACTGGAAAATCACTTTCAAACAGTGATGTTATATTTAGTATTAATGCTAAAAATCAAATTCCGCGTGTTGAAGGTCCCAGTGCAGGTGCTCTCATGACTCTTATTACAATTTCTGCAATCGACAGCAATATCAAGCTCAATAACAGCATTACTCTTACAGGTACTATTGATAGCAAAGGCAACATTGGCGTGATAGGGGGAGTGCTCGAAAAAGCCAAGGAGGCAAAAGCTGGGGGGAAAACACTATTCCTAATTCCCAAGGAAAACAGCGGGCTAGTTACATATAAATACGTAGAAAAAAATTTTAGTGGTTTTACTTTGGTTGAGAGAGTACCGGAAATTATGAATGTTAAAGAGTATATAGAGAAAAATGTGGGAATCAAAACCGAATACATAGATACAATTGACAATGTATTGAGTTATGAAAAGTAAAGTCAATAAATTATAGTGTTCTATATCGTCCTATTGTGATCTTTAATAATTTATATGGAACTTTTTCGTGGATAGTCGATTTTAGAGAAGCAAATCCTACAAAAACTGATTTTGTAACAAAGCCAGATTTTTTTTGAAACAGAACCTTTTTCCTAAAGCCATAATCTCTTCCCTTTATCACAAAAATTTAGTTCTGTATCAACTAACTAGGATGAAATTACCACGCTAGAAAGATATCTTCTACAGCAGTGTACCTAAAGTTCTGCAAAATCTAATTAACTCCGTGTTTTTTCTGTCACTACAAAGAATAGGATATATCGTTTTGCTTAATTCAATCCACCAATTGCATAATATTTATTTAATCATAAAATACTTATTATTTAACAAGTTTGAGTAGTAGCTCTGAGCACCTTATTACCCATAGTTTGGCGGTGTATTGAAATTTATGTAAAAATGACTATTCTCCATTTCTGTTTTATTCATTACAAAACAGGATTTAAGGTTTCATAGATTCATAGATTTTATAGCAAAAACTATAGATTTTTCTGCTTTATTCTCTTCGATCCTCTCTTGCATCAGCTTCTCTAATTTTCCGCTCATTTATGTAGCCGTGAGTGAAAATGTAACATGTGAGTACAATGGGTGTACATATTGCGCCAATACAAATTGATATCTTCTGTAATAATATAACTCCATAATCAGAAACATTTAGTTATTTGTGTGATCATATTATGCACCTATGTACACACAGATATCTTTATATCAAATTTATGTACATGCTGTTGGCACAATGTCCCAAAAAAGATATCTAATATGTACACATTTTAGAAGAGTATGCGTGAGAATCAGAAGAGATTAAATGTCTACATCCCGGAAAATTTGTATTCACAGATTGCGCAATCTGGGCGCACAGTTACAGAAACAGTGATACAAGCACTTGAATCTTTCATAGAACGGAATGCTTCAGGGCAATCACAAACAGAGAACATTGAACTAAAAGTAGTACAGGAAGCAAGAATAAAGGAGTTGCAAAATCACAATGAGATACTTCTAAAAGAATTAGAAGATTTCAAAAATTTACATACTAATTATATGTTACAGATGCAGACGATAATAACTCAGAAAGCAGTTGAAGCACCAGGAACAAAAAAACCATGGTGGAGATTCTGGTAGTCCTGCTGAAATTATACCATCTAATGGAATAAACAGGAAGGAACATTCTATTAAAATAGATCTTGTTTAATTAAAAATATTAAAATAGTTGATGACTCTTGATTTTTTCTGCCCAAAGCAAATTTCTCTAGAATTTCTTTCCGAATTGCATTTGTGTCCTGAACTATTATCTCAACATTCTCATTTTTATTCTCCGAAACGACATTCATTTTACGATATTGTCGTCTGGCGAAGTCTTCCTGGAATCTCCTTTCCAATATAAACATGCAAACTTGGCAATTTCCAGCTTCGGCAGCATCATTCAAGCGCGGTAGTAACTTTAGAGCCCCTTCCGCGTTGCATTTTTTAATATGCTGTGCAAACTGATAGTATTTTCCAGATTTCTCTGTCTTGCCCCTGTTCATATAAATATTGAAACTTTTGTAAGTGACACCAGCCGATTCAGCAGCCAACTTATAAGTTAAACCAAGCACAATATTATCACCGATTCTCTGTTGTAGTTCAAGTGTTAGTTTTGATGGGCGTGCCATAGATTCACCGTTTTTATTCCTTATAACTAATATAAGTGGATCTTATATATAATATTTAGTTAGTTTTGTTCTGGACGTGGAAGGGGGTTTATACAAATCGAATCTGAGCCCTTCTCCGGCGCGGTGAGCCATTTTTTTGACTATGGTAATGTTTATACTATGGACTTCAGGTAAAAGTCTCACCAGTATGCTCAGAATAAGTCGTTTTCCGACAAAACTAAATCCCCATGATTTCATTGAAAGATACCGATAGGTAACCGCGAGATATTTTTCATATAATTTTATTACTTTAAAATAATATAAAATAAGTATTAATTGTAAAACCTGATAAAAAGTGAATTATGAGAATATATATAGTAGAATAAGAGCGATTGTGGGGTGATTTAAGGCACTTTTTTTGGGTGAGTTAGGGTATCCACTTAAAATAAATTCTCAGTCTGTTGTAGGAGCTGAGATTAAACAATTTTTGGACTGGTGTGGAACGGATTCCGACGTTATAATTCATAAGATAAGGACTACTTAGTTTTAGTACTAATTAGTTTTAGTTAGTGCTATTTAGAATATATGCAAAAACTATATGTTTAATAAAATCTTATTATAATTTAGAGGTATTCCAGTACCTTGAACAGACTTTCCGGCAAGCTGCAGGCAACGACCCCCTGCAGCTACAAGATCACCTTTTTTGAAATTCGGGGTCAGCCTAGTCACATGAGCTAATTAAATTAATTAAAAATTAAACTATTATGAAGCGATCTAAAGCATTTTCTATAGTAAATAAGGGTTATAACCTGGGTGAATTATCAGCCTGTTGTCGGGCCAGAGAACAAGTCGTTTTTGGACTGGTGTGGAACGGCTTCCTGTGTTATAATTCCTAAAATCTGGACCATGTAATATTAGTACTACATAGTTTAAATTCGGACAATATATTCTCAATAGTATATATTTAAATAAATTTAACTATACTTGTAACATCACCCCAATGTCAAAGTAGATATCCGATCTGGCTGCTGGTATTTACTCCGGCAGCTCAGAAGGATTACCTTTTTTGATACCTAAATTATCACGTCCAACCCCAGGAATTCATTTTCTCTGCTTCTTTTTGTAAATCGTGATGCTCTAATACCTGCTTATATCCAGGATAGAGTCTATTGAAATCATCCAACAATTCTGGGACACTTTCAATCTTGCAATTATACTTACTTATAACTAAAATTTTTAAGTCTGTTCTAAATGAGCTGATATCTTTATATTTTTTTATAAAGTTATCTTTATTTGATTGCTCGTAATTTATTACTTTTTGATCTAAGACAGGCATATTGACAAGTTTGTCCTGAGAGCCTATCATATGTCGTTCGCTATCCAAAAAACGCATTTCAGGACAAGCCTGATCCTTTCTTGTTGGCAGGTTTTCAGAAAATGTGATATTGGGGCTTGGTTACTCTCTTCTACTTTATAACATTTTGGTGATTGTTGTAGTGCACTATTATCATACAAAGTTTGGGATGGAAAAAAGCCTGATCCTGCCTGTCCTAAGTTTGTTTTTTCGTTAGTGGTAGATACTGTGTAACAGGACAGGCTTGATTATCGTTTTTGGGTATAAGCCTGTCCTGGACGTCACTACGGATTTTTATATTAAGCCAATATGTATATTTTTTATAACAGTTGCTGCCTGGCTTATTAAAACGATCATTCTCATATCCAAGTTTTTTAAGTTCCTTAGCCCATTGGTTATATGCAATTTAATTTTTGCCATAGTATTTGACCCATAAAGTATACGTGCTATATAGTGTCACTGCGTCTATGTCTTCTTTTCCTGTTTCAGTGCATTCATCCATAAAAACAGCTATTGGGTTGCTGTTGAATTCATATTCCTTCTGAGTTTCTTCAATGGACTTACTGTTTGTGAATTTACCATTTTGATATAGCCTTTTCAATCCATCTAGCGCTAAATTAAGATAACCAGATAATTCATTTGGCGCCTGCAACTTTTTAAGTAATAATTTATCTTCTGTTCCACCTTCAAAATTGTTAGGGAACTCGATCAATTGCCAACGCCGAATATAAGCCTTGTCTCGCTTGGTTTCAGGTAGAGTATTTGCAGAAAAAACCAATTTAGCTGTGCTTTTAAATACAAACGAGTCTTGAGATTTGTTTTCGCCATCTATCAAATCTAGTCCACTTGTCAACTTTTTAAAAATTTCTGTTTTTTCCATTTTGAAGTTTGGAATATCGCCGCAAATATTTACTCGCTTTCCATATAATTTGGCAGTTCGATACTTATCATGTTCTAATTTATGCAGGCTTTCTGCGGACGTATTAGCTTTACCAACAAGAGATTCTAACAGCGCAAGAAATACACTTTTCCCATTTGATCCAATTCCGTATAACATGAATGCTTTCTGATGGGAACAATCTGTAGTCAAACAATACCCTGCTATCTCATGTAGTAATGGTATATCTGATTCTGATACAACATCTTTGTGAAACTTATTAATTCGTGGACATTCCGCTTTTTCGTCATGATCTACGGGTATTTGACTTATTAACTTGATTTCTGGACTATGGGATTCGATTTTCCACATTTCAAGATTAATGAGCTTGTTTTTTGCGTTTATGTACTTACTTTGATCTTTTTCGATGCTTTCCCTTTTAATGTATGTGAACGCCCTAATGTGTGCGATACCTTCAGCGACGTACCGGGTTGTTGCTGGTGGTATATCTGTTAGCTCATGCCTTGGATTTTTCTGGTTCCAATATTCAGTATACATTTCATTGTGTACAACCCGAGCTCGGTTATCTAAAATTGTATCTGATCCATCATTTTTGTAAACACCATCGGAATAAATATATATCTGTTTTGTATCTTGCATTGTGAAAATGTGGAACTCGTGTAGTGTTCTCTCAGCTACCACGTCAAATGGAACTCCTATTTTTTTGGGTTTGCCTTCGTTAGATATCGCACATTTTTTCTTTTCCTTAAACTGCTCCCCGTCAGTTTCAGTGAAGAACCTGCTGAGATATGGATCTTTTAAAATGGATTCTTTTGTAGCTGGAAGCGGTTTAATTTGTTGTAGTTCTCTTTCTATCGTAGTCGGATCATACCTGTCACCGAATATCATCATGCATATTAGAGCAAGATGCTGATCTGTAACTCCATTTGCCTTCAGTTCCGCACAGAGATGTAAATGCCTGTCCCGATTTTCTTTATCTCCCATAAAAATTGAAGTCTTATGATGAAATTCGTGTTTTTTATCAATAAAAAGCGCATCCCATAACCCTTGAAATGACCCCCTACATTTTGGGAGTGGTTCATCAGTTAGTTCCTTATAAAGTTCAATTGTATTATTGATCCGATTTTTTACTATTTTGGGAATAACAGGACGATTGTCGATGTTTCCAGTTATTCGATACTTATTCCCATCGGGATGTACGGACGGAGCTGCAACACAGTTATTACCCCCAGTGTATTGCACCCCAGTTTCATTGTCCATCTGCAGAGTATTACTGAGAACATCAAATCCTGAACCAGGATACGTTTTAGCTTTAATATCGTTGAAATACCGGAATAAATAATGCCATTTCATTCCAGTATGAGCCTGCTTGACCCAGTTGCTTGTATCAACATCCTTTAGGATATAACTCCAAATTCCTTTGACATACCAATCGATGTCTAAAATAGTTAAATCGGATCTTTTTCCGCATATAAATCCCAAATTCCCATCATTAGAGTATTTATTCCCGATCTCTCCATCACTGAATGGGATTTCTAATTTTTGCCACTTGCTGAGTATCGGCTGTTTGCCTGGGCTTTTGACACTTGTATTTGGACCATGCAAAGGATGTGTGATTACTCCTATTGAAGCGTAGTATTTAGCGGCGTCTATAATAGACATGTTATTAACATTAATGACCATTTTCAGGCTCCCTGCTTTCTGGAAGATTCACGAGATACAGGGATTCTACTATACTGATCTTGTGAGGCAGCTCCCCAATAGTCAAAACTCGCCAAAATCAAACCCCCGTAAACTGCAGCCACATATCAAAAATAAACCCTGCAAGATCATCTAAAGCAGCATAGATATCATTCTCAGTTTCAGGGTTGAGTTGCTCAAGTTGTCTTTCAAGTATATCCCATGTTGAAAAAAGTGTATCCTGACTATAGTAAATTAGGGAATTTGGGATAACAATGAAGGACTTACTTTTTATCTTTTCTTTCTCAGTTACTAAGTTGTAATTTTTCAATAGTAATTCCATATCTTCGGTCTCCCGATGGTTAAATCGATGAACCCAAAGACAGAGAAAAAATTCAGTCAAGCAGATAAATTTAAGTATGGTTAATCGAATAAATCGTTATTATAGGATGATCAATGAATCGCAACTCGTCCTATACGCATGGAGTAGGTACCATGACAGGCAAATGGAAGTGGGTAGCTTCACAATTGCCGTTACCTGCTTGAGACGGACTCAAAATCCGTCCTTGAGTTTTTATGTCAAACGTTACATACGTTGATGATATTTATTTTCTTGTTTTATTGCAAACTGTAGCTTGGAATGTATCCACGGTTGTGATTCGCAACCAATTTTCGGCCTCCACTCTCTGAATTTTGTGATACGTCTGTATAATTTTTATGTGCAAGTATCCTGAGTTTTTTATCTGCTTGTGTAAGCTTGCTCATAAAGTTCATCTTGCGACTTTTCGTTACATTCTTTTGCAGTCTGTACTTGATTCCCACAAACTAACATGCCATCATATAGCGAAATCAGTTTGTTGTACATTTCGGGCTCAATCAAGGGATCCATGTAACCCAATTGGGTAATTATCAACTCCAGTTGAAACAGTGTAGAGTTTTCTAGATACGTGAAAAGTTTGTCTAGAGAATTGTAACTATCTGAAGATTCTACATCCATTCTTGTCAAGCATTCTGTAAGCACCATATGAAACTGTGCCATATCATAATTTTTATTTGTCATTTTATTCATCTCCATCAAAATTTTATAATAAATATTAGATTCCAATTTTTATAAATAATATCCAATAGTTTTCTTTCATTTTAGCTTCTTTGTCGTTTATTCTCTCATTCAACTTCGATCTCAATAGGACCAAATTTTTCGCTAATTGTTCCAACAATACTGTTTTGAAGTGAGTATCGCGATGAAATGCTCGTGTTCTCAGTGTCTGCCATGTTTGCAGACTGCTTCTAATAAATTTGCCTGAGATCGCTCTAACTGGTCTTGGGTTTTCCAGTTCTTATTTTGGTATATATTGATTCTCTCTATGTTGAATCGAATCACAAAATATCAATCACCTTCCTGGCCAACTGCAATTCTTAGACTTCTGTCTTCAACCATTTTTATGTCGAGTGTATCCCCCTTTCCGATATTCATATTCTTGATCCAGTTGGTTGGTATGGGGATCAAATACGAATAGCCAACCTTTTGGATTTTTCTTTTACCTAGATTAAAAATCATGTTTTAACCACAGCTAATAATTATGAGCGTGTATATAAAATGATTTCTAGGTTATTGACCCCCTAATTAAGTGATTTTTCAATAGTTCTACACATTATTTATAGAAATTATTATAACCTATATGCGTGATTATAATACATGAAAAAAATAAAAGGAGACCACCTTAAAAACAAAGAAGTTAAGAAAAAACCAACCGGAGCTCACCTTAAACACAATGAAGTGAAGATGAGCATCCTTGAATTCATTTTGAAAAACAAAGAACCAGTCTCAGAACCATCTATAAGAGAACATTTAAAGAACAAACATGGAGTTGTCGATCAAAGTACTATCAACAAACATATGCATAATTTGAAGGGGCTGAGATGCATCGAACTAATTTCACCCAAAGAGAGTCGGCGTAATTATTGGGATATAACAACACCCCTACGTTTGAAAAATATTAGATACGAATTCCATGAACTTCAAATAAATAAGTACGAAAAATCTATCAATCTAATCCTTATGGAACTTGGATGTGGCAAATATAGCCCCTATTGGTTGAGACATTACATTCAATTACTTATGTCGACTTCTTATTTCGATGCATGTTTAGAACTAGAGATTGGGCAAATACATCAAGGGATTACTAATATCTACAATAATGGTAGGGGTTCTTATCGACGTCAACGCATATTTAAGCTTGTTAAAGTATGTTATTCTGCTTATGCCAAATACTATTCTGGTTTTAAAATGTCTCAATACGAATTTAGGAACGCTCTGATGACATTTCCTTGGAACTATATCTCTTTTGTTGACAATGAATATTTCTCGAAGTTGTTTGAAGATTCTTTACCTGGATTGCCGGCAGAACTACCAAAAATAATTTTCGAAACAAAGTTATCTGGAATCGAAGAAATACCTGAAGAAATTCCCGATGAAATTAATGAAGACGATTTTGTAAGATACGTGCTCAATACAATAAGCTTGATAACATACTTATGGGATTATAATCACTCAAAAGATGATTTGCTTTTAGAGCATTTCTTCAATCATGATAGGGTGCTTAGAGTTGATTCCGAAGATGAGCATTACTATATAAAAAAAATAATCGCTAATCACGCTTTACCTAGTGGATCAATACAACCACACGATATACTGCTACAAGAGAAGGAATTCGCTGACTTGAAACTAGCCAGCGAATTTATAATAAAATATAAACATCCAACAAAATTTAGTGACATTTCTGATGATTTAGATGAAGTATACCAGGCGGTAGTAAAATGTGCTTTATACTATCAAAAGAATCAATATGAATTAGAGTTAAGCTAACGTGTTGCATTTGTCTTTGCTTCCCATAACAGCTAATTTTTGCAACGCTTAGACCCACACACCTTATCTACTCTATATCCCTTTTATCACAATAAAAAATAGAGTCAAAAGTCAATGGGTCTGCTTATAAAACTTGTATTTTAATGCAGAGATTTTGCTATAAAACCTATGCATTCGTAAAAAAGAGAAATCCTATTTATCTGTGGCAAAGAAAAGAATATATATTTGATCTGTAAATTTATATAGTTTTGAATCACTGATCTCTGATCATTTCTCAGGAAAAGCCTCAATTTCTAACCTTTTCATCTGGAGATGGACATATCCTTTGTCATCCGGTGGATTATTACTTATAAAATGAGCTATAATTTCATTTATATAGTCTTCTTTCAACTCTTTAGGTACCTGTTGTATATATGGATGCCAAGTTGAAGCAATCCAAGCAAAAAGTCCCTTTTCACCTTCAAAGGCCATGTCTTTTGAAATAATTTCTAGGCGCTTAACTGAAAAACCTGCTTCTTTGAGCCATTTATCATATTCTTCAGGTCCATAAAAACCAAATGGAAATACAAAATTCCTGAAATAAGAGCTCCATTTCTCACCTTCAAGCATAAAGTCAGCGATTTTAAGTATCTCTGCAGCATTTCCCTTTCCACCAAACTGAGCCAAAAATATTCCACCAGGTTTGAGACTTTTACAGAAACGTTTTAGAGTGTTTTCCGGAGCCTTTAACCAGTGAAGAACAGCATTGGAAAAAACAACATCAAACTCAGAATTAAAAGTAAGTTCATCTGCGTTTATCTGCAGAAAAGTAAGGTTTGGGAACTTATCTTGAGAATAGTTATCCCTGGCAAAGGAAATCATATCTTCAGAAAGATCGATCCCGAGAACAGAGCCTTTTGGTAGGATTTTTGCTACTTCAGCACTAAGCTTTCCATCTCCACAACCAACATCAAGAACCCTTTCATTCCCTTTGAAATTCAATTTTGCAAGAAGTTCAAATCCCCAATTTTTTTGAGCTGATGAATTAGAAGAATAAAATTTTGGATCCCATTGGTACATAAATCAATTTGTTTTTTTCAAAATAAATAACTTTGTTTTTTTCTGTAGTGAGTTATTTTGTTGCATAATTTATATACAAAACATTAAAATGTTAGATCAAACCTCATCTAACAAAGCTGTTTGACAGTGTACCAAAAATTCTGTCAATTTTGCTCTATAGTTTATACACAGTTTTTGTGTGAAAACTCTATATTTTTTCTCCATTTGAGTCCAAATCCAAATCTGTAACAATAGGGATTATTAGAAATTATCTATGTGTTTCTTATTATTTTTTCGCATTTAGTAGATGTGATCGATAAAAAAATTATATTATTACTATAAGTTCTCTAATCATCAAATTATTAAAAGGATAGACAATATCGCCAATTCCTTACATATCGTTTTTATAAAGTCTTTACAAGTTAGGTACATAGAAAGACAGCTTCGTAAGCTTTAATGACACTACTCGCATTGAGATCTACCAAGCTGCCTTCCACAGCACACTGTTCGTTTGATGGAATTATGCACTCTCAACATCCAGAGACTCTCTCTGGGATGATATGTTAAGCATACTAGCAGGGACCATTACCTGGTAATCAGACACGTTTTGTAAATCGGCTGGCTTAACCTCAATTTGAGTATATGTTCCCATATTTTTTACGGTTGTTTTTGGTGTGTGACCTGTTTTATACCCCCAAACTTCATTGATTACTCTTTTGACTCCATGGCTTTTTGGGGAATCGCCTTGTGATATCATCCATTGTTTTGGTGTGTAGAGATATTGTGTGTTTTTGGTTGTCATAAGCGGTGCACGCGGAGTTGTAAACGTTCCAACTTTCCATGCACCTTTTTCCTTAGTTGCTTGCGTGTAAAAAACAGTCCAAACTCCTTTATCATTTTGCGCAGGAATCCAGAGTTTCAAGATGTTTCCGTCATCACTAAATACACCTGCACTACGATATAGTAGAGTATCCGTATGTGTTGGACATGATGAATCCTTGAGTTTTAGAAGTGATGTGTTTTGAACTGTAAAATTATCGGTGTAATTATTTGCAGTTGCAATATGTAAATCGCCGGTGAATCCGTTGTTACTATACATTGTAAGTAATACATAAATTGTCGATTTTCCTGGATACTTCATTACATTCATATGCCAGGGGTGATATTGACTTGATTGACCCACTGCTTGCTTATTCCTAAAATGAATCCCATCAGTAGACGTGTATCTGTTTATTACATGCGGGACAAGATCGATATCAACAATCCACATGTAAAATGTTCTCGCAGCTTCATCATACAATACAGCTGGTGATACACCATGACCATTGACATTTATTTCTGGTGAAACAGTAATACCATCATACGTCTTAACCTTCGGATCTTCTACGATTTCATTACCAACGACATCCCCTATGACATAGTAGCACATGAATTTCCCAGTATTAGGATTGTATATTATATGCGAATCAGAACCATATGGATCAGAACCATATGGATCACAACCACGTGAATCAGAACCATATGGATTCGAACCATAAGGATCAAGGCCATAGACATTTGCTTCATACTCAGATTCTATTGGTGTTCCAATAGGATTTTTCACTCCTGGTGGTACATGCCAAACTAGTCCATCATCAGAATAGTACAAACATGCATTTTCAAGCTCACCTCTCGAGTATGCGTATGGTGTAATAAACATCCACCATTTATGACCAAATACGCCAGTTTCATTGAAATAGATAGATGGATGATTGAACTGATTATATCCGTATGGGTCAGGTATTGATAACGGTAGACGATTTTGAGTTACATTTAGCATGTACATATTTGCATTACCAGAAGAATCATAACTGTATGCCACTGTATGTGAAACATTATCTTCGACGAAATCATTTAGCCTGATCCCAGGGGTTGGCATCTGAATATCCGAACTGTTTGAGTTTACCCAAATCATTGCTTTGTCTATTCCTTGACTTTGGAATGAGCCACCACCAGCTTTGAAATGTGTATGCCACCAATCTGTTCCCCTAATCCCACCTACGACTGCACCGGAACCAAAAGAACCGTCAGAGAATGTGCCTGGGTTATGAGTGCCCCAGGTTAGTGTTTCATTGACTGCCAATTCAATGCCATTAGTGAATGGCTTATTCAGCACAACATTCGCAGAAGATGTGTTTCCAGAACCTGACAACACCAAATGCCCATTTTGTACTTCTACTATGGAATTATTGCTTCCTTCTTTATAAGCTGTCCACTTTGATGTATTTAAGTTGCCGGAGCGGAAGTTATCGTATGCCCACATGACTGCATCTCCACTGGGAGAATAGCCAGGTGTATTGTACACATTGAAATGTTGTGTGCTGCCGTTCATGTTGACTTTGAGCCACAAATTATGCTGGGAATCAATGTAATAAGGCTGTGCAGAAGATTTCACAGTCTGAGGTGCTGCAAGTGAACTTGACGACAATAAAATCATGCTTATTAATACAAAAAATATTTTATAATATATTTGCATAATATCCCAATTTTTATAATAATCTTGATAGTTTTACGGACTTTTCTATTTAATTCTAAAACGCCGTGATTTTCAGTAATATATACGGAACTTATTTTAGTATTTGTCAAATAATAGACAAATTGGTCTATAAATAATTAAGTATGTTTAAAAAATATGATTAGTTGAAAATTATAAATATCACTTTAGAAAATTAAGACCGTTTGTTTTGAATAGCTGGGCTAGAAATATAACAAAAAAAGAAGTTTTTTCAGCAACGATCTCGCTTGCTGACAAACCAAACAGTGACAAGGACGCAATATTAAGTATTAAATCATCAAAAACCAAAAAGCAAATTGGACTGTAGAAGACTTCATCTATTTTAAATTAATCAAGTGGATTTTTTTTCTATACTTTTAAGTTTGTGAGTGTAAGTACTAGTGAATGCCCGTGCTCTCAAACATGTCGTTGACTTATTGTGAAATATTACTATCAAGATGGGGAGTCTGTTGGACGGCTTGTTTAGCTTCAGCGATTTCTTTTTGGTGACGTGCGACAGCACTATAAACTTCATTTATAACTTCGGCTCTTGGGTCATCCAGGCTTACGAGCTTCCCGTCTATTGTTACAACGTCCTTCACCACCCCATTGACGACTTTTATATGTTCTACCAAATTCGCTTTCTCAGTCCCATTCATATATTCTTTTGGCACAGTTGCATTCGTGAATTCAACATCTTCAATATAATTTTTATTGTAGTCGCCTATGTACTTATAAACGATATGCCCGCCGCCATAATAATCGAAGCTTAAATTGATAGTGTGCAAACTCGTGTTTGTGTACGAATTTGCATTTGATACTGCGCTCGCAACTGATACTACAAAGAAGACTGCCAGTAAAATAGTCCGTACCTTTTTTATTCTACTAATTTGTTGTTTCAACATTCAATCTCGCTCCCTTTAAGGACATCACATCTTGATTACCCATAAAAGCATCAAAGGTTATTGGAACCTTCAACGTATTGAAGTCCATAAATGGCACAACATTTATCTTTAGATCCAAAATGTGATAAATCCACTTCATAATGGAGACTAGATAATATGAACAAAAAAACAATCACGATTGGAATAGTAGCATTCCTGATGTTAGTGATTAGTAGTTCAGTAATCAGCGCTTGGCCGTGGAGTAGTAACGCTGACAATCAGAATAATAGTATCAAATTTGATCAAAGCAAATTTGAGCGGTTACTTCAGGACGGACAGTTTTCAGTTCAGGCAGAGGATATTAATTCTGCACTCAAATCTTACAACGAAGCAGCAAAAATGAAACCAACTGGACAAAACTTACAACGATTAACTTATAATATTGGAATGTTATCTGAGCAGGCTGGAGATTATAATTCTTCACTGAAGCTCTATAGCACGTCTATTGCAGCAGATCCGAATTCAAAGACAGTAAATTTTATCTTTCAGCATATATGTGAATTAATGAAAAAATCAGGTCAATCAGACCAAGCATGTGACCTATATTGGAAAAATCATTCCGTATGAGTTTAGATAACATATCATAAATAATATTTTTTTTGTTTTTTGTAAAGTCAATACTTGATTTAGCTTCTTCTGGGTGCATATTCTCAGAATTGACCCCATAAATAATATGTGGCGTATTATCAAAAAATGGACGAATCAAATAATCTAGAAGCGCTGTGGTGTGCTGAGCAAATGTAATTTTGGCTTTGTAGAGAAACGAAAATATCATATTCCAATGAAATATTTTATAAAAAATTTATACAGTAATAAACCAATCTTCTTTTGCAGAACAGATCAATAAACACTCCGACGTAAATTAGATACTGTTGATGCGTACAAAGTCAACAATATCAAACTTCTCCAATTCATAATCCACTTTGATTGCCATAATAGTTAATTTTTGCAATGCTCAGACCCATACCCCACGTTCCATCATATTGCAATTGAGTATCATATGACCTTTTTTTGGATATACTATTTTTATTTCAATTTCTCCGCCGCTAACAACTCCGATATCCTGATAGCCCAGCAAACTATCTAATGTTACTGAATTATACCTATTCTTTAAGCCATCAGCAAACGAATTCCAACCAATTGGGCTTATTATTATTTTTGGATCAATGTTGTCTTTTAAAATACAACGTAGCTTTTATTCATATTCAGTTGGAGCTTTTTTATCGCTTATATGAGATGGCGTATACCATTTCCAATACCAATAACAAACATCGTCATTTAAGTTATGCTATGAAATCCTAACAAAATCTGAGCATCAGTAATCATCGAAGATGAATAATTAGGCTCGACAGAGAACGATCCTGCTAAAAGAATTAGTACCAACAAAAATCTCACAGGTCCTGATATCGAAATATTCAACTCAGAATCAACTAAGCTGGAAATAGGTGGAAACGATACAAAAACTACCATCAACATGAATACAGCTGATAAATATTCATGTACTATAATCATTCCTAAAGCGATCAATATAAAGCATAATCCAAATATCCAACGGATCATTCCACTTAATGTTATTTTTACGGGTTCTTTTTGATCCATTTGTATACCACAATTCAAATTTTATGTTTAATATATCAAAATAAAAATAATTTAATTAATATATATAATTTATTCTCGATTTTTGCAAAGTCAATACGTGATTTAGTCTCTTATGATTGAACATTCTCGGAATTAAATCCATAAATGATACTGGAGGCATTATCAAAAAAATAGACGAATAGAAGAACCCGATAGTGCTGTAGAATGCGGAACAAATGCAATGTACGGTTTGGATATGAAAGAAGATAATAAATTAATAGCAAGCCAAAGAACAAGCCTGTGATTAATTAAGATAACAAAAGAAGATTACATATATCAAAACTGCATTCAATATGTGAAGAAAAGATAATTTGAAAGGTCTAGGGTGGCCGCCCAAGACCCGATCCCCATAGAAGGAGAAAACAATATGTTAGAAAATGGTTTACCTAGTGATATCTATGCGATCTTAGATTTTAAATGTTTCGTTCGTGATATGAACACTAGATCCTTTACGGAGCTCACAGCCAAGGAAGTGATTTGATGAGCATTGGATCAACTGTCGGGTCTTCTAAAGCTGAAAAAATCAATCAGTTTCTTATGCTGATTAAGGACCCCGATGTTCAACCTGTTTTTAGAATGTATATCGAAAACATTCTAGCTACTTCTGATTTACGAATTTTAAAACGGCTTACTGCTATCGAAACTGTGTTAGAACTTAACGATTACCCAATTGAAGACGACGAAGCTGAGAGTACAATTCCAAGACAAATTTCATTACTTTCTGATCAAATAAAAGAAGTTACTGAAAAGAAGAATAAACAAGCAATTATAAAATCAATTCCAGAATCTATCCACATTGGGATGAGCAAAACAACTGCAAGAGCAATATTATTATTTAAGGATGTAATAGAAATTGCCAGCGAAGGGAAAAAGCAAATAGTAATCAATTCACGGGAAATAAAAGATTTCCTCACAAATAAAATCCAGTCAGAATACAAAGTGGGAGATGTGAGTAATTTTAGAAAGGTTAAAAAAGATGTGTTCACAACACTTAAAAAAATGCTCCCAGATAACATTTTGTTGGATAGGAACAAACATGGATGGCGAGATATCAGGCTGGTATATGAACCGTAACCAAACTGTAACTATGTTACGGATAATATGGAAATGAGTGTAATAGAAATTATCTGGATCTCATGAAATCCTGTTCATAAAACGAAATACTCTTACAATAAAGAAGATTGTCTGACGTTACACAGGCTGCACTTCTTTAAATATTATAATGAGCTAACCGTGCTTAGTGGTAAATATATTAAATAAATTATATATTATTGTAAAAAAATCTATTTATGTTCTGAACTTCTGTTTGACCGTATGTAACTGGTTACTATCTGGTTACAGTTGCAAATTAAAAATAATAATAGAATTGATTTGATTCTCATCTCTAAATTAATTAAGCTGGCTGTGACATAGTACTGTATAGGCCACTCACAGGCTCTGGGCAGGTTTCTCATCCGATGACCAATGAATTTTTTACGTTAACCCTATTAAGTTGATAATATAGTCGCTAAAATGGATTACATGGGCTTTATTGGCTAAGGGGTTTTGGTGCCGTGGTTGAGATTGTAATAGAGACAAGTACATAGACAATAGCGGTTTATGCGGATTTGTTGGTCGTAGTGGTTTATTTGATAATTTTTAGGTAATTATAGCCTTTTTATGCTAATTATTTAATTCTGTAATATTTGGTACTTTTATTGAGCAAATTGAATTAATTTTAGGGTTTATTTGTCAATTTATATCGCTGATTTTAAGAGATAATTTGAAAATTATAAAATAAGTATAATCTTAAATATTTAAGTAATATAGCATTATAAACAATTACAAAATAGTCATGAAATTACTAACTTAGACAGGGAATCACTTAATGAAAATCTTAATGTGAATAATGTGGTTATGGAGATCAAAATATGTTACAAGAATTAGGTCGAATTAAAAAGACAATCGTTACTCTAATAGTAGTTTGTTTATAATTATCAGTAACAGCTGCAGCGGTAAGCGCCAAAAATGGTGCAGCCGGTGGAAAAGGCACAAATGGTACCAGCGGCATCTCAGTCACTGGAACAAATGCACACGGCGGAAACGGCGGAGACACCGTCACCGGACAGGTTGGAGTCGGCGGAAGTGGCGGAGTTGGTGGTGCAGCAGGTATTGCGACTGGCTCCGGTAGTATCAATGGTGTTGCTGGCCCGAATGGTCTTCCTGGCGTTGATGGTGTTACTACCATTACGGTAGGACACAGATAATATTAAAATTATAGAACTATTCAGCCTGGAAAAAAGTTATCAATAGCCACCTTTACTAAGTTTCATTGAATTAATGCTATTGATGCCGTTTTAACCAGGTTAAATAGTTACTATTTTATATTTAATTTTGATAATTTTATCCTTCTTCGATAAATAAAAATAACACACTTTTGGCTTTTAATTGTTGCATCTATTTTAGCAAAACATATGTATTTCTCCATAATTTAGGCAATTAATGCCTTATAAATATTAACCGAAACTGAAAAAATGCATAGATTTTCTCACAAAAACTGTGCATGAGAGATTTGAATCAATTACTCAATATCAATGAACTGATTCCAAGTCCTATAAGGATCAGGCCGCCTAGAACTTCTGCTTCATTTCCAAAGAAGTGACCTAATCTATATCCTATAATCGCCCCACAAAAAACCATAATAAACGTTACACAGCCTACAATGATTGCAGGTTCAAGAATAGGCACTTTGAGAAATGTAAGACTTATTCCTAGAAAAAAGGCATCTATACTTGTTGCAACTGCTAGCATAAGAAGTACCGAATAATTAAGAGAACTTATTTTTCCTTCCGGTTTTCTGTAAAAAGCTTCATATATCATCTTAATTCCAATAAAAACCAGAATACCAGAAGCAATCCATTGACCGTAAGCAGAAACATAGTTTTTTATTGTGTATCCACCAAGCCAACCCAATACTAGCATTAAAGCCTGGAATCCCCCAAAAAAAACAGCAAATTTGAGAGCATCATTGACTCTAAAAGGTCTTATTGTGGTACTTCTAGACATGGATACTGTAAAAGCATCCGTTGCAACTCCTACCGCTAAAAGGAAATTAGATAGAAAAGACATTGGTTAAATACTCCACTTTTTAAAGCATGGCCATGAATGTGAATTGATTGGGATTGCATAAAATAAATAATGTCACTTTTGGCCGAGCTCTATTTTATTATTAAATCAACTTTAGTATTATTGATTACTATTTTAACCGTGCATCTTGATGACAAAATTATATTTTAAAGGTATTGAAATCTAGAATCTAATTTAACTATCCACATCTGAAGCAGTGGCATCCTACATTATAATCATAAAAATGAGACAAGATTTAGTATTGAAATTGGAAAAAGAAAATAAGTTGTCTATGAGCTCGATACCAAGCTGGTACATAATTAAGATAACAAAAGTAGATAACACATAGATAAACTGCGTTGGGTTAGAAATTATACAAACATCTCGAATTTACCTAAGCTCTACATTAGAACTTCTACATCAATAGGAAAATAAGAAACATAATATTTGTCAGGGAAACTATTAACTTTCCATTAATTTCAACGAAGGAAAAAACAATAAGTACTGCTGAAGGCTCAAAAAAGAAATAGGGCAATATCAATTAACAGAAGGAATGTCATTATTGCCCTATTTTTATTTTGAGTCTTCCACAGTACTTATTATTTTGTCCTTTGCTGGAATTAATGGAAAGTCAATAATTTACCACCACCAACTGCTCATCTTCATCTTTTAGAGCATTGATTAACGGCTGCACTGCTTCTTTGGGCTTGATATTTACAGATGTCTTGTTGCCTTCAACAATTATCAATAAAATTCAATATGGAGCAAGATGTATCAGAATAATCACGCAAAAGAATAGTAGTACCGTTTTTAAGTACGAAGGTATTTCACTATAATCAGCACTAATAATTAAAACTTTTTTACCTTTAGACATTGCATGTCCAACGTCATAATATACTTTGAGATTATTATCTATCGTGAAAGCTATAAGAAGATCACATTTGTTTATAGAATCATGAATACCACTTATAATATAGTCTTTGATTTCCAAATGGTTGTTTTCATATATTTGTACTCCATTTGATTTTAGTTCATCTTTTAGCAACTCTATATAATCGCTTTCTTTCTTATTAAAAGCATGGGATAAAAAAACTGTATTCATTTTTAAATCCTTCCAACTAAATTTTTTTCTTTGAATATATAATAATATAGCTTTTATATAAACATATTGTATTTTATTTTGGTTGTTGCAATGTCAGCACATGATTTAGTCTCTTCTGATTTCATATCAAGGGATCCTATCCAAGAATGATATACTAGGGTATTGTCAAAAAATAAACGAATCTAATAAACTCAAAAACGTTGTAGGATGCTGAGTAAATGCATTTTGTGGTTTTATATAAAAATCAGATTTCCAGAAAAAAAGGCAACAAAAAATGTGTAAAGTTAAAACCAATACAGCTTTGTAGAACAGATAAAGAAACATCTCACAGTGAATGAGATACTTTTGATGTGTGTATCGTCAACAGTAACTCCCTCTCCAATTCATAAAGCATTTTAATTTCCATAATGGTTAATTTTTGCAACGCTCAAACCCGTACCCAAAATTTCATCGTATTGCAACTGAGCATTTGTTAGATATCCGTTTACTAGAAATACTATTTTTGCTTCGAGTTCGCCCCTTTAAGGACATCCACATATTGATGACTTACAAAACTTACTTGCTTAAACGTCATCATTAGGTCATAATGGGTTTATCAGTAATAAACTATAAATTATACATGTGTATTTATATATCTAAACATATTATTTGCATTTAGTGTTAAGTTGAACAATATAAAAGGAGCGTAATAAAATATTGAAACAATCATCTACTAGAATGAAAAAAGTACTGTCCATTTTGTTTGCAGTCCTTTTTGTAGCATCGTTGACAGCTATGACAGCTAGTGCACGTACTGGTTGGTACCGTGGTGGAAATTGGGGCTGGGGTGGAAGCTGGGGTGACGGCCTTGGATGGGGCTGGAACTGGTCTGGCCCTTGTCAGTATGTTTTTAATGGTGCAGGATCCTGGGTTGTGTCTTGTCCTTCCCCAGCAACAAGTTTCCCCTACTTGGGTGAGATACCTGCCGGTACAGTTAACGACCATTTTCAGCCCACTGTCCAGCCTTAGTCCCAGAAAATGGTCACAACAACTGAAAAAAAAAGAAAATTATATGTAAAGTGTAAATAGGGTCTAAATGCTTTTACATCCTGCGCAAAATGACCCAAAAAAAAGTCCACTAGCAATTGGTCCTAAAAATAAGTCTGAGACCTTTAATTTCTTTCTTTTTTAGGACTAAATCGACTTCTTTTTATGACCATATAATTTTGAATAAATCCTGCTTTAGTGAATGCATATTTTTGTTAGAAAACTTATCCATCAACGGAACCGAGAAATCCTGTTTTGTAATGAACGAAAAGGATGGAAAACAGTCATTTTTACAGAACTTTCGATATACTGTCAAAATATTGAACCAATAAATAATAAATATAATGCACCATAGTATTACAAAAGAAGTATAGTTAATAATTGCTGATTTTGGTGGTATCATGAACCGTGTGGAACATTATGGGGATGTTGTAGGGTATTTTAGTAGCACTGAAAAAAAAAAATTCGCTTTTTATGCTTTTCTTTTGTATACTTCGGAAGATGGGGAAATTGCAAATTATGTTAAGAACTACCGTGAAGAATTAAGTCAACTATCTGGGAAGGATTGTTTAATTTTTTATCACGATAAAAGTTCAAAATCCGAAACATCATCAAGCGGTGAAGCTTATAGAACTGCAAGAGCGATTGGTATTGAATTAAATGAAATACCTTGTATAGTATTTTTCAAAAACATAAATGATGAAAGTGTTCTTATATATAGCCTGAATAATAATTTATCAAAAAAAGATATTAAAACTGAACTAAGAAATTTATTTGAAGCAATACGAGATTGTATCTCGCGTTACGATAGTAGAAACGATTTCGATAATAGAAACGATTTATATGATTGTCTCGCTAAGTACATTAGGGAAAATAATATTAAAATTTTTTTGCCAAATTTGAAAGTAAAGAAATTATTAAGTAAAATTGGAAAGCTTGTACCACTTCTGTCCTTTTGTCTACAGCTGAAGCAATCAATTTTCGGATCACACAATTGATCCAACTCTCATGAATGCACAGTTTTTGTCTCAAAACATCTGTATTTGCAGAGAAATTTTTATTGTTTAGTAGTGTGATTAATGATCCATTCTTCAATCTCAGAAGGCTTCATCCCATTTTCAGTAGTGGCAATTCTGACTATGAAGTCTATCGTTTCTTCTTTAGTGGATGTGAGTTTATAGCCGCCATCTTCAATGACTAAATTCATTGCTTCGTATCCGGTTCTTTTATTCCCATTAAAAAACGGATGTCTTGTAACTATAGTGTAAACTATAATTGTAGCGTTTTGAAAAACAGTATTTGACTCCTTTATCATATATTCAAACATTAGCTCTAATGTAGCCAAAGAAAGTATTGCAGGTGTATAATCTTCTGGATTTTCTTCTTTGTCATATTCAATAACTCTTTGATGGATTTTTAAAACATCAATTAAGCTGATCAAAATATCACTTTCTTCCAAGGGCGTCTAAGATCTCTTTATCTTCTATGAGTTTCCTATCTAACCACGCATCAAAATCTTTTACATGCGATTCTCTCCGTCTAGTATTCTCTTCTTTTGGGAACATTGGTATATACTCTTTTTTTTCTTTTACTTCAACAATGAGCCGTTTAATGATGGAATTGTACGACTCATTTTCCGTTATTTTGAATTCTTTGAGCGATTTCTTTACATCTGGATCAAGGGCTATTGT
>Ga0182027_10003849_pt1 | contig 23556 bp, 16 predicted proteins | sample 712E1DmetaG_FD_121300 | JGI IMG/M metagenome (GOLD analysis project Ga0182027, IMG submission 121300) | Permafrost microbial communities from Stordalen Mire, Sweden - 712E1D metaG (Illumina Assembly) | ecosystem: Environmental > Terrestrial > Soil > Wetlands > Permafrost | place: Sweden... | reverse complement strand
CAGGCGGTGCAGCGATTCGACCACCGTGACCAGATCTTCATCGCGGTTGGTCGGGTTGGCGCGCGAGCTGCCGAGCAGCGATCCGCCGGTGAAGTGAATGCGGCTGACGTCGCCCAGCTGCAAGGGGCGGATGTCTTCCAGTCGTCCCTTCATCAGGCGGTCGAATCCGTCGCGAATGCCGAGCACTTCCACGCCCTGCAAGAGCGCACGAATCGTCGCCGCGCTGATCACGCTGTTGATGCCAGGCGCGGGGCCGCCGCCGACCAAAATGCCGAGTTTCTCTTTGGGCACGATCTACGTCTCCTTCACTTCTGCTTCCCTAGCTGCAAGCGGTGCGGAAGTTAGCACAAGGTCGCGGCCCGTGGGCAACCTCACCAGTCGCTTCGCATGGGGGCTTTTTGCGGGCCAGCGGGCGCCTTGGCGGGCGCCGGCACGGTTTCGGCCAGGGTGCGTAATTGCCGTTCGATCTGGTCGCGCACGCGTGCGACGGGCTCGACCGCCAGCTGCCTGCGCAAAATGTCGGGTGCCGTATCGGCGCGGGTCAACCCCAGGCCGATGACCGCGTCCAGCCGGACCTCGGCGTCGTCGTTGTCGAACAGTCGAGCGAGCTGTTCGGGAGCGTTCGGCGCGCCAGGAAGAAAACCCAGCGCGACGGCGGCCCGGCGCACGATCAGCCGATCCACCGCATCCGTGGCTTTGGCGTTCTTCTCCACCAGCTTGCCAAGGAATTCCAGGACTGCGGGCGAGGGCACGAGTCGCAAGGCAGCAACGGCCCGCGCGCGCGTCAGGCCCTCGGCGTGCGTGTCAAGGGCAATGGCCATCAGCGACTTCTCGGGCGCGGGCTCGATGGCGTGCAAGTCCGCCGCGGTCGCCACGTCATGGGCGGCGAGGTAAGTCTCGACCTTCGACCGCGCGGTCGTCTTTTGCACGCTTGGCGCGCCGACGTCGGGCGCGGATGCGGACGCGTTCGGTCCGAAAGCAAGCACGGCAGTGAAGATGGCAAGGCACGTCAGATGCACGATGAGACGCTAACACAGGCGTTAGGGTATAGTCGCGCCAACTGGCGCTAACCGAATCGTTGGGAGGTTTCCATGCATCGTCGCTCGCGCATCCTTCAACTGCTGTGCATCACCGTTCTTGGCTTCACCACGACGGCGCTGGCGCAGGACATGTCCATGCCTCCGGCGGATTCCGCAGGCGCCATGCCGGCAGCCGCTCCCGCGCCTGGCCTCGACAGCGGCGCCGTGCCGGTCACCCAGGAAGCCGTCGCGACCACGACAACCGCCGACACGGCGACGACCTTCGCTCACTACGGGCTCGCGGTGCGCGCGCGCTGGATCTCGGTGCCGAGCTTTCTTCTTGGCTCGTTCACCCAGAAGAATGTTCCGCTGTCGACCTACGGCTACGCCCTCGAAGGTTACCGCCGCAAGCGCGACAAGGACGACCACAACCGGACGTGGGAGGTTTCCGTCGCCATCGGCTACCAGAACATGAGCCCGCCCGACGGCTATTGGTTGGGCACGGGCAGGAACATCAGCGTCGACACGGATCTGGTCCAGTTCCGCAATTTTTCTCTCATCACCATGGATGCCGCCTTCATCTCGCGCCAGTACTTCAGCCCGTACTTCGGCATCCACTACGGCGCCGGTCTGGGCTTGGGCGTGGTGCGGGGAAAGGTGCTGCGAACGTCGGCCGAGTGCGACCAAACCACCGGGCAGTGTCACATCCAGATCGCGGATCCTGGGAATGTTTGCGGCGGTCCCGGGCAGCCGGTCTGTACCGAAGCCAACCTATCCAAAAGCGAAGGTACCCCCGACACCGGGCCGATCTCAAACGGCGGTAGTCCCCATCGCTTTCAGGAAACCTCCATTCCTGGCGCGGTTCCCATTATCAATCTTCTGTTCGGCCTCGATTTCCCGGTTCCCGATGCCAAGGGGCTCGAGTTCCGCGTCGACGCCGGTTTCTACGACGCCTTCTTCCTCGGCGGCAGCGCCGGCTACTTGTTCTAGTTTTTCCGCTTCATCGACGGTGCCTCGCCGACCGTGGAGCGCACCAGCACGCGGCTCTTGCCGCGCAACACTTCGAGCGCCAGCACCGAGCCGGGATTGGCCGAAGCGATGAACGGGCGCAGCTCGCTCGCGCGCGAAAACAATCGGCTGGGCACGCCGAGAACGATGTCGCCCGGCCGCAATCCTGCCGTGGCCGCCGGCGAGCGCGGCGCGACCGACGTGATCTGTGCGGCACCATCGGCCAAGCCCAGGCTGCTACGACGGCCCGGGCCGAGCGGGATGAAGGTGATGCCGAGCCAACCCGGCTTGACCGTGGCGGCACGCCGTTGATCCTCGGCAAGAGCAGGGAAGGAAACCTTGGCCGGCTCCAGCTGCTCGGCTATGCGCGGCAGCGTGGGCGGCACGGCCAAGGCCAAGTCTTCGCAGCGGGTAAGCGCCTCGACCGCCTTCGCCTCGCTGGCGTGGTTCTTGATCCAAACCCGGCCGGCGATCGACGTGAACACGAAGCGCATGCGCAGCAGCGCGGCCAACCGGATCTCGGTGCGATAGCTGATCTCGTCGGTGGTGGAAAGCGCCGCGACCAAACGATTGGCCTCGGCCAGGCGCGTGGGATCAGATTCCACGGTCGGTGCCAGCTCGGCGAGCAAGGACAGCGTGACCTCGCGCAACCCCTTGCCGTCGAGCCGGCGCAGCGCACGTTGGTCGAGCCGAGTGCGCCAGCCCGGCCGACTGGACAGGAAGGCGTCCAGGTTGGCCTGGTTGAAATCGCCGAGCGCGCCTTCCCAGGTTTTGCCGCGCGCATCCAGCTCGTCGAGAAACGCCATGAGCTCGCCTTCGCGCTGGTCGAGCTCGACCTGCGTGGCCGGACGCGGAGTATTGTAAGCTGCCGCGATCCGATCGATGAGCCGGCTGTCGTCGCGAAAAGCGCCGCTGGCCAACGCCTGCCGGACCAAGTCGCCGGTGAAAGCAGCCTCGCGCGCGGGCGATCCCGCAGCACGCGCCAGCAATTCGGCCAAGTAGACGTCCGAGCTGCGCAAGGGAATGTCGGGGGTTTCGTCGCTGACCATCACCTCGGCGTGGGCCGCGGGAAAATGCCCACGCCGGGCGAGCGCCGACAGAAATTCGAACGAATGCCCGATGCCCTTTTGCCCGCGCACCTCGGGATAGCAACCGTAGGCGGGACGGTCGGGCGTGGACGAAAAATAGCCGCAGGTCGCCCCGGTGGGAAAGCGCCGGTGTTCGCGCGCTTCGTGCAGATAGGCAAAACCGCCGGAAAAGCACTGAGACATGAGCGACACCACGCGTACCGAGGGCGGCAACCGCGCCAGCAGCGCGCCCAGCCTGCGTGCCGAAACCGATTCGTGCTCGCCCCACAGGCTGATGCGATTGTCGAGCGGATCGCGGCGGCTTTGGCTGCCGTGATCGGTGACGTAGACGAGCAGGGTGTCGCCCGGGCGCAGGCGCGCGCGTAGCTCGGCGAGCGCACGCGACAAGCTGGCCAGCGTGGCGGGGCGCAGCTCGATGCCGGGCAGGACCGAGTTTTCGTAGATCGCGGCGTCGCGCAGCAGCGGATCGATGAGCGTTCCCTGCAGCAGCCAGGCGTTTTCGGGTTCGGGTTCGCGCGTCGCCAGATCCGGCGCGGGATTGTTCCCGTCGCTGGCCAGCACCACGAGGTGGTCGCGCGGAACCCCGGCCGTTGCCAGCAGGGCGACGAGCTGTCGCAGATGCTCGAGGTGTGAGGCGAAGTTGTCGAGCTTGTCGCCGCCGCCGTTGATGGCCAGCACATAGAGATCGCCCGGGGTCGCCGCCCGCACCGGCGCCGCCAGGCTCAGAAGTGTTGCGATGAGAAAGAGAACCCGCATGGAAGCCTTGGCAGCGGCCAGCGCAGCTTACCCCATTCCGCTCCTGGAGTGTGGACCCTTGCTTGCATCGGAATCCTTCAGGCTCAACCATCCATGGCTCAACCATCCATGGCTCAACCATCCATGAAGGATCGTCTAAACACACCACTCGTTCTATCGCTTGTACTCGCGACAGGGTGCGGATTTGAAACACCCCTTGGCGAGTCCCGGAGCAGCGGTAGCAATGGAACGACTGGGACGAGCGCGGCGCTGCAAGGAGTTTTCACGCCCACGGGCAGTATGACCATGGCCAGGAGTGAGCACACGGCCACGTTGTTGCCCAACGGGAAGGTGCTCATCCTCGGTGGCGTTACCAATGCCATATTCGCCGATTCCGCAGACGCATATCCCCCAAGTGCGGAGTTGTACGATCCAGTGGCCGGAACCTTCGCAGCGACAGGAAGCATGTCCAGGGGAAGGTACGGCTGCACGGCGACGCTCTTGCCCAGTGGAAAGGTGCTCATCCTCGGAGGCGGAGAGATCGAGGCCTACGCGAACGCCGAGCTCTACGATCCGGCAACCGCGGCATTTGCCCAAGCCGGATACATGATTTCGGCCAGAGAGTCGCACACGGCTACCTTGTTGACGAACGGCAAAGTCCTGATCGCAGGCGGCTGGGGCGATAGCGGGCCGCTGGTCAGCGCTGAGCTCTTCGACCCCATGGCCGGCGCGTCGACACCCACGGGCACTATGTCCGCAGCCAGATACGGGCACGTGGCGGTGGCCTTGACGGATGGAAAAGTTCTGGTTGTGGGCGGCACCGGCCCCCCCGGTTCGGTCAGCGCGGAGATCTACGACCCGGCGACCGGGAGCTTCTCCGCGACTGCCAACATGACCACCGCTCGCGATGACGAAACGGCGACCTTGTTGGCGAACGGGACTGTGCTCATCGCTGGAGGCGCGGGTGCTCCCATCGCGAGCGCGGAGATCTTTGACCCACGGACCAAGACCTTCGCGGCGACAGCAAGCATGACTTGGCCAGTATGGTGGTCCTCGGCGACACGCTTGGCGGACGGGACCGTCCTTTTCGCGGGTGGAGAAGGCAGCGACGGCAATTCTGTCTTTGACAGCGCAGAGATCTACCTTCCAAACACGCGGACATTCACCGCCACTGGCAGCATGACCGCAGCAAGGTTAGGTCACGACGCAACGCTATTAGCCGACGGGAGGGTTCTTGTTACCGGCGGGGATGACGCCAGCGGCATGCTGGCCAGCGCAGAGCTCTACGAATAGCCTCGTCAGCCTTGATACCACGACGTGGTCGCGCGGAACCCCGGCCGTTGCGAGGAGGGCGGCGAGCTGGCGCAGATGCTCGAGGTGGGAGGCAAAGTTGTCGAGCTTGTCGCCGCCGCCGTTGATGGCCAGCACGTAGAGATCGCCTGAGGTTGCCGCCCGCGCTGGCGCAGCCAGGTTCAGAAGTGTTGCGATGAGAACGCAGGCTCGGCTTCTGAGAGAACGGAGCGGACCGGCTGATGACCCGCCCCTACGGCTCCACGGTCAGCGGGACCACGCCTTTGACGGCCCGTGCGTTGCCGCGGACGTCGCCATTGAGGATGGTCACGGGCACGGGAGGCGTTAGCTGGAAGCGGTAGCCCTTGTTGTCGTCGGCGAGATCCACTTCCTGGCCCTTGTATTCGAGGTGGCGCACGTAATCCTCGGGCACGATGCCGTCGCGCACGTGCGCTCGGTGGCGCACGACGAAGCCGGCCAGGCGCAGGACCAGGTGGTTGTGCAGCCGGTGGCATCCGCTGCTCTCGCCGCGTTTGACCGAGCGGTAGGCCGCTGTGCCGTGGGTCCGGATACGGTGATCCATGAGCTGGGGCTCGCCGCGCTCGTTGCGCCCTTCGATCTGCAGGTGCGTGATCGCCACCAGCCCGTAGGCGGCACGATAGCCGGGGCCGATGACCTCGGTCTTGGGCGCCCAGCCGTCGCCCTTCTTGACGAGCAGCCTGCGGATGGGCATGCCCGGCGCCGGGTGCCAGGTCGGGGTGGCAAGAATCTCGGGCCAGAGGGCCTCGCCGGTAACCGACGCCTTGTACTTGAGTGCCATCGAGCCGTCGGATTGCTGAATCGTCTTCCAGCCGCCGATGGTGGTCGGCCAGCGGCACAGCGCCACCTCGCGCTCACCCGCGCGCGCGTACAGCGTGAGGGTCGGGCGGTCGCTGACCGGAGGATGCCACTTCTTCTTGCCGTCCTTGTCGAGGGCTGGCCGCTTCAGGTCCACCTCGCCGCGATCGATCTCCACGCGCAGCTCCATCTTTGGGCCGTGGTAGGGCGGCAGCGGCGGCAGGCGGATCGCGACCGCCGTGGGCAGGGTCGAAGGCGCCTGGGAGCTCGCTGCTTTGCGCCGGGATCGTCGCGAGGAAGGCGGCGGAGTCGGGGGAAGCACCAGCGTGCTCGCAAGCACGGCCTCGGGTGACGTCCAACCCAGCGCCTGGCTGGCGGCCTGGGTGGCCGCGGAGATCAGATCAGGCGCCGGGGTAATTCTACCCTCGGCGGTGGCGGCAGGCTGTGCTTGCTTGGTGGCGCCTTCCACGGACAGTGGCCGGAACTCGGCGCTGTCGAGCATGCGCCCCTGCACCTCGCCGAGGACACCCAAGGCCGAGCCGTCCTCGAGCAGGCCGGTCGCGTCGGTGACACGCTCGCGAAGCGCGCGCAGGAGAGCCCGGAAGTCGTGCTCGCGGCTGTCGGCCAGAAGCGCGGTGCGGGTGTCGAGATCGATGCGCCCGTTGTCGGCGATCATGAGCATGCGCTGGTAGAGCTGCAGGCCCGCGACGGTCCGGCGATCCATGCGAGCGCGCTTGGCCCCGGCTAGCAGCAGGCCCTCGCAGCGCAGGTGCGCTTGCATCGCGATTACCGCCCGCTGCGCGGCCGGGCTCAAGGGCTTCCTCGGCGGCGCTTCCGTTGCAGGCGTGTCGTGTGGCCCGTCCTCCGGGGTGTTCGTGGTCTTCTCCGGCTCTTCCGGCACGATCACACTCTTGGGCGACATCTCTTCCAGCGCCTTGTCCACTACCTTTTCGTGGCAAACGTGGCGCTTGCTATCCGCCAGCCGCCGGCGCAACAGGTTCAGGCTGGGGAATATCCCGAAGGCCTCGAAGTAGCGATCTTCGCGGGCGCGCGCGAAGGTGCGCCCACGGGGCAGCCGCCCGTTGGCCAGGGCGATCAAATCGGGCCGCAGCGGCTGCGGTTTCCCGGGCTCCTCCGAGAAGACATACGGCAGCCAGTCGTCCGAGAGATCGACCACGGTCAGCCCGTCCCGACGCGCGTGCTCGGGCGTCGTCTGTCCCACGAAGCGCCCACCATCTACCACCATGAGCCCGCCGCTGGCCGGCGTCGCTTGGGCCGCTGGTGCCGCTTGGGCAATCGGTGCCGGCTGCGCCGCCTGTGTGGCTAGTCCGCTGCCAGCCCAAAGGCCGACGAGTACCAGGACTATGGATATGGCGCCAGTCCCCGGCGCGCGGCCTTTGCGCGAACCTCTTGCGACCGGGCTCCGTGGGTACCTCTCCAGCACGAGCAAGAGCCTAGAATCCCGACCCACGCGATTCAAGCGTGAGTTTTTCGAAACAAGGCTCGGGTGGTTGGCCTATTGGGCCGGTCCCTCCATCTGGACGGTGGCATGCGGAACGCTGGGCTCTTGATGTCGCCGGTCATCATGGGGCGTTTCATCCTATCGGTTCTTCTTGCGCGCCTTGCGGGCGGCCTTGCGCTGGTTCTTCTTCTTGCGGTCGAGGCTGCTGGCGAGCCGTGGTGCCATTCCCAAGTCCATTCCACTGAAAGGCAAACGCACCGACGCGGGCAAGGGCTTTCCCTGCACCTCGCGCATCCAGGCTTCAATGCCCTCCTTCGAGTGGATGTCGAAGCCAGCTTTCTCGCCCGCCATGAGAATCGACTTGGCCATGCCGAAGTTTCGCGGATCGGCGAGTGCCTGTTCCAGCTTCTTGCCGGCCGATGGCCCGAGCACGCGCAAGCAATCCTCGGCCAGGGCAAGCCCGAAGGAGTGATCGAGGAAACGATAGAAGGCGCGGCAGTCCTCAATAATGGCGCTGGCCGACGATGGGTCCACGCTCACCTTGCGTGGGATGATCTCGAATAGCACCTCCCGCAGATCCTCGGGCTCCAGGGTTGCGATGCTTGCGCCAACGTAGTCGGCGGCGTACTGCATGAGCATGCGATGGCCTTCCATCTCCGAGACCGCGCCGCCTTCGGGCGAAGCCAGGAAGGCGGCAACCAGCTCGTCTTCTAGCGGCTGGCGTTTGTCGAGGTCGCCGATGGTGCCGTCTTCGTCCAATTGGGCCAGAGCAGACAACACGTCGTCGTTGGACGGTTGCTGCGGGTGAGGCGCGCACAGGGTTACCGCGATTTTCCCGTCGTGGGTTGGCACGGAATAGACGCGCTCGAAGGGCTTGCCGCCGGCGAACGCGGCCGTTATTGCCTTCTTCTCAGTTGCCAGCACGGCTAAGGCCAACGCAACGGCTTCCATGAGCGCGAGCTCCTTGGCCGTCGGTGGTCTCGGTACCATTGCCTTGTCGATGAAAGCCACCCACGGGTACGCCTGGGGGCCCGCGACCTCCCACTTGTGCGACGAGATTTCCTTGCGAACGGCGGGGTCGAGGTCGGCGCCTCGCTCGAAATTGAGGACCAGGTACTGCGGCATGGTCGGATGTTCGCCGCGCGCTATGGACTCGGCCGCGTCCAGGTAGGCATCGAAGTCCTCCACGCTGGAAAACAGCAGGAACCCGAAGCTCTGGCCCATCTGCCCAATCACCGACAAGGCCGCTTGGTTTAGGCCGCGTGCTTCCGCGGTGACGGACAGGATCGCATCGCCGGGCACGAGCTTCCATGGCTTCGCTCGGAAGAGATCCACGGCGGCCCGAAAGAACGAGGCCATCGCCTCGGGAACGATGCCGCCACCAAGCAGCGACTGCGGCTCGCTCGGGGAGGATCGCATGTGCGCGGACATGCCCTCGATGACCTGGTCGATTTCCGGCGTTGGTCCGTATGTGATTTCGATGGATGGGTGACTCGCGCGCAGAGCCGACGCCAACTCGACCGACGAAACCCGGATTCGCGCGGGCGATTGGGGCGGCCCGATCATGGGCTTTTCGATGGTAGCCCGCAAATGGTCGCTGGCCTGGGCGAGAGCTTCGCCCGGCTTTCCCAGCGTTGTTCCGATGACCAGACCATCGGCGTTCAGCCACAACAAGATCTCCGGGCGATAGGGCGGATCCCCGTCGTTTACATAGGCTGGCATGGACGCGATGCCGCCAACCCACTCTTGGGCCGACGGCGGTCGTAGGGGTGTGATGGAAGATGGCATGGTGCAGACAATCGCTTTGCGGTCGCCCTGAAGACAAGTGGGAAGATCATTCCACTCCGCGTTGCGTTTTCACCTGTCGCGAAAGGTCGCTCACGCCTTGGCCAGGCGGTGGCGCAGGCGCGTGCAGCGCAGGGCAACCTCGGCGTTGCGGACCGCGATGGCGAGCGCCTTGCGCGTACCCACCAGCACGACCAATTTCTTCCCGCGCGTGACGGCGGTGTAAAGCAGGCTGCGCTGGAGCATGACGAAGTGTTGGGTGTGCACGGGAATCACCACCGCGGCGTACTCCGATCCTTGCGACTTGTGCACGGTGGCGGCGTAGGCGAGGGACAGCTCATCGAGCTCGTCGCTGGCGAAGCTCACCTCGCGCTCGTCGAAACGGACGACAAGCTCGCGCTCTTCCTGGGCCACGCGAACGACTTGGCCAACGTCGCCGTTGAACACGTCTTTGTCGTAGTTGTTGCGCATTTGCATGACCCGGTCGCCGACGCGAAAGAGGCGGCTTCCGCTGGTAAGCGACTCGCCGCCGGCGCTGAGCGCTTCTTGCAAAAGTTGATTGAGGTTCATGGCGCCGAGCTCGCCCCGGTGCATGGGTGTGAGCACTTGAATATCGGACGGCGAGTAGCCATAGCGGCGCGGTAGGCGCGTCACCACGAGATCGCGGATGGTCTGCGCGGCGATTGCCGGATCGTCTTCTTCGAGAAAGAAGAAATCGCGCGTGTCGGCTGTCGGTCCTTGCGCGGGCGGCTCGCCGAGCTCGGGCATTTCGCCGTCGTGAATGCGGTGGGCGTTGACGACGATGAGGCTTTGCGCGGCCTGGCGGAAAATTTCATTCAGGCGCACCACCGGCACCGCTTCCGATTCGATGGCATCGCGCAGAACCATGCCGGGGCCGACGGAAGGAAGCTGATCTTGATCGCCCACCAGCAACAGTCGCGTGCCGCTGGCCAGGGCGGCGACCAGATCCGCGCACAGGCGGACATCGACCATGGACGCCTCGTCGACGACCAGCAAATCGGCGTCGAGCGGGCGCTCACGGTTGCGCCCGAACATGCCCTCGGCCGGGCGCCATTCGAGCAAGCGATGCAAGGTCGCGGCCGGCTGGCCGGTGGCTTCTTGCAAGCGTTTGGCGGCGCGGCCGGTGGGGGCGGCCAGGGCGACGCGCAGATTGCAGCGGAGGAAGCTGGCCACGATCCCGCGCACGATGGTGGTCTTGCCCACGCCGGGACCGCCGGTGATGACCAGCAAGGGCTCGACGAGCGCGCGCCGCACGGCCTCGGCCTGCTTGGGCGCCAAGGTGATGTTGGCTTCCTTTTCGTAGCGGGCGATGGCGGCGGCGGGATCCACGGGCAGCGGTTTGCACTGGGCGTGCAACAACCGGCGCAGACCTGCGGCCGCGGCCACCTCGGCACGCAGCAGGCTGGTTTCGAAGACCGCTTCGCCGCCGGCATCGCCGCCTGGCTCGCTCGTTTGCACGTGCTCGACGGCGATTTCGCCCGTGCGCGCCAGCCGATCGATGGCGGGCTCGACCAGGGCGAGATCGACCTCCAGGCGATTGCTCGCATCCTGCGCGAGCCGTGCGCGCGGCAGATACACGTGGCCTTGGCTGCCGGCTTCTTCCAGGACGTGGCGCACGCCCGCTTCGATGCGCATGTCGGTTTCCTTGCCGATGCCGAGCGAGGCGGCTAGGCGGTCGGCCGAGAGAAATCCGATGCCCCACACGTCGAAGGCGAGGCGATAGGGATTCTCGCGCACGCGCGCCACGGCCGCGGCGCCGTAACGTTTGTAGATGCGCGCGGCGAGGGCAGGGGACACGCCGTAGCCTTGCAAGAAAACCATCACTTCGCGCTGCCCGCGCTGGGTGGCCCAGGCTTTCTTGATGGCCTCGGCGCGCGAGCGGCCGATGCCGGGAACTTCGCGGATGCGCTCGGGCCGGGCGTCGAGAATTTCCAGGGTCTTGTCGCCAAAACGCCCGACGATGCGGGCCGCGAATTCGGGCCCGATGCCTTTGATGAGCCCGGCGCCGAGGTAGCGCTTGATACCGGCGAGGGTGTTGGGGGAAAGCTCGGTGTACGCGACGACGCGAAACTGCCGGCCGAAGCGCGGATTGGTTTCGTAGTAGCCGTTCGCGCGCAGGTTCGCGCCCACGGGCAGGCCGAGCAGACTACCGACCACGGTCACCGGTTCGACCACACCGGCTACCTTGAGGCGCGCCACGGTGAACTCGCCGTCGCCGCCCGAAAAAACGATGCGTTCGATGCTGCCCTCAACGGTTTCGTCCACGGCGTTGCCGGGACGTTTGCCTGCGGCGCGTTCGAATAAGTCCATGCGCCGGCACAGCCTCCGGCGAGAAACGAGCTACGTCAAGGGTCGGATCCGTTCGCCGAGATGCCGTGCTTGGCCATGACTTCGAGCAAATCGAGGAGTGAAAACACGCCGAAGCCGCGAATTTCCAGCAGGCGGCCGTAGGTCCAGCGGTCTTCGGGGCGCCGGCCGGGCTCGTAGCGGCACAGGGCATTGTGGGTGCGCGGCTCCAGCTCGTAGCCGTACTGGCGCACCAAAAGATCGGGCGCGGGAACCGTGCGCGCAAGAAATTCGCGCGGCAGGCCCTCCACGCTGGTGGAATTCACGCGAAGTCCGGTCAGGACCGCGAAGCGTTCGATAAATCGTGCCGCGTCGTCGTGACGACGAACTGTGCGCGGCGAAAGGTCGGTCATTTCGCTCACGGAATACTCGCTCTCGCCAGAAATAATGGCTCCGGCAAACCAACCTGGCGGCTAGACGGCCTCGGGGCCACGCTCGCCGGTGCGGATGCGAATCACGTCGGCGACCGGCGAAATGAAGATCTTGCCGTCGCCGATTTCTCCGGTGCGGGCCGACGCGACGATGGCGTCCACGATGGGATGGACCATCTCGTCGTCGACCACGAGCTGAATGCGTATCTTGGGTACGAAGTCCACCGTGTACGCCGAGCCACGGTAGACCTCGCGCTTGCCGCCCGTGCGGCCGAATCCTCGCACCTCCGAAACGGTCATCCCACGGGCGCCAACTTGGTAAAGTCGATCCTTCACTTCGTCGAGCTTGAACGACTTGATAATCGCTTCGATGCGCTTCATGGGTTAATGATCCCTTAGATTAGGTTGCGAGGAGGTTTCGCCGGCGTGAAAGTGCGGTAAAGCCTAGAAGTAGGCGAGCGCGCCGAGTAGGCCGGTGACCTGGTCCTTCTTCGGCGTTATGCCCTTGAGGAACACCTCTTTGTCGGACATGTCGGCGCGGATCTCCAAACGCATCTCGTAGTGCTTGCCAACGGTCCAAGCGCCCTGAGCGGTGATTTCGTAGAGGCTGCCATCAAGAAAAGTCGTGCCGACTAGATAACCATTCTTGCTGTTGAGATACTCCGCTCGGGCTGCAACATTGAATGCGTCGTTGAGGATGAACCGACCCATGGCCGCAATGCCCTCCCAGTGCACGGTGTCGACCTTCAGGTAGTCCACATTGGCGCCAACGGACAGGTTGCCGATGTCCTTCGAAAAGACAGCGTCAAGAAGGATGCGCGTATTGTCGAGATCCCCCCCGCCTTCTTTTCCAATGTAGGTCGTGAAGCCCGCGGTCAGACCGGCATTGGGGGGCGCGTAGGTCGCATTGAAGCCAAAGGTCTTGTCCGAGTTGATGTCGGGATCGTTGTTCCAGCCATTGACGAGCTGGAGAGATAGCGTCAGTGCTGGATTTACGACTCCATTGATGCGTAAACCGGTGTGCAACAGAGGAACACCGGTGAAGAGCAACGACCGGCTATAGAGCCAGTTCTTGTTGGTCTCGATGACCTCAGCGCTAGCCGAGGTAACGAATTTGCCCGCGTCGATGCTCAGGTAGCTCGTCGGCTTGACGGTGGCAAATGCCTGCTGAATCAGGAAACCATTTCCGTAGAGCGAAGCCGTGTCCGTCGGCGCTGCTGCCGTCCCGGGCGCGGAACTACCGCCGCTGGCCGCATTAATAATCGCCGCTGTGTGACCTGCGCCAAAGTCCATGCGGAATGAAACCAAGTCGGTGTCGGCGTGCACGCCGAGCTTTGCATAGTTAAGCGCGAAGTTGTTTGCGGTCGTGTCGAATTGACGGCCGATGGGGCCCTGCGTTTTGGGATCGCCCGTAAAGTTGTACATGTAGTAAGCGTCCACCAGCGCCTCCCAGCCAAATGCGATGGGCGGAGCCGCCGCGGGAGCTGGTGCTGGTGCGGCTGGCGCGGCCACTGCGGCCGCGGGAGCGGGTTCTGCCGCTGGCGGCGGAGCAGCAGGCGCTGGTGCGGGGGCGGCTTCTTGGGCACTCGCCACCATGGGGAAGACCGTACAGAGCGTAAAGACCGTGGACAAAAGTCGCATTGGTTTCTCCTTCTCCTCTTTCACATGAACAGTGTGCAAAGGTAGGGAAGCAAGTTGCGACGCCTATTGCAATAGCCCCTGGTCAGAGTTTGCGGCACTTTTCCACTAACGATACACAACGGAAACCTGGCGTTCTTGGCCAGGTTTCCTTGCCCGTGCGGCCCATTAAAATGGACCGCGTCCGGTCCGAATTGCCGGTTCTGGATGCGCGATTAGGGCTGGGCTTTGATCTGCATGTGGCTCATGCGGCGCTTTTGTGGCGCTCCCGACTCGCTCGTCGGCGCCAGGTTGACCTGCATGCCCAAGGCGGCGCGCACGGCGAAGTGATCGTCGCTGGTGAAGTAGGCCAGAAGGTCGTTCATGCGCTCTTGAACGGAAAGTGGGCTTTGCCCCGAGGGCTCGATCGCAAGCACGCGGGCCGCCGCGACGATATCGCCGCACAGGACGAGGGCTGCGCGCGAAGCCGTGAGATCCGAAGCGACAATCCAGCTCGCGATGTCCACCTTGTCGCCGCACGCTTCGACGTAGCGCTTGGCCACGCCTTTCAGCTCGGCCCGCAGGGGCGTCGACAGCAGCCCGTCGATCTTCTTGGCCATCTTGTCCACTTCGGTGCCGTGATCGCCTTTGCCAATCGGGGCGCCGCCCAATTGCAGGCCGGCACGCACGGCAATTTCCAGCGCTGCGCCCGTGCCGAGAGCAAAACGTGGGAAGCGCTCGGGCCGGAGCAGAACCATGCGCTTGGCGAAATCGAAGATCACCTCGCTGTGCGAGGCCAGTTGCTGGAAGCCGATGCCGATGACCAGCGCCGGTGCGAGGGTGTTTTTGTCCTTGAGGTTGACGAGGCTGATCGTGCCGGGCGCGTCCTTCTTGATGAACACATCGGGCAAGGTCGCCTCGATGGAATTGGCAACGTAGCGCAAGGACGCGGAGTGCGGCCAGGCATTGGTCGTCACGTCCACGCGCGCGTCGCGGTCGAGACCCAGCACCTTGCGCGGCTGCGCGGTGGACATGGCGATGGCCGGCGATAACAGCGCGAAGAGCGCGCTCAGATAGGGATTCTCGTCGGGATGAAGGATCTTGCGCCACAGCTCTTCATTGAGCTTGCTGCTGGCGGGTGGAATCTGCGTTGGCCGGAAATTTTCGTACAGTGCCTGTAGCGGCGGATCGGCCTTGCCCAAACAGGTCATGGCGCCCGCCACACACCACATCTTATCGTGCGCACCAGCCTGGAAAAATAGGGATGCCAGCGCCTTGTACGAGTCGAGGCGGTCAGGTCTCTTGGAAATCAGATATTGGTGTTGCGCGATGGCCTTGTCGGCCGCCGACGGACCCATGTCGAAGTACAGCTTCGCCAATTGCTCCTGGCGGGCCATGTTCGCGCGATCGAGCGAAAGCGCGACTTCCATGGTCAGCGCCGCGCTTTCCTTGTCGTGTTGTTTGAGCGCCACCTCGGCGAGACCGTCCCACAGGCGCAGCTTGGCATCGACCGACGCCTCCGCCGGCAGGCGCTTGATCTGCTTGCGGTAGGCGCGCTCCAGCTCCTTCAGCTCGCCCCCGTCGACCAGCAGCTTCTCGATGGCATCGAAGGCCTTGGGATAAAGCGGATTGTCGTCGAGAACCTTGGTGAAAAGCTCGATGGCCTTGGCCGAGTCCTTCACTTCGTCGCGGTAGATGGCCGCCATCGCGTAGTTGCATTTCGCCCGTGCCAGCGGGTCGCTTTCAAGCTCGGCCAGCTTCTGCAAGGTCGCGATGGCCGAGGACCATTCGCGTTCGACGGTGTAGTATTCGAGCGTCTTGTACAGCGTCTGGCGCCGATCGGGCTGGAACACCAGGGCCTGGCGATACGCATCCATGGCGCCGGGCCAATCGTCGAGCTTCTCCTGCATCACATCGCCGATTTCCTCGACGATTTTTGCCTTCTCCGTGTCGTCCACCAGCGGCAGCAGCCGCCGCTTGAGCGCCAGCAGTTCCTTCCAGTCGCCGCGCACCGTGCGCAGGTCGATGATCTTCTCGAGCACGTCGCGCTTGTCGGGCTCCAGCGCCAACGCTTCCTCGTAGTGGCGCAAGGCCGCGTCGAGGTCGTCGGTCTGGATCGCGCAATTCGCCAGAAGTTCGAGCAGGACGGCGCGTTCGGCGGCGGTTCCATTGTCGCCCAGCAACTGCCGCGTCTTCTCGTAGGCAGCGCGTGCCTCGGTCCAGGCCTCGCGCTCGAAGTGCAGATCGGCCAAGTCGCGCGCCAGCGCGGGCGATACGAGGTCGAGCTTGGTGGCCGAGGTCAGGGCCGCGATCGCCTTGTCGAGCTTGCCGAGCTTGCGCGCACAACGTGCCACGCGCTGGTGGAGGTCGGCTTTCTTCGCGGCATTGCCGTCGTCGGTTTTGCGCAGCACCAAGTCCAGCAAAGGCTCGACGGCAGCCCACTCTTCGTGAGCCTCGCGCAGCGACAGCAGTCGTGCGGCGGCGGTCATCTGCTCCGGATCCGCAGCCAACGCGCGTTCGAAAAGCTCGACGGCCTTGCTCTCGTCATGCAGGTGATCGAGGTAAAGCCCGCCGGCGTCGGCAAGCAGACGTCCAAGCTCGAGCGGGTTTTGCGTGCGCTCGACGCTGTCGAGGGTGAACTTGGCGGCGCGCAAGTAGTCGCCCTTGGCCCGCGCCAGGTCGGCCAGTGCAAGCAGCGCCGTCGGATTGCCCGGATCGCGGTCGAGGCACTTGGCGAAAATCTCCTCCGCCGCCGCCGCGTCGCTGGCAAGGAACGAGCGAGCCGCGGCCAGGGCTGCGTCGCTGTCCTTCACCTTCTCGAGCAGAATCGTGGCGCGCTCGAGGCGGAGGGCGCGTGCCTCGGCCGGTGTTTTCGTGCCCGCGCGACGTTCGAGCAAATCCGCGAGTGGCCGCCATTGCTCGCTTTGGCGATAGAGATTTTCCATCTTGTCCAGCACCTCGCCGTTGTCCGGGGTCTGGGCCAGCAGGCGTTCGTACAAGGCGCCGAGCGGCTGCCACTGCTGGGTCTTCTGATACAGCGCTTCGAGCTTGGTCTGGGTGTCCACGTCGCCGGGATTCTTGCCGAGCAGGCGTTCGTACAAGGCGCCGAGCGGCTGCCAGCGCTGCGTCTTCTGATACAGGGCCTCGAGCTTCGCGTGGCCGCGGTCTTGGTCGGGATTGCGGGCGAGCCGTGCCTGCAAAAGCTCGATGAGTTGCGCGGTCTCGCCGGTTCGCTCGTAGAGGTCTTCCAGTTTTCCGGCCACCGCCGCGTTGGCCGGATCGCGCTCAAGGGCTTTCTCGTACAGCGCGCGCAGGGCATCCCAGCGCTCTGCCTTGCGCCAGATCGCCTCCAGGCCTTCCAGGGCCTCGGTATGATTGGGATCGCGGTCGAGCACCTTCTGAAACGCGGTGACGGCTTCGTCGCGCCGGGCGGGATCGTCGGCGAGCAGCCGGGCCAGTCCCAGCGCCACGGGATCGGAATGCGGCGAACCGGCGGATTCTTTCTCGATGTCATGCAGCTCGTGCATGAATTCGCTCGCCTGGCCGGCCTTCTCGGCCACCCGCTTGGCGTCGGCCAACAGGGCGGCGCTGTTCGGGGTCAAGTGCAGGGCCATCATCAGCACGGGATAGGCGCGATCTGCGGCGGCGAGCTCCCGGTCGAGCACGAGCCCGGCGGCATGGAGATCGGCGGCCTGATCCTTGGCATCGTGCTTGTGCTCGGCGCGACCGACCAGAACGCCGACCAGGCGCTCCCATTCCTTGTGCTCGCGCAACTTGGCTAACCCTTGCTCTAGCGCCGCTTCGGCTTCGCCGTCGTCGGGATCGGCGGTCAGTCGTTCAAGCCACGCCTCGGCGTCGTCGGCGGCGGGTTTGTCGCCGGCCAGGGCGCAGCTTTGCGTGACGGCCTTGAGGACATCCTCGAGGCCACCCTCGACGGATACGGGCACCAGGCCGAATTCAGCCTTGACCCTGCTGGCGTCGATGGGCTGTAAGTCGGGCGCGACGAAGAAGTGCTGGCTGATGGAAGGGCTGGCACCCAGGATCCGACCGGCGAGCAAGTTGAGGTCGGGATCGTTCGGCGCGAAGCCGACGAAGACGAACGTCCACTTTTTGTGCAGGTTTGCTAGGTATTGGGCAGCGCCGGTGGCAACGATCTTGGGGCCGACTTCGAACGGCGCCAGGCACAGCGACGCGGGAACATCGGCGCGTCCGAAAAGCTGGACGAGGAACCGACCACGGCCGCCGTCCAGCGCGGCGGCGTTGCCGGCAAAGACCATGCGATTCGCGACCTCGGCATCGCCCGTCAGCGCAGAGGTCCACAGCGCATCGAGGGCGGTGGTGACGATGCCCCGCCAGGGCGCGCGCGCGGACGCCCGGATGGCTTCGGGAACCGGTGCGCTCATCGGATACGCATCACGCAGCACCTCAAGCAGGGCTTGCTCGGGCACGAGGTCGCGGATCAGCGCCAAGGCGGTGAAAAGGCAGCCCGCGCGCAGCAGATCGAGCACCGCTTGCTTGTCGGTTTCGCTTTCGATCCAGTCGGCCAGGCGCCCGCACAGCGCAAGCCAGGCGGGAAAGCCCGCCAATTGGGAACACCCAAGCCCCGCCACCAAAACCACCTGGCGATTTTTGAGGCGTTCGACTAGAGCTTCAGGCAATAGGTACATGCGATCTCCCTTCGAGCTTTCGGGCCACCTGGTCGTACACGGAACACTTCAGACTACCAAGTTGCACACGTCACTACCCGGCAGTGACATGCAACGTATGGAAAGTGCCGAAAAACTTCTATCAAAGACCCGCAACGAGTCGTGACGACCGCCAGAATGGGAACGAAGTGTACGCTACTGTAGGCGTCCCGCATACACCGGAGGAAACTGATCCATGGAAAATCAATCGCAACACGACGAAATCGGCTCGCTCATCAAGGCCGTCCACGAAGATCGACGGGCGGCCAAGGACAAGGAAAAGCGCGACGCGTGGACCAAGTACGTTTCCCTCATGATCGTGGTCCTTGCCGTGATCACGGCCTACGGCAGCCTCAAGTCGGGTGGCTACGGCAGCAAAGTCCTGCTCAGCCAGGCCAAGGCTTCCGACGAATGGGCATTTTTTCAAGCCAAGGGCATCAAGCGTTCGCTGGCTGAGATGGAAAGCCGCCTCGGCGCGCCCGAAGCGCAGGCCGACGCCAAGAAGCGCGCGGACAAATACCAACAAGAGCAAGACGAGATTCAGGCGATGGCCAAGACCTACGAGGCCGAACGGGACAACGCCGCCAAGCACGGGCCGCCGCTTGGGACCGGCATTGCCGCTCTACAAATCGCCATTGCGTTGGCGTCCGTCTGCATGATCACCAGACGCAAGTCGATGTGGGCGGCCTCGGCCGCGCTTGGCGCGGGCGGCCTGGGTTACCTGATCTACGGTCTGTTTCTGATTTAGCTATTCCGGCGCTGGTGAAAGCGGACGCGCTCGGTATTTTTTTACGAAGGCGTGGGGACGGTAGGTCAGCTTGGACTGGCGCAACCCGGGATCTCCCAGGTCCTGCTCACGGTTGATGAGGACGCACGTGGCCGGCAACGCGCGCGCGAAGTCCATGTTGATGAGCTGGTAGAGGCCCTTCATGTCGGGGATCGTTTTTTCGTAGTGCACGACGAACATCGTGCCGTCGCGCACTTCTTCGCCCAGGGTGTAGCCCGCCGGCGCGCCTTCGACATAATAGACCGCGCCGCGCAGACCAAATTCGTCGGCGTGGGTGAGGGCTTCGCGCGCGGGAGCGTAATCCGCCGGATCGCGGCTGTGGCTGCGCCAGGCGTCGAGCACCGCCAGCGCGTCGGCGAGGCGCTCGCTCGACAGCGGATGAGCTTGGTAAGCATTTTCCTTGAGGAAGGAATTGACGAGATTGCGTTTTTTCTGCAGGGCACGGCCGGACAAACCGGCCAGGTCTTCGCGGTGGTAAAGGTAGTCGAAGTTATCCCGATCCTCGGTCACCTCGTACCCGGCGGCGCGAAGTTGGTCGGACTGTGCCTCGGTCACCAGCTTCATGCTGGAAAAAGCCGCGAAAAGTTCGGCTAGCAGATCGGGGCGTGGCAGGCCGAACGGACACACGAAGAAAGCCTTGCCCTTGTCGGCGCCGGACAGGACGTAGGTTCCGTCGACAAGTTGGCCGATGCGATAGCCATGCGGTTCGCGAAAACAATAGATGCCGGCAAAGGTCAGCTCCGACAGCCCTTCGCGAAGTTGGTGGAAAAGCGGGTCGAGCAGCGGTCGATCCGCGAGGGTCAGCGGGGTCAGGTTGGGGTAGGTGCCGATCATCGTGCGGCGGCAAGTGTAGCAACAAAGCAGTCCGGCGGACCCAGCGTCGCACAACAATCGCCGACTTTGCTTGACGGTCGCGACCTATTCCAGGGCCTTGTCGATATGTTTCAGGGCATCGGCCCGCAGCCCGAAGTTGGCCCGAACCTGCTTGACATCGACGACGGTCTTCACCGAGAGCGGCAGTTCCACGGGATGACCTTCCACCTGCCAGTCGTTCTCCGACAGGTCGAAGATCAGGTTTGCCGCCTGCAAACCCAGTGCTTCGTGATCGGGCACGACGGCCAAGGTTCCAAGCGGTGAATTCGGATCGACAAAGTTGGACACACCCACGATGAGCGGTATTTTCGCCTCGCTGAGCTCAGAGCGCCACGCATCGTCCACAAATTCCTCGTCGCGCACGAGGCCGTTGTCATTGAGCATCCAGATGGCGTCGATCTTGCCGCCGACTTGGCCAGCCTTGGCAAGGTCGTGAAGGGCATCGCGCAGTCCGGCCGCAGTCACGTCGTTCGGCACGGAGATGGCCACGATCTCGACGTGTTCCTTGGTGGCCAGTGACTTCTGGTGCTCTACGAACTGGCGGAAGGGCGGCCGGTAGATGACCCCAACCCGGTTGATGGGGGCATTGATCACCGAGCGGAGGTTGACAAAGGCCGTGACCCCCGGAACTTCGTAGGCGATGCCGGTCGCCCGTTTGAGGTGGGTCTGTACCTCCTCCACGAAGGACGCCATCAAGAGAACCGCTGGCGGCGTTTCGGTTGTTTGATGGGACTGGTACTGGCGATACAGGCTCATGGTCGCGTTGTTCATCAGCACGACACAGACCGGTTTCGTGGTCTCGACCGCCGTGGCGAGATCCACGACTTTGGTTTCCGGCCCGACGGCGAACGTGTGGACATTGAAGTTCTTCTGTACCTCTGACACCAGGCTCTTGCGGACCTCGGCGAAGTTGATCGACGTCGGCATGGCGATGAGAAGGTCCGGAACACCCGGCCGCGCTGGAGGGTCAACGATGGCTGTTACCTGCGTGGGGTCGCCACGGTCGTTGACCGTGGTCGCGCAGCCCGCGAAACACAGAATGACGGCCGCCAACCAGATCAATCGCCCGATCATACTTTTGACGCCAGTCATGGGACGCTCCAAGCATCGATGCCCAACAGGCGTTTGGTGGGCGCATCGAGTTTTTGAAAGGCTCCTACGACGACCGCGCGAATGGCTGGACTAAGCACCGACACCGCCGGCAGACCCACCGGGGCTCCTGTCAGTTCCCGCGTCTTGATGGTGAGCCGGGTGCTCTCAAGCAGGCGGGCCAGCATCGAGCTGGGAAGAACGACTCCGTCGGCCACGGAAAACTCGAGCAGGGGCAAAAGGTCTTCGATCTTCGCCACGCGTTTGACCTTCAGATCCGTCTCTTTGAGTAAGCCGTTGAGGAACGTCTGGGTGCCGTCACGGCCGAGGAGATCGACAACGCCAATGGTCTTGCCGGCCAAGGAGCCCTCCAAGGGCCGGTTGACCGAGGCAAGAACATAGGGTTCGCTGCTCTTGCCGGCGCGTTGGCCTTGCAGCGAAGGTGTTTTTCCCCGCTGGACCAGAACCGGCGTGATGCTCAGGATGGCGTCCGGGTGACCGCTCGATAGGCCTTCCTCGAAATCGCGATAGCGCCCAAACACGGTGATGGCCAGGTCGGGTAGATGCTCCTGCAGCGTCTTCTCCACCACGCTGGATTTGGCGTCAAGTTGCAGAAATACGTCGACCACCGGCTTGTTGCCCTCCGCAAGAGCCAATAGTGGGGGCTGGTAAGCTTGCAGAAGACCCGCGCCGAGAAAGAGCCACGCGAGACAGCGGGGCACGTGTCGAGGTCGGCAAAAGGGTTTGGTCATAGGATTGGGCGGCCGGCTGTCCGTTCCCCTAAGCCGCGTCCTCCACGGTTTCGACGCCGAAGCGCGGTCCAACGTCGGGCAGCGGAAAGGTAAAGCGAAAACACGTGCCTTGTTTGGGCTTGGTGATGACGGCGATATGGCCGCCCAGGTCCTCCACCTGCTGGCGAACCGCCGCGAGACCGACGCCACGGCCGGAGAGGGCCGTGACTTCAGCGCGAGTACTGACCCCAGATGCGAATATGGCGTGAACCAAGTCATCGTCGGTGGCGGTGGGTAGGCCGAGCTTGACGGCGGATCTTCTCACCGCTTCCCATTCTATGCCTCGACCGTAGTCTTCGACTTCAACCACCAGCTTACGATTGGTGACCGCGGTGGAAAAGCGCAGCTTGGACCGTCCGGCCTTGCCCGCTCGTTCGCGTTCGGAGGGGGTTTCGATCCCATGATCGACGGCGTTGCGGACGATGTGAACCAGGTCGGTCCAGAAGCCAGCCCACGCTTTGGGCGCCAAGCGAACACCGTGCGCCTGGATTTCCACGTCGAGATCGCCCTTCCCCAGTCGGCTGGACAGGGCGATGGCGTAGCGTCCCAGACGTTTGAGCGGCAGATCGGCCGCCTCCAGCCACCACGAGGCCAAGCGATCGAGAACGTGCTCGGTGGGGGCACCCGCGCGGATGTCCTGCTCCAGTTTCTCGATTTCCTTGGTGCTGAGCTCGAGCACATCGCGGCCCTTGTCGCCCAGAAAGGACTTCAGGGCCTCATTCAACGTGCGCCACCGCGATTCAAGAGGTACGAGCGCTTCGGCCGAAAGCGCCGTCGAACGCTCGGCCAATTCATCCTCGGCATGATGGCACAGGCTGGCAACGATGGAGAATCCCATCAGACCGGCGTTGCCCTTCAAGGTGTGCAGGATTCGCTTCTGTACCAGCATGTCGGTGGTGTGAATCTGATCGAACAGTTCGTTGGCTTCGTCGATGAAGGCAAGAAATCCAGTGCGATCCTTGGTGAGCGCTTCAAACATGGCGAGGATTTCCTTGCGCTCGGATTCCTGCCGAGCATGCAGCAATTCCGCCGTCACGTCGTTAATTACGATCAGTAGGCCATCGAACTCATCGCCCTTGACGATTGCAAAATAGGAACAGCGGAACTCGCGTCCGTCGTGGCGTAGGCGGGCCGGCATCTGTTCGATGCACAGCTCGCGTGGAAGGAAGTCGTCGATCAAAGCTTCATAGCCCATGCCGAAGCTGGCAGCGTACATGGCGTCGACCTTGCCAATGTAGTCGATGAACGTGGTTTCGCCCTGGTACGGGCCGAACCAATCGTCCACGATGGCCGAGCGCTCTTGCGCAAGCAGGCCCGATAGCGACACGGTCAGGAAACCCTGGTTGACGTTATCCATGACCAAGCGCATGTCGCGGTTGCGATCCGCCAACTCGCGCGTGCGTTCCTGCACCTTGATTTCCAGGGTGCGGTTCATGTTTTCCAGTCGCTCGTAGGAATCCTTTAGCTCAGCTGCCATGTGGTTGAAGGCGCCACCGAGAATTTCCAGCTCGTCGCCGCTCGCGATGTTAACCCGAATATCGCGGTGGCCCGAAGCCAGCTCGTTTGCCGCCCGGGTCAAATCGGTCACTGGCTGGGTGATGCGCGCCGCAGACTGTTGACTGCGCAATGCACCCATCACAATCGTCGCTGTGCCGAGCAATAGCAGCAAGCCAACTGTGAGCAACAGCGCACGCCGGGAATCGACGCGTGCCTCATTCAAGGCACGCTGCAACGGCGCATCCGATAAGCCGT
>Ga0182027_10003847_pt1 | contig 23559 bp, 17 predicted proteins | sample 712E1DmetaG_FD_121300 | JGI IMG/M metagenome (GOLD analysis project Ga0182027, IMG submission 121300) | Permafrost microbial communities from Stordalen Mire, Sweden - 712E1D metaG (Illumina Assembly) | ecosystem: Environmental > Terrestrial > Soil > Wetlands > Permafrost | place: Sweden... | reverse complement strand
TTAGCAGCCTGTTGAAATATCCCACCGCGCGCCGCGTGGGGGCACGCGGCCTACATGATTTCCTCGGAAATCATGGGTGATGTAGGCCCGGTGCCCTCACCGGGCGACTTTTTCAACAGGCTGTTAGACGCCCGTGAGACAAGAATGGGACTTATGGGACTAATGAGATCAGCCTGCGGGATTTGGCACGGTCAAGTCGCGCTCGACTAATGCCGATATATATGGCAGTGTTCTAATTAAGCCATTGAGCCAAAAGCATGTTCGGGTTCCTAAAAAGTTTCTTCTCGAAGCCGGCCGCGCCGGAGCCGGCGCCAATTGCAACCGCGCCGCCGCAACCATCGGCGCGGAGCGCCGACGCTACACCATCGGCGCACAGCGCCGACGCTACATCATCGGCGCACAGCGCCGACGCTACATCATCGGCGCATAGGGGCGACACGACGCTATTGGCGCGCAACTCCGACGCCGCACCATCGGCGCAGAGCGGCGATGCTGCACTGTCGGCGGGAATAGAGCGGGTGGCCGATCCGGAAGGGGTGCTCCTTCTGCCGATGGCTTCGATCCTCGAGTCGCTTCCGCCGGATCTGGCGGCGAAGATCGCGTCGCCGGCGAGCGGGACCTTTTCGCTGCCGGTCAAGAGGGCGGTGGCGCAATTGGCCTCCGGGGCGGTAAAAATTACTTTCGGGCAATTGCGGCAAGGATCGCCGCCCGGCACGTTTTTCGACAACGCCACCCTGGACGGGACTCCGGTAAGCTTGCCCCTGCCACAAATCCTGGCCCGGATGGATCCGTCGCTCCTGGCGCGCCGGCCCGGTCAGAAATGGGTTGCGGTGCCGGAAAGCGTGACCAGTGTTTTTGGCCAGGGGCGCAGGTTGCAGGCGCCGATTTACGACCCTCCGCAAGCCGCCATTCCACAAGCTCCACCTCCGCCATCCGCGGCCCCGAAGCCTGCCGCGCCGGACGCGCTGGACTGGTTGCACGCGCCGGTCGCCGCCGCTCCGCGAGTTGTCCGCATGCGCCCCAGCGCGCCGTTTCCCAAACCCCCGGCGCCGGAGCCTGGGACTTCGCATTTCGCCCGCGTCCCGGTGCCCGAAGCGTTGCCGTCGTCCGCGCCGGGTGCGGTTCCTGGGACGGTCATAGACCGCCGCTACAGGGCGGCGACGCCGCCGGAGACCGGGGCGGTTGTGGAAGATGAATTCGTGGAGGCCGCCCTTTCGGCTCTGTCGGAGTCGTGGCCGCCGGCGGTGCGGGAGGCCATCGCGGAATTGAAGTTGCAGGGCGCAACGGTTTCCCTGCCCATGAGCCGGCTGGAGCAGGGCCTGAAAACGGGCCGGGTGGTTTTCACATGGGGCGACCTTTGCCAATGGCTCCAACCCCCGCCGCCGGAGAAGCCAACGGCCCACGGCGAAGTGCCGCTGGAATTGCCCTTGAAAGTGGTCGCTCCCCTGTTCCTGGCACGGCGGCGTCCCTGGGCCACCCCAAAGAAATTGACGGACGCGGCGGACATTCCGGAGGATATGCCGGTCGTTTTCGGCCGGGCGGACGGCGCTCCGGGAACGGCGGCCTCCGCCTCCGGCGCAGGGTCCCGCGCGGCGGAAGCGCCGGCAAGCAAGCTGGGGGAAATTTTTGGGCTGTCGGGCCGGATCGAATGGACACCGCCGGAAATCTGCCGGAGGATTTGCGCGCTGGAGGGTGTCACGGGGAGCGTGCTGGCGATGAGCGACGGATTGGTGGCGGCGGCGCAATTGCCGCCGGAGTTGAACGGCGAAACTGTGGCGGCCTTTTTGCCGCGGATTTTTCTCCACGCCACCCAGTCCGCCAGGGAGATGCAATTGGGGCCGTTGACGGGAGTGACGCTGGCGTCCGGGCAGGGGCGCTGCGCGATTTACAAGGCAGGCAAACTCTATTTGGCGGTCATGGGCGATGTTGGAGTGGCATTGCCGGAAGCCACGCTGGGGCGGATCGCCGCCGAAATAGGAAAACGCAACCCATAAATTTATGGCCATCATCAATCAAGCGAGCAAAGAACTGCATCTGAAAATTGTCTATTACGGTCCGGGCAAGGGCGGCAAGACGACCAACCTGGAACAGGTCCATGCCAACCTGGGCAGCGTGCAGGAGAAGGGCAAACTGATTTCGCTGGCGACCAGTTCGGACCGGACTTTGTTTTTCGATTTCCTCCCCATCGAAGCCATGGCGATCAAGGGATTCAAGACCAAGTTCCAGCTTTACACCGTTCCCGGCCAGGTCATTTACAACACCACCCGCCAACTGGTGCTGCGCGGCGTGGACGGGCTGATCTTTGTGGCCGATTCGCAATATGAAAAGATGGCCGAAAACGTGGAGAGCTTTCAGAACCTGGAGGACAATCTTCGGGCGCTCAAGCTCAACCTGGCGGACATCCCGTACGTGATGCAATACAACAAGCGCGATTTGGCGTCGGCGGCGCCGGTGGATTACATGGAGTTTTTGCTCAACAACCGCGACGTCCGGGTCCCATCCTTCACCTCGGTCGCCTCCAAATGCGAGGGCGTGTTTGAATCGCTCAACATGATCACGCGCATGCTGCTCAACAAGAACATCAACGAAGGCTCGCGCACAGCCGTATAACATGGCGGGTCTCCCCCAATTGATTGAAGAAGACATGCGGGAGCTGGATGCCGCCGTGGACGAACTGCTCCGGTTCAGCGAGGCCGGGGCGGCGCTGCTGATTGACAAAGGCGGCCCGCTCCTCAGCCAGCGCGGCGCGGTGGACAAATTCGACGCCACCACCGTGGCGGCCCTTGCGGCCGGGGCCTTCAGCGCGACCGACATGATGGCCCGGCATCTGGGGGAGACCAGCCTATCCCACATCTATCAGCAGGGCCGCCAGGCCGGCTTGCTCATCAGCAACGTGGATGACAACCTGCTGCTCGTCGTCGTTTTCCCGGCGGAAACGGGCGCCGGCGCTGTCAAGTATTACGCCACCGCCGCCGTCGCCCGCATCGCCGCCCAGATGCAAAAAGCGGCGCAACGCGCCCCCGGGGCCGGCCTGGACCTGGTCTCGCTCAACACCCTGGACCTCTCCGCCGTCTTCCGCAAACGCGAGTGAGACCCGGAGGACAGTGGAGTGATGGAGTGATGGGGTCCCTCTTGGACGGTAGGGCGAGACTCCGTCGAGCCGTGACTTTTTCCCGGCAAATCGAGTCACGGCTCGACAGAGTCTCGCCCTACCGGCAACGCCAATCCGCAATCCGCAATCCGCAATCCGCAATTTCAAAGGCTCTTATGGCTTCCGTCGCAGAATGGCTTGTTCTTGGAGTGTTTGCAAGCGCACCAGGCGGCGGTTTTCTTCTCCTTGATTTCGGTTTTGAGGGGGGAGAATTCCGTGCCTTTGTGGGAGCCGTCGCACAACGGCTGCGTTTTGGAGCGTCCGCAGGCGCACCACCAATAGACGCCCGGCTCCGCCGGTTGCACGATGGGAAACTTTTGAAAGACAATGGGATCAGGCATAATTTCGTTGTGCTAATGGTTGTTTGTGACTTGGCCTCAACTTCGACTTCCACATTGTAAAAGTCATAATTGCGGGCCGCAATTATTTTCGGGCCGGCCTTTTTCAAATTGGCTGGCAGGGCGAGTCTGGCCTGGCATCATCTGGGCGGCGTCGGGCCGGGGTCAATTTTCTGCAAGGCGCGAACGGCCTCAGCGCGCAGTTGAGGATCAGGATCGTTGGTCAGACTCCGCAGTTTGGGCAGGGCTGCCTTGGCTGCGGGGCCAAAACGAACCGAGGTAGAAGATCGCGTCGTTGTCGTCCCGCTTCGCGTCATCTAATGCCCCGATAAGAGCCGGGATCACAAGATCGGGTTGCCCCTTCATTTCACCGAGGGTTTCAACGGCATCGTTGTGCACCTCAGGCATTGGATCCTTCAGGTCTCGGATAAGGCGCGGAACAATTTGTTTTGCGGTTGTTTCCGGAGAGATTTTGCTCAAGGCCAGCGCTGCTTCTTCTTTCACGGTGTAGTCGTCTGGCGGAAAAAGAAAAAGAGCGAGCAGACCCGGAATTGCGTTGGTGGCGCGCTCCCCGAAATCGCCAAGGGATACCACGGCCATCCATTGCATGTCGCGGTCTGGATCGGTGAGGGCTTTAGTGAGAGCCGGAACCGCGATGTCCGCCCGCCGGCCAATGCACCCCAAAGCGTCCATCGCATCCCGTCGCGTCTCCGGGTCATCTAGCATTTTTACGAGCGTGGGCACCGCCGGTTCGGCTGCGGCGCCTATTAGTCCCAGAGCCACCGCGGCCCGGCATCTCAGGCGGGGGGAGGAGTTGGTGAGCATTTCCATCAAAGGCGGAAGACTGTCCGCACCGATTGCCCCCAAGGACCAGGCCGCAATTTCGCCGTCCACCAAAAACGCACCACTTAGCGCGATCATCCCTCTGGGCTTATGGGGTTGGCCAGGCGCGTCATAGGTAACACTTTCATCCGCAATCTCCGCAACCCCTACCGTGTCCTTCCAGAAACCAATATAAGGCGCCACGCTGTTGGCACTTGGATCGTGGGCCAACTTAACCAGGTCGGGTATGGCGGCTTTGCCGAAGGGGCCGAGGACTTGAAAGCCGAGATATGCCTTCCAATGGTCCCAGCTTGCAGGAGTCTTGGCGGCGGGGTCGGAGTTTGTGGCATGAAGCAGTTCCAAGAGAAAGGGCGCCGCGTTGACGCCAATGTGTCGGAGGGCGTCATCCGCCTGGGGATTCGGCTTGTAAGCGCCCGGGCCGGCGCCGTATTCACCCAGCCAATCGCTTGTTGTTTTCCCGCCATAGGAGGGTTCCGACCAGTCCAGTTGCGCGGGCGCCGCCACGACGCTCAACGCAGCAAGGAGACTGCCAGCCAAAAGTCTAAGAGGATTCTTCATGGATCAATCCAAACAGTTGCATGGCGTTCCTGCTGGGTCAAGAGAATCAAATATTATTTCTTTTGTAATTTGTCCTTTTCGCGCCTCCCGGCAACGGATATGTATTTGCAATATGAAACGCTGGGCCATCCTTGTCGCCGCGCTGTATTGTCTCATCCTTGCCGCCTTGACGGTGCCGGTCATCGCGCTGGCCAACCCGAAGGTGGATGCCAAAGGAGCGACCGATGTTTATACGTCCTGGCCGTATTGGGTGTGGCTTGGGGTCATGGTGTTGGGACAGGCGGCATTGCTGGCCGTACCGGTGCGGTTCGCCAGCCGCCGCCCGGTTTCGCGCGGGCCGCTGCTCTCCACCGTTCTGGCCTCCGGCTTGATGATGGGCGGACTGGCCGCGGGCGCGGTCTTCGCGATCTATGAGGATGTCCTCGGAAGGGTGGAGATGCCGGAGCGGGACGGCTGGTGTGTGCTGGGCGCGATGGCCCTGACCTGGTGCCTTTGGTCGCTGATTTTTTTCCGCCTGGGCAGAAGGAAAAACCCGGAGGACTTTGTTTCGCGCCAAAGCCGGACGCTGCTCGCGGGCAGCATTCTGGAACTGCTGATTGCGGTGCCGACGCATATAGCGGCCCGCAACCGCGATTACTGTTGCGCCGGGTTCTTCACCTTCATCGGTCTGGCGATGGGGATGTCGGTGATGTTGTTCTCGTTCGGTCCGGCTGTGTTCTTCCTTTTCGTGGCGCGCTGGAGGCGGCTTCATCCCGGCGCCGCCGACCCCGGCGGGAGCTGATGACCATTAGTCCGAAATAGGATTTGACGTTGCCGCATAAGGTGTTATACTAACACCACAACGATATAAATGAGATGAGCGCCAGAAAGACCACCGCCACCGACTTGCTCGCTTTTGAGCCAACCGCCACCCAGTGCCTGTCCTTGCCCGCCGAAGCCGTGCGCGTCCGCAAGAATGACATCGAATTCCGCAGCAAGGATTCCTTCCAGCCCTGGACGGAAATGACCCTCAGTTTGCAGCGGACCGGCGAGAGCAAGAAGGTCAACTGCACCGGCGTCATCGTCGCCTGCGACGGCAATCGCCATCAGGGCTACACGATTTCCATGCTGTTCACCAACCTCTCCCGCCAAACCCAGGCCCGTTTGCAGGGCTATGCCTGAAGCCGGTCCATTTCTGACTGGCCTTTTGCTCCGGCAGCCCGGTAAGATGCGGGCATGGATACTTTCCGTAAAATTCTCGTAACCGCGGTCGGGGGCGGCGCGTCGGATGTCCACCTGAAAATCGGCGCTCCCATTGTCTTTCGGATCAACCGGCGGCTGGTGGTGGTGGAAGGGCCGTACCCGACGGAAGATTGGATGAACATGGTGGTGGAGAACATCCTGCCCCGGCATCACAAGGCGCGCATCGAAGAGTTGCGGGAGGTTGATTTTTCCTATTTTCTGCCCGGCACCGGGCGGTTCCGCACCAACGTGTTTCATCAGCGCGGGCAGTATTGTCTTGCCATGCGCTATGTGAAAACCCAGGTGCCCAGTTTCGAGGAGTTGGGCCTGCTCCCCCAGTTGCGGCAAATCGCCGAAAGCCCGCGCGGCATTGTGCTCCTGGCCGGCTCGACTGGTTGCGGCAAATCCACCACGCTGGCCGCCATGGTCGAACACATCAACGCCAACAGCCGCAAACATATCATCACGCTGGAGGACCCCATTGAATACGTCTTTGAAGACAACCAATCGGTGATCGAACAGCGCGAAATCGGCCTCGACACCCTCTCCTTCGATGAAGGACTTAAACATGTTCTCCGCCAGGACCCGGACGTGATCATGATTGGCGAAATGCGCGATGCGACCAGCTTTACCGCCGCCATGGCCGCGGCGGACACCGGGCACCTGGTTCTTTCCACCTTGCACACCACCACTGCCGCCCAGTCCGTGAGCCGCATCCTCGATTTTTTTCCATCCGACGAGCGGGAGCAAATCCGCCGCCAGATCGCGGGCACTTTGCAGGCCGTTGTCTGCCAGCGCATGGTCCCCACCATCGCCGGGGGCATGACCCCGGCGCAGGAAATCATGGTCAACTCCGGCACCATACGCAAACTCATCGAGGAAAACCGCCTGGAGCGGCTGGGCGCGGCCATAGAAACCGGCAGCGAAGAAGGCATGGTCAACTTCAACCAGTCCCTTTTCACGCTGGTCAAGGAAGGCAAAGTCAGCCAGGAAGACGCGCTGGCCAAAGCCACCAACGCGCAGGCCCTGGAAATGAACTTCCAAGGCATATTCTTGACAGAAGGCAAGCGCATTCTTGGCTGACCGCCGGCCCCGCGCCGCGCGCGCCGCGTCCGCGCCGGCAAAGAATGACTGGATAGCGACATGAACAACGAACCGATGCCACCCGCGGAACCCTCCCCGAACCAGGGCCGTAAAATGACCCTGGGCCGGCTGCTCACGCCTTCGATGGACGTATTTGGCCTGAGCCGTCGCGCCGCGCTGACCACCTTTCTAACCATCGCCGCGGCCATTCTTTTGGCTGTTTTTTGGTTCTTTGAATCCGCCCCGCCAAAGACCATCATCTTCACCAGCGGCATTGACGGCAGTTCCTTTCAAACCAACGCCGAAAGATACCGCGCCATCCTCGCCAGCAACGGCATCACGTTGAGAATCCTCCGCTCGCAAGGCTCATTGGAAAACCTGCAGCGGCTCAAAGACCGGACCTTCCCTGTGGACGCGGGCTTCGTTCAGGGCGGCGTGACCAATGTCACCGGCGGTCTCCAACTGTTTTCCTTGGGGAGCGTCTCTTATCAACCGCTGTTTGTCTTTTATCGGGGCGCCGCCACCATGAACATCCTGTCCGAGTTGAAGGGCAAGCGCCTGGCCATCGGCGCTGCCGGCAGCGGCACGCGCGACCTGGCATTGGCTCTCCTCAAGCTCAACGGCATCGAACCCGGCGGGGCGACACAACTGTCGGAATTGGAAGCCGGTGACGCGGCCCAAGCCCTGCTCGATGGCAAAGTGGATGCGATATTTTTGATGGGCGATTCCGCCTCGCCGGAACTCATCCGCAAATTCCTCCAATCCCCGGAAATCCACCTTCTCGATTTTGCGCAGGCCGATGGCTATACGCGGCGCATCACCTACCTGTCCAAACTGGTGCTTCCCCAAGGCTCGATAGATTTTGGAAGCAACATCCCCCCGCATGATGTCAACCTGATCGGCCCGACGCTGGAAATTCTGGCGCGGCCCGATTTGCATCCGGCCCTTTCGGACTTGTTGCTGGAGGCGGTGCAGGATGTCCATAAAAAAGCCGGTCTCCTCAAATACCGCGGCGAGTTTCCCACCAACCTGGAATATGACTTTCCCATCAGCCCCGACGCGAACCGCTTCTACCATTCGGGCAAGAGTCTCCTCTATCGTTCCATGCCGTTTTGGCTGGCCAGCATCGTCCGGCGCGTCCTGGTGGCCTTTGTTCCCATCATTGTGCTCTTGATTCCAGGCCTGCGGGTGCTGCCGGCGCTCTATCGCTTGCGCATCCGGCTGCGCCTCTACCGGTGGTACCGCGCCATGCTGGCCCTGGAACGCGGTTTCTCGGCGGCAACCAGTTCGGAAAAGCGCCGCGAACTGCTGGCCAAGCTCGATCACATCGAAAACGACGTCAACCGCGCGAAAGTGCCGGCCTCCTTTGCCGACCAATTCTACGGCCTGCGCGAGCACATCGAATTCGTGCGCGGACGCCTCACCGAGAGCGCGGAATCTCCATGAGACGGGGCATCTGAATTTCCCGGGCAGCCACTCTTAATCCTAATCTTAATCTTAATCCCGGATGTTTGACGGCGCGAACAAAATCCGCCATGCTGCGGGCATTATGCTCAAGACTGGAATTCTCAATCCCGGCCTCAACGACCTGTTGAGCCGCGTGCGCCATACCAACACGCTGGTCATCGCCGACCGCGGGTTTCCCTTCTGGCCGCAAATCCAAACGGTGGACATTTCGCTGGTGGACGGCATCCCCACCGTGTTGCAGGTCCTGGCGGCCATCCGCGCCAATTTCAAGGTGGGCCGGGTCTGGATGGCGGAGGAGTTTGTCAAAAATAACGACGGCCCGGCCAAGGCGGCCTTTGCCGACGGTTTGCGCGCCCTGCCGCTGACCTACGAGCCGCACCTCCGCTTCAAGAAGCGCGTGCCGTCCGCCATCGGCCTCATCCGCACCGGCGACACCATCCAGTACGCCAACATGATATTACAATCGGCGTGATCCATCGCGGCGTCCGGCAGAACGCCGCCAACCCGCATATTTCATTGCTTGGTAGGGCGAAGCTGCCGCTTCGCCCTAATTTGGGCGGCGCGGCAGCGCCGCCCTACCGTTCAAGGTGTGGCATGTTCCCGCAGGGATATGAAATATCCGGGCTAAGGGATCTTTGAATTCCCAATCGGCGAGCCGTCAGGCGACGGCGTCCTTGTCCTCCAATTTCTGCCAGAACAATCCATAAAGGGCGATTAAGACGAAGCAAACCAAGGGCACGGCGAAGCCGATGCGCATCGTTTGGGAGTCGGCGATGCGGCCCATCCAAGGCGGCGCAATGGCCCCGCCCACGATGGACATGACGATGAGGGAAGCGCCGAGCTTGGTAAAATCACCCAGGCCGCGGATGCCGAGCGCAAAAATCGTCGGGAACATGACGGACATGAAGAAGAAAGTGCCGTACACCGCATACAGGCCGGGCATGCCACCGGTCATGGCAATGGCGGTCAGGACCACGTTGATGGCCGCGTAGGCCGCCAAAACCAAATGCGGCTTTGACCGGCTGATGACGGCGCTCCCACATATGCGTCCGGCAAAAAACAAACCGAAACCGATGGTGCCCAGCATCCTGGAAGCCTGCCCCTTGGTCACGCCACTATCATTCTCCAAAACGTAATTGACAAAGAAGCTAAAAACACCGGTCTGGGCGGCGACGTAGAGGAATTGGGTGGCGACGCCCAAGGTGAAATGTCTGCGCCGGAACATGTCCCAGTTCTTGTGGACCATAAGGAAGGCGGCGATATAGGCGGCAAACAGCAAACCGATGGTTGTCGGCAGGAACAGGCTCTTGTCCCAGCGGAGCAGATCCCAGACCAGTTCAAGAATACGGGAGATGAAGAAATAGAGCAGCACGCAAACCACTAAAAGGACCAAGCCAATGATCCCTGCCTGGCCGCCAGACGGTTTAATTCGGACGATCTGTCCCGCGGATTGGCGGCTTTCATCCTGGGTGCGCAAATCGGGTATTTTGGAAAATATGAAAATGACCAGGAGAATGGAAACGAAGGCCGCGATGCCCAGGTAGAGATGTTGCAGGCCGGCGTTACCGGCGGCAGCGGCGGCAGCGGCAGCGGCCGCATCGGCGTTGGTTGTCCCGGTCTTGTCACCGGCAAAGACGAACAGTCCGCCGATGGTGGGCCCCAGAATCCAGCCGCCACCATTGAAGGTCTGGGCGATGTTAATGCGGGTGGCCCCGCTTTCTGGTGGCCCGAGGACTGTCGTGTAAGGATTGGCGATGGTTTCCAAGCAGGTCATCCCTAACGCGATGACGAACAGGCCCATCAGAAAGGCTTGGAATGTTCCGATGTCCACGGCATGCACCACCCAGAAGGCCCCTGAGGCAATGAGCACCAAGCCCGAGAGAATGCCGCCTTTGTAGCCGAATTGCCTCGCGATCAAACCGGCTGGGATTGCCATGAGGAAGTAGGCGAGGTAATTGGCGAATTGAACCAGACCCGATTGCTCTTTGGTTAGCTGGAGGGTGTCCTGAAAATGCTTGTTGAGGATGTCAATCGTGCCATTGCAGAAACCCCACAACACGAAAAGCGATGTCATTAGGACGAAGGGGACGAAGTAGCTCTTTCCGTCGGCGGTGCGGAAGAGGCCGGTTTTTGCGCCTGTGGACGACGATGTCGGTATGCTATATGCGGGCATAAATTTGTGTAACTCCCCGCCAGTGTCCCAACATTCCCGCCTTCGTCAATCCTGAATTGAGCCGAAAAAGAAAAGCCCGGGATCGCTCCCGGGCTTTTTGCAGGGTCCCGATCGGGCGATCAGGACGGATGAGTTGACTTATGGCAGGATGTGGTTGGTCGGCATCATCAGGCAGGTCGGCTTGGAACCCACGCTGTTGGGGCTATAGCTGGTGTCGAAGGTCTGCGTCGTGTCATTCGGGCAGGCGGGCAATGTGCCGTCGGCGCCGCGGCCCAGGTAAGGCTGGATGTCGCTGCCGCCCGGCGTATCGGTGTTTTGCTTGTGCTGTTCCATCGCCCATGAGCCTTTGGCGGAGTCAATGATCCGCAGGTTGTTGATGCAGGCGTTGGTCTGCGACGTGGTGCGGGCGCGGACGAAGTTCGGAATCGCGATGGCGGCAAGCAGGCCGATAATGGCGACGACGATCATGATTTCCACAAGCGTGAACCCGCTCCTTTTGCTAGTTTTCATTTGCGTAATTTGACTGTCCTTTCGTTTGTTGCGTCGTCCACAACGGAGCTGGCCGCGGATTATTATGAGTGCGTTTTCCCAATTGTATATTGCGGCCGTCCTCCCTTTATATGCACGACAACATACCGGTAGCAAAAGGGATGCCATCTTGTCGGCGCAGCCAAAAGAGGGGGATTGCGCGGCTCTTCCCCGCCGGCCGGACGTCCCGGGCGGCAAAAAGCTCCCGGCAAGAAACGCCGCATGTCCAAGAGTTGTCCCCCGCCTGTTCGATTTTTGGACAGCAATTGCCATTGACAAATTTTCGAATCCAGTCAGGTAGGTAGGGACGCCTCGCCGAGGCGTCCGGGCTGAGTGCGCCGCTGGACGCGGCGCGGACGCCTCGGCGAGGCGTCCCTACCTGAACAGTCACAAATTTCAATGACCAATTTTCAATTCCGTTCAACAATGCGCTTTGGCAGCGCTCCCGCAACCCGCTTTGACCCGCCCCTCATTTCCGCAGCAGGCGCCTGGCCTTGCGCATCCACACCCGGTCCCGTTTGCGTTGGAAGTTCGGGGCGTGCAGGTCATCGTTGAGCGCCTCGCGCAAGCCGGCGCGGGCGGGGTCCGGCTGATTTTTGGCCAGATACAATTCCGCCAATTGCACCCGCGCGCGGGCGTAGTTGTGGCTTTCCAAAACTTGCTGCCAGGCGGCGACCGCCGCATCGGTCTCGCCCAGGGCGGCCAGCGCTTCCGCGCAAGCCATCAGCGAATGTCCGTAGTCGTGCGTCGGTTTTTCGCGGCAGACTTCTTCCAGGAGCGGGCGCGCCGCCGCCGCATTTTGCGCGCGCAACAGGCACTGGCCCATGTGCGCGCGCGCGTCAATGTCCCGCGGATCGCGTTCCAGCGAGGCCCGGTAGCAGGCTTCGGCCTTTGTCAAATTGCCCTTCTGAAAATAGATGTCGCCCAGCTCCAGGTAATGATGCGGCTTGTCCAGGTTGTGAATCTGCGCCTGCAATTCCCGGATGCGCCGCCGGTCGTGCGCCCCCGGCAGTTCAAAGCCCATCGTCGCCGACGGCGCGGCGCGCATCACATAAAAAAAATAAATGACGTCGGCCAGGCCGGGAACAAAAAACAAAAATCCGGCCCACAGCCATTCCTCCCGCCGCAGCGCGTCAATCAGCAGCCAGACATGCAAAGCGACGGGCACCAAGGCCCACGGACTATGCCGGGCCAGGAACCAATAGTATTCGAGATTCAGCGGCATTTCTTGGTTGCATCGGAAATCCAGCCCGACTCTATCGCATCCCGCCAAAAACACCAGCCTGGATGCGCCCGGCGCCATCCGTCCCATCGGGTGCAGGACAAAATTCTCCGTGTCTTCGGTAGGGCGTCCCGATTCTGAATCGGGAGCCGCCCCAGAATTCAGGGCAGAGCAGCAGCTCTGCCCTGCCGGGAAGGCGGAGATTTGGGTCCTGCGCCCATCCGGGTTTTGGTCTTCCGCCTGGATGGAATAGGAAATGCTACTCAATACAGACTTTTGTTTATGAAAAAAAACAACTCATCACTGCCATCACTCCCATCCTTCCCATCTTTCGTCCGAACCAGCCTGCCATTGGCCGTGCTTCAACTGGGACTGCTCCTGTGCCCGGCAAAGCCCCCGCCGGTCCAGGTCAACATCTCCCCATCCACCGTCAGCAATACCTACAACGGAACGGTCACGCTGCAAGTGACCGGGGTGGCCGGCGGCGCCAGCGTCGTGGTGCAGAAGTTTCTGGACCTCAACGCCAATGCCGTGATGGATGCCGGCGACTCGCTCGTGCAGCAGTTTAACCTCACCGACGGCCAGCCGGGCATGGTCATTGGCGGCGTGAACAATTCCAACGTCCCCGGCGACACCGACTCGATTTCGGGCCAAATCACCGCGAAGTTCAATTTCCTGAACGGCGACTTCGCGCAGAACTTTGTCGGACAATATCTGTACGTGGTTTCCAGCCCGTCCGGCAGTTTCACGCCCGTCACCAACCTCTTCACGGTCACCAACGCCAGCTATGCGCAGTCGTTCAACGGCAACGTGGTCAGCAACGGCACGGGCACGACGGTGCCCAATGCCGTGGTCGTCTTCATGCATCCTAACGGCAGCGCGATGGGCGGCGTGGTGGCGAACAGTTCGGGCGGCTACACCCTTCCTGCGCCGCCGGGGACTTATCAGTTGATAGCCTTCAAGAGCAACTGGCTCTTCAGTGAGAATTCCGGCCCGGTCCTGGTCTTGGGCAGCGGTCAGACGGTCACGGCGAACCTGAGCATCACCAACGCCACGGCCAGCATCTCCGGCCAACTGCTGGATGCCAACAATTCCAGCATCGGACTGCCCGGCGTCTTTTTGGGGGCCAAAGGGAACAACGGCCTGTCGGGAATGAGCTTTACAGACAGCAACGGCAATTTCACCGTCGGCGTCGCCCCCGGCCAGTCGGGGCTTCGCGTCCAAGCCACCAGCCTGATGGTCCACGGCTATGTGACCTCGGAGAATAGAACCACTGTCAGTGCCGGGCAGACCGGCATCTCCCTCACCGCGTCCCAGGCCACGGCGCTGTTTTACGGCAGCGTAAGGGACAGTCTGGGAAATCCCATGCCGGGTCTTGTGGTTGATGCCTACGACAACAACAATTTGTACGAACCCGAGGCCTTCACCGATGCGAACGGGAACTACGTTGTCGGCGTGCTGGGCGGCCTGGCCAACGACTCGTGGCAGGTCCAACTCAGCAGTGACTACCTTCCCACCAATTACCTCTTTTCACAGCCGGGCTTTGATCAAAACGGCGGCACAAACATCAGCGCCGGCACGGCGGCGGCGGTGAACTTTACCGCCCTTCTTGTCACCAACCACATCACCGGCACCGCGAAGGACAGCAACGGCAATCCCATCCCCGGCGTGGGGGTCATGTGCAACGCAACGATCAGCAACGTGAATTACTTTGAATATGTGGACACCGATGCCAACGGCAACTACTCGATGAACGTGGCCAACGGCAGTTGGTCCATCAGCCTCGAATCTTACGGCGGCTCCGACAGTTTGGACGCCATCTTCGGCAGCGGCGATTATCAGCCCCCGAACAACCAGACTGTCACCATTGCCAACAACAATTCCACGAACAATTTCACCGTGGACCTTTGCAGCGGCATCACCATCACGACCACGTCTCTGCCCGCCGGCCAGGTCAATGCCTATTACACTCAATTCCTTCAGGCCTCCAGTTGCAGTTCCAGCTTCTCTTGGGCGCTCCTTTCCAGTTCACTGCCGCCCGGTTTGAACGGGACCCCTTCCGGCGAAATCTTTGGCGCCCCCACCACGTCCGGCACTTACTATTTCACCGTGCAGGTCACCGACGGCAACGGCCTGATAGCCGAGCAGGTATTGTCGCTGACCATCAATGGCGGTCCGTTGCAAGTAACGACCTCCTCGCTGTCCGGCGGCGCCACCAACGTGGCCTACAACAGCCAGCAGTTGACCGCCCGCGGCGGCCAGCCGCCTTATATATGGTCCCTGGCGTCGGGCGCGCTGCCCGCCGGCTTGAGCTTGTCCAACAACGGCGTCATTAGCGGAACCCCCACGACCGCCGGGACTTCCAATTTCGTCGTGCGAGTGACGGACAGCGCATTGGCGACGGCAACCCAGGCGCTGTCGCTGACCATATATGTGTATTCCTCTGCCGTGACTTTTACTGTCACGCCCCCCGTGATAAGCAACACTTACAACGGCATCATTACCCTCCAGGTCAAGGGCCTGAACAGCGGCGAAACCGTGACGGTAAACAGATACCTGGATCTCAACTCCAACGGCGTTATTGATGGCGGCGACTGCCTGGTGCAACAGTTTGAACTGACCGACGGCCAGCCGGGCATGGTCATCGGCGGGATCACCAACTACCTCGTCCCCGGCGAACTCGACACCACCCCGGGTCAAATCACCGCGAATTTATATTTCCCGAACCCCAACTTTATGCAGAACTTGGTCGGCCAATATATATTCAGGCTGGGGAGTCCGATCCATCGGTTTGCCCCGACAACCAACCTCTTCATCGTCACCAACACGCCGTGCCCGCAGCAGTTCACCGGGACGGTGGTCAACACCGCCAATAACGAGCCGGTGCCCAACGCCCTGGTCGTCTTCATGAACAATAACGGCGACCTCGGCGGCGCCGTCGCGAATAATTCGGGCGGCTACACCCTTCAGGTGCCTGCCGATCAATACTTTCTTTGGGCGGTCAAAGGCGGTCATCTGACCGACTTCTCAACCGTGTCCTTTCTGGCTCTGGACAGCGGCGCCACTTATGTCGCCAACCTGGATCTAACAAGCGCGACAACCAACATTTCCGGCCAGTTGGTGGATGCCAGCAACCCCTCCCTTCCTTTGCCCGGCGTCATGGTGAACGCCCGCGCGATCAAAGGCCTCTCGGGGTTTACTTTCACGGACACCAACGGTTGTTACACCGTGGGCGTCGGAACCGGCGGCGGCCAGTGGTCGCTCAGCGCCCAGGACACCAGCCTGTTTGGCCTCGGCTACGTGGGATTGCAAAATGGTGTCTCCGCCAGCGCCGGGCAAACCAATGTCACCCTTGCCGCGCCCCGGGCCACGGCGATGTTTTACGGCAGAGTCACCGACACTTTGGGAAATCCCATGGTGGGACTCGACATGAATCTCTGGGACAACAATAACGTGTTCAACTGCGAGAGCGGCACGGGACCGGGCGGCTATTACGAGGCCGCCGTGCTGGGCGGCTTGAACAACGACGGTTGGCAGATTCAAATCAACAACGGGAACCTTCCAGTCAATTATATGTTCTCGCAGCCGGGCTTTGACAACAACGGCGGCACGAACCTCGCCTCCGACACGGCGCTGCCGGTCAACTTCACCGGCCTTCTTGCCACCAATACCATCTCCGGCTGGCTCAAGGATGGCAGCGGCAACCCCTTCTCAAACATCGGCATTTGGGCCAGCATGACGGTCAATGGCGCGAGTTTCTACCCCTACGCGGACACCGACTCTCAGGGCCATTATTCTATGACCGTGGGCGCCGGCGCCTGGAACGTGGGGGTCAACACCTCCGGCAGCGGTGACAGTTTGCCCGGCGACTATTTCTGTCCCTCGCAGTTGGTTGTCATCTCCAACCAGAATGCCACCGTCAATTTCACCGCCACGCTGCCCACCTCCACCATCTCCGGCTGGCTCACCAATGCCAGCGGCAACCCGATCGCCGGTGTCCAGATTTCGGCCAACGCGAACATCAACGGCCTCAATTATTCCCGCCAGGCGATCACCGACGGCAGCGGCCACTATTCCTTGAGCGCGGGCAACGGCACTTGGACGGTGGGTGTCAACACCTACGGAAGTGTTAACGCCTTGCCGGGCAACTATCTCAGCCCGCCAAATCAAACGGTTGTGATCTACAACGACAACGGCACGGCGAATTTCACCGCCATTCCCACCACCCATACCATCTCCGGCAGGCTCACCGACAACAACGGCAACCCCATTCCCAACATTGGGCTTGACGCTTACGCCCAGATCAACGGCGTGGGCTTCAACTCCATCGCCGGCGAAACCGACGCCGATGGCTGGTATTCGCTCAACGTCATCAACGGCGACTGGAATGTATTTCTCCTCGGCCCCGGTGGCTACGACAGTTTGCCCGCCAGTTTCCTCTGCCCCTCGGGTCAGCAGGTTTCCATCTCCGGCAACAACGGCACGGCCAATTTCATCGCCATTCCCGCAACCGCTGTCATCTCCGGCTCTGTCAAGGATGGCAACGGAAACCCCATCGCCGGTGTCGGGGTGGAGGCCGCCGCGACCATCAATGACATTTGGTATAATGTCTCCGCGGACACCGCCGCGGACGGCAGCTACTCGTTGAACGTGGCCGGCGGCATCTGGGACATCACTGTCAATTGCTATAATGGCGGCGACAGCCTGCAAAACCTCGGCAATTACGCCTGCCCGAACGACCAGTACACCACCATTTTCACCAACAACGCCACCAACAATTTCATCGTCCAGTTGTGCGGCGGCGTTTCCATCGCCCCCTCCCTGCCCCCCGGCGAAGTCGGTGTCTATTATGACCAGTCCCTGATGGCTTCCAGTTGTAATCCTTCCTTCACTTGGTCCCTCCTGGGCGGTTCCCCGCCCCCGGGTTTGACCGGGGACCCTTCCACCGGCGAAATCACCGGCATACCCGAAGGCGCCGGCACCTTCAACTTCACCGTCCAGGTCACCGACGGCAACAGCGCGACCGCCAACAGCCAGATTACCATCGGCATCAGCAACGCCGTCCAGATCACCACGGAAAATTTGCCCAACGGCACCAACGGTTCCTCTTACAGCCAGCAGCTCCACGCCGCCGGCGGCCAGGCGCCTTACACCTGGGGGCTTGGCGACGGCGGCCTCCCGCCGGGCCTCTCCTTGTCCGGCAGCGGCCTGATTTCCGGCCAGCCCACCCAGGTTGGCACGTTCAGTTTCAGCGCGGAGGTGCAGGACAATCTGGGCGGCTACGCCGGACAGTTCTTTCCCATCAACTTGACAATCCTAGCCGCCGCCTCCGTGCCGCCTCCGGCCATCGGCCCGGCGGCCCGGCTCCCCGGCGGCCAATTCCAGTTCCTCCTTACCGGCGCCGCCAACCAAAACTACACCATCCTCATGTCCACCAACTTGCGCTCCAGCGACTGGACCACGCTCTTCGTCACCAATAACGCCACGACCAATTCGTATAATGTGATTGACGGCAATCCCGCCGGCAGCGAGCGCTTCTACCGCGTGAAAGTCGGGCCATAGAAAGGCTAAAGGCTGAAGGCTAAAGGCTAAAGTATGAAGGTTAAAGTTCCGGCCACTCCTTGAATTTAGCCTTCGTCATTTAGCCTTTAGCCTTTAGCCTTTAGCCTTTAGCCTTTAGCCTTTAGCCTTTCCCAGCAACTCCCGGACTTCCTCGTCCGTCGTCTGCCGGAAATCGTCATACCATTCGCCGACGGAGCAGAACTGCTCCGGCGCATGAACACACACGACGGCGTCCACTTCCCGGCGCAATTGCTCCAGCGTATCGCGCGCGGCCACCGGCGCGGCGGCCACGATTTGCGCCGGCTGCTGTTCCCGCACGGCCCGCGCCGCGGCGCGCATCGTGGCCCCCGTCGCCAGACCGTCGTCCACCAGGATGACCGTCCGGCCGCGCAAGCCCGGCGGCCCCTCCCGGCGATAGGCCCGTTCCCGTCTTTCCAACTCCTTCCGTTCCCGTTCCATGATCCCCTCCAATACCCGCCGGGGAATGTCGCACGCCTTCACCACCGACTCGTTGAAGACACAAATGCCGCCGCTGGCCACCGCTCCCAGGGCCAGTTCCTCATGGCCGGGTACTCCCAGTTTTCGGACCAGGAAAACATCCAGTGGCGCCTTCAATTTCACGGCCACCTCGTACGCCACCGGCACGCCCCCGCGCGGCAGCGCCAGCACAATCAGGCCCTCCCGCCCCGCGTAATTCTCCAGCTTCGCGGCCAGCAGCCGCCCGGCCTCCGCGCGGTCTTGAAATTGAAAGCTCATACAGTCTTCGGTAGGGCGGCGCTGCCGCGCCGCCCTAGATTTTAGGGCTGAACGGCAGCTCTGCCCTGCCAAGAATGTCTCATCCGGTTGCGGTGGTCAACGCTCGCACTGCTGGATGGCGGCATCCAGCCACCAGCGGCGGTCCGGATCGCTCTCGCTTTGGCGCACCTCGCGCAAGGCCGGCAGGGCGAGTTTGGCCTGGCGGGCCAATCCTCTCACGGCGGCCTCGCGCCGCGCATAATCCTGGTCGCCAAGCTGCGCAATCCATTTCTGGATTTGATCCAACGGGGCTGCAAGCACTTCAAACGAAATCTCCGCCGCTTCCGGGCTGGATTGCAATTGTTCGTCCAGCGCAACGGCCCGCACGCGATGCGCGCCGGCGGAAAGCTCGTCGAAGCGAAGCGTCCGGTTGGTGGCGGCCCGCTCCCACGGCGCGCCGTCCATCTGCCAACTGAACAGGGACGACGCAATGTTCGCGCCCAGTTGCAGCGTGACGCCCTCTTCGCCGTTTTCCACCACCTTCACCGTCGCGCGCGGCAGCGGTTCGCGCGCCGGCACGAGCACGTATTCAGAGAAGGTTGGGATGGAGGTGTGCAAAAAGGCGTTGCCGAACTTGTCAACAATAACTTCCATCAGCTTCCGGCCGTCGGCGAACGGCTCCGGCTCGTTGGCGGCGAAACACGCGCGCGTCAATCCAAACGCGCTGCGATACAACTGTCCCCCGGCAGTCAGCCAACAGACGCCAAACCGGTCTGTGACGGCGGAATCCACCTTCGCGCCGGTTGGCGGCGTCGGGGAAAGGGGTTTGTTGCCGGGGACGATTTTGTGTTGCTCCGCCGGACGGGCCGCGGCGTTGGTCCGCCAGCCTTCCAGTTCGCTGAAGCTCCAAGTCACATTGTTCAGCGTGACAGCGAGGCTGCCGTCCGTGGCGAAAAACGGATTGACCATCGCTTGATACCACGGCTGCGGGTTGCTGATTTTGCCCTTTTCCCATTCGTGCCAGACGCGGCCATTGAAGTAGTAGAGCTTCAAGAATTTGTCCTCGAAACAAATCCGGCCGTCTGAGGAAAATTGCGGCGCGAAATACTCGTTTGCGCCCACTCGCAGGCCGGGCAGGCGCGGCGCCTGGGCCTGCAACGCGGAGGGATAGCTCGAGTACCGCTCGAATTTTCCGCGCGCCGGATCGAAGATGAAACTCGGCGTCGAGTCGGGAGTGCCGTAAGGAAGATGCACCCACCAAATCCGGTTCAGCGAGTCCAGGATCGTTTCATAGCCGTCGGGTTGGAAATCGTCGGGCCACGGATACTCAAGCCAGCCCGGTCCCACCCATTCGCAGAACACCGCCCTTCTGCCGGTCAAGAACCCAAACACGCGACCGTCCCCTGTTTGCAGCAGCGAGCCGCCGGCCTGGATGATGCGCGCCGAAGCCGGCCGAACCGGCGGTTGCGTGAGCAGCGCCGCGTCGGCGACAAGCGCGCCGCGCCCGAATTGCAGGCCCATCATCTGTCCGCCCTTGAGTTGGAACCAGCGGTTGATGGAGTCGAACGGCGAATTCTTCTGCCAGTTGATCGCCTGCGCCGGACCGTCGTCGCGCGGCACGAACCAGCCGCCCATGCCGAACGCGCCGAGCCACAGACCTTCCGCCGTGACGCTCCAATGGCGGTTGGCAAGTTGCTCCGGCGAGGCCCAGGAGAAGTGGTCCAGCCCGTCAATCACCTTCGTCCAGTGTCCGCCGCGCTGGCACCAGAGCGTGCTGAAGAGGCCGTCGCGGTTGCATTGGCCCGCACCGCTGCTGACAACGTAGCGGTCTTCGCCAACGCAAAATAGGTTCTGCACCATGCAAAAGGCATTGGTTTCCGGCTCGGCAACGCGCGTGCCGGCGAGCGTATCAAGATTCACCGAAAATATTCCATCGCAGTGCGAGGCGAGCCAGAGCGTGTTGCCGTCCATGGGGGCGATTGCGGAGATGCGGGCATTGGGGAAGCCTGCGGGCGCCGGGTGGCGGGCAACCGTGCCGTTCTCCTCAATCAACACGCCCTGAATCGCGCCCGGCAAACTATCGCCCGCAGGACAACTTGACCAGAACCAGATTCGGCCTCGCGCATCCTCGGCCATCGAGACGGGCAGGCGGTTGGTGGCGTTGCTGCCGGCCCAAAGTTCATCGGGCGTGATGGTGTGGATGAGCGTCCGATTCTGGCGGGGGGGAACTTTGTAGATGTTGACGCCCGCTTCCGTCACCCAGAGGTTGGATTGCGAATCCACCAAGGCTCTCGTGAGCGCCGCCGGGCCGGTGAGGCCGCTCGCTCTGGTATTGACGCCAATGTTGCCGTGTTGCGACAAAACGAAAACGCTACCGTCGCTCCTGTTCGTCCAAATGGAAATGACCGAGCCATCTCCCGCCGTTTCCATGGAGACGGGGGGACCTCCGCGGGCGGTGTCATCCGATCCCCAGGGGTTCCAGGGCGAATTGTCTCTCGGCCGCCAGTTCTCGTTCAGATTCCACTGGCCCCAGGCTTCGCCGCTCCCGGCGGCGTGGATTGGGCCGTCCGGCTCTTGGGCGGCAACACGGATGGCCGGCCAGAAGCCATCTTCAAAGGTATGAATCTGAGCGGAAACGCGCAGGCATACCGCACAGGCAGCCAGGGCCGCAATGACTTTTCGCATATTTTCAGCATTCGAGTTACCACGAATAGTGGACGGTGTAGGTGATCGTCCGCTCCTCGTCCGGCTTCACTTGCGCGCGGAACTCGATGGTCTGCGCGTCGGTCTTCACGAAGGCGTTGGACTTGGCGGTGATGTCCCAACTGCTCCAGCGGTAAAGATGCTCGACCACGCGGATTTCCACCGGCTCCTTCTTGTGGTTGCGCAGTTTGATCTCGAAGGTCTCGTCAATCCACTTCTCGCTGGTGTCAATTCTGAAATTGGTCGCCTTGCGCTCGCCCACCAAGTCGAAGGAATTGCCGGTCGTCACGCGGATAGTTTCGTCGCGCGGCGTGTGGTCAATTTCGTTTTCGCCGACAAATTGCAACTGGCTGTCCGTGTCGCGCCGGTAAAACCGCAGCCGCCCCTTGGGCAGCGCGACGCCCAAATGGTTGGTCTCCGCGTTGACGAATTCGCGCATGACCGTCACTTTCGTGTTGCCGGTGACGCCGTAGTTCTGGCTGGTGTTCACTCCGCCGGAGAAGCGGTAGCCCGACGCGCCGTCATAAACGTAGATGGTCGGGGCGAACATCTTTTCAGCGTGAACGAACTCGACCTGCTTGGTCTCGCGATCATGCAACGTCGTGGCCCGCCCGATGTCGTAAAGATGAAATTCGTCGAAAGCTTTTTCCGTGACGACGGGAGCAGGGCTGTCAATAGTCTTTGCTGCGAACGCCATTCGCTGCATTAGAACATTGTTTTGCGGCTGGATTTTATTGACGTCGCCAGCCATGAGTTTGATTTTGGCGTTCTCAAATGTCTTTCCGCTGTTGTTATTCAGCGTGATCCAGCCGACCAGATCCACCAAGTCGCCCTTTTCCGGCGAGACCAAATTGTAATCCGCATGCCAGGTGAACCCGCCGGTGACGTAGCCCACCTCGGCGTCGAACTTGCCGGGTTTGTCCGTTTGCAAAAGCCAGTTCATCGTCGGCTTAAGCACCGTGTCGTCGCCCAGGTCGGGAAACAGCGGCTGCCCCGGCAGGCTGAATTGCAGCTTGCCGTTGACTTCGATGATCGGCTGTTCCGCCGCGCCATGCGGCACATAGCCGCTGCGGACAATTTTCCCCGGAATGAGTTCGCGCACCTGCGTGTTTTCCCTGGTGCGAATGGTTTCAAAATCAATCGTCTTGCCCTCCATCAGCGAGAGCAGCAACGGCTGCGAAACCGGGTCATTGCGGTAATCCTGTTCCAGGATTTGCAGCGCATGGACGCCATTGGGGTCGCGCAAGATCACCGAATCCGGTTCCACCTGCGCCGTCGCCCCGGCGTAGCGGACGGTGTTGACGCCGTTATCAAGATCAAGCGTCACCGAGTCGCGCACGACGGCGAAGTTCTGGTTGTAAATGGTGAGCGCCGGGCCGGCGGCGAAAACCCCCGGCACGGCCAGCGCCGCCAGACTGAGAGTGAGCAGTATCTTTTTCATAATTTCTTGTTCAACATGTTATTAGACGCAAGTTCCGCGGGAATACTCCCGAAAAGAACAAATGTTCACTCTATACGACACCGGAGTCCGCATTTTCTTAGAAGAAAAAGAAGAATATTGTTCAGGGGCTGCGGTGTGAGCCTCCTCTCCCCTGCCCTCCCCTCCACAAGTGTGTGGAGGGGAGGGAGAAGATGCGCGCCCCCGGTTCGTTCAGTCCCGCGCGTTCAAATGGCGCGCCTGGCGTTTCGGGACCGGCGCCTTCATGGGCGCCGGTTTCACGGCCTCATCGGGAATGTAGTCCGCCAGGAAATCGGGCTTTTCGCGGCGACCGGCCCGCTGCCAGTCGCGCCATAGCGATTGCGCCGCCGCGGACGGGGCGACTTGGCGGCGGGTTGTCAGGTATTGAAAAAGTGACTCCAGAACTCCTGACACAGGAGTCAATCAAAATGTCCGCTTTTTGCGTCAAGATGCCTCCCGAATGGAGTAGTGCAGGAGCAATTGTGAACCTGGAAAGACGGTTTTCGTTTGGTTGAG
>Ga0182027_10003846_pt1 | contig 23561 bp, 20 predicted proteins | sample 712E1DmetaG_FD_121300 | JGI IMG/M metagenome (GOLD analysis project Ga0182027, IMG submission 121300) | Permafrost microbial communities from Stordalen Mire, Sweden - 712E1D metaG (Illumina Assembly) | ecosystem: Environmental > Terrestrial > Soil > Wetlands > Permafrost | place: Sweden... | reverse complement strand
GCCTCATTATTTTTAATCCAGAAGATCATTGGTGAAGAGTTTGATTATCTGGCGAGTGAATCTGATAAGGTATTCAAATATCTTTTCGGGGGATTCAAATTTATTATCTATTACTAACTTAAGAACATCTTTTTGTTGACTGAATTTAATAGAGTCTTTGTAATTCTCAAGAATATAGCGCATCATAGCAGTAAACTTAACTGTGTAATAATCTTCTTTCTCTCCTTTAGGCAGAATAATAAAAATTTGTTTTCTTTGGATTATTAGTCTTTCGAATAATGCCTTCGAAGCATAATGCCGAAGCGTAGCTGAAGCGATCAGTCGATGGACAATAATAGGAAGGGGTCCGTAACGATCAATCATTTCATCTCTTAGTTCCTCGATTTCAGAAATATCTTTGATTGAATAAAGAGAAGTGTAGAAATTAAGGCGATCCATCTGCTCAGGCATATATTCTCGGGGAATACCAATATCGAAAAATGTATCGATAGTTGGTTCAGTTCTTTGTTCAGTTTTGGGGAGTTCTTTGAATATATCCTTAAACTCCTGGTACTTGAGTTCCTCAACTGTTTCATTTATCATTTTGACATAGAGGTCGAAACCGACATCATTTATAAAACCAGTTTGTTCCGTACCAAGTAGGTTGCCCGCACCGCGTATTTCGAGGTCACGCATTGAAAGACTAAAACCGGCGCCCACATCTGTAAACTCTTCAATTGCCTGAAGGCGACGCAAAGCTTTTTTTGAAATTCCACTTAACGAAGGGACTATAAAAAACGAATATGCCTGTTTGTTCGAGCGGCCTACGCGGCCTCTTAACTGGTGAAGTTCGGCGAGACCGAATCTGTCGGCTCTGTTAACGATAATGGTATTTACATTTGGTATATCTATTCCGGACTCAATGATTTTAGTTGAAAGCAGGACGTCATATTTCCTGTTAAGGAATCCGTGAATAACATCTTCAAGCTGAGCCGGTTTCATTTGTCCGTGAGCTATGCCGACTCTGACATCGGGTAAATATTTATGAAGATAACCGGCGAGTTTATCGATAGACTGTACGCGGTCGTGGACGAAGTAAACCTGTCCTCCCCTTCTTAGTTCATTAAGAATCCACTCTTTAATTTTAAAGACATCAAAAGTTGCGACGGTAGTATAAATCGGCTGCCGGTTTGGAGGAGGGGTGGCGATTATAGAAAGATCCCTAGCGCCGAGGAGCGATAGATTTAAAGTTCTTGGGATTGGAGTTGCGGTTAATGTTAAAGTATCAACATTAGCTTTAACAGCCCGGAGTTTTTCTTTAGCCATTACACCAAAGCGGTGTTCTTCATCTATTATAAGAATACCGAGATTTGGAAATTTAATATCTTTAGATAAAAGGCGGTGTGTGCCGATAAGAATATCAACTTTGCCCTCTTCAAGAGCTTTAAGTATTTCAGCCTGTTGTTTTTTAGTCTGGAAGCGGGAGATAACAGCAATCTTAACCGGGAACTGTGAAAGGCGGTCGGTGAAAGTATTATAATGCTGTTCGGCTAAAATTGTAGTAGGGACAAGGACGGCAGCCTGTTTATTATCCTGTACTGCTTTAAATGCAGCCCGCACGGCAACCTCTGTTTTGCCGAAACCCACGTCGCCGCAGACGAGGCGGTCCATTGGGTTTTCAGCTTCCATATCCTCTTTAATTTCTTCAGTGACTTTGGCCTGGTCGGGAGTATCCTCATAAAGGAAGGATGCCTCAAGTTCTTTCTGCCAGACAGTATCGACGTTGAAAGCAAAACCTTTAGCTGCTTTTCGTTTAGCATAAAGTTCAATCAGGTCGCGGGCGGCTTCCTTAATTTTCTTTTTAGTTTTCTGTTTAGTTGAAGCCCATTCGCATGTGCCGAGAGTTGAGAGTGTAGGAATTAAATTTTCATTGGAAGAATATTTTTTAACAAGAGTAAGGTAGTTGAGATTAACATAGACCACCCCCCCCTCGTTATAGAGGATTTTCATGGATTCCAGATTTGCCTCACCGATCTTTATAGTTTCGAGGCCGGCATATTTACCGATGCCGAAATTCTCATGAACGACATAGTCCCCTTTTTTGATTGAAGCAAAAGCCTTCGATTTAGATTTCGTATACTTGCGGCTTTTGATGATGCGGGTTCTGTATGGTTTGTTGAATATTTCGTAATCAGTAAGGAGCAGGAATTTTTCATCCCGGGAGAGGAATCCTTTTTTAATTGCAAGAGTTTCTATTTTGATTTTACCGGTTTCAATAAGTTCGGCAAGTTCGTCTTTGAATTGAGACAAGAGATCGCTCAGGCGGTCGGACTGGAGTTCATTTTCCGCGGTGATAATTATTTCGAACTCCTGCGAAGCGTAACTCTTTAGGATATTGAAAAGTATTTCATAGTTACTATTTATGACAGGCGAATCTGAAAGTCCCAATTGAATTCTTTTATCCGATCCAAGCTCTTCTTCAATAAGCCATCTTTTATTTTCGGAATTTATAAACACATCAATGCTGTGAGACTGAACTACGACCTTTTCTTCCAAAGGTTTGTTTATGTCGACTTCAGGAAATTCCTCCTCGGATATATCTTCAGGAACATCCTCCTTTATTATTACAGCAGGAGTGTCCTGTTGTTCTGTGAAGCAATTAAATTTTGAAATATCAAGCGAGTGAAGTTCAAAAGAAGAGGCAATAACAAGAGGGTTATTTAAATAGCTGAATATATCAGTTGAGCCCATCCCCTGCCGGTCGACTAATGAGCCAGCGAGAGTAGCAATATCAATGGCTTCAATTGAGCGCTGACTTTCAGGTTCAAAGTAGCGGATTGATTCAAGGAAGTCGCCGTCAAACTCAAGGCGTACAGGATTCTTTTCGCTATATGACCAGAAGTCTATTATTGAGCCGCGCTGGGAATAATCACCCGGAGCCTCAACAAATTTATCCTTCTGATAATTAAGGAGGTTAAGGTACTCGAGTATTTCATCATAGGTAAGTTCACCGCCGGCCTGGATGTTTGTCGTGGACTGATTAATTCTATCTTTTTGAGGGAGTTCACAATTCAGGATATTATAATCAGCAACAAGTATTAATTTTTCTCTTTTAACAATCTCTGTGAGTTTTTCCTGAAGATATTCCGGTTTATATTCCGTAATCGCAATAGTATCGGGGGTAAGGTTCATGACATCCAGCTCTACAAGAAACTCCTCAATTGATTTAATGTCGGGAAGGAGTACCAATATCTGGTTTTCAAACTCAAATAATTTGTGAAGAAGCAGGCTTTTAGAGGAGCCATACAGGGGGGAAATATAAACGGGCACACTACTCCCCCTCAGCATTTTTGTTAAATGCTTAAAAGAACCGAACCCCTTAATTTTTTCAGTGACAAGAGTGCTGAATTTCATGCACAAAAAAGTTAAGGATATCTGTAGAGATATCCTATAACTTAACTCGTTCCCTTACTTATCTTTGAATACCACTAATTTTAACAATTAAATTTTCTATCGTTAGTTTTCTAAATGCTGATAAAATTCTTATATTTTACCGGCTTATTTTGTAGCATGAGTTTACATAATGATGATTATCGGAAATCCTTATAATATAAGCACTTACAAATGAAAATTAAATACTTCCTTCCCCTAAACTTATACAATTAAATGTTTTACGAGTTATATTGTTTCCTTCGAAACTGCGCTTTCGACTTTTTTATCCTACCTGGGTTCGAATCCTTCATAAGTCTATTAAAATAAGCCCATTATGGTTATTTGATTTCATCAGTTTAATCTAATTTTCGAAAACAACAAATCGCAGCAGTTATTCCCACAATTATAATGGAATGTCTTTAACAATATTGTCCGTTATTATGTTTTGTTTTCGCAACCGAATCCCCTTAGTCATAAAAACAATATATTTCGAAGGATTAATATCGGAGCCCTGATTTGACAACAAAGGGAAATATGGCTAAATTAAAATTGAATGAGTGTGAAACAAATATATTATAGCTGTTTATTTGAAGCAAAAATTTCAATAAAGAATATATAGGGAATAAAATAAAAATGGATTCAAATACAATATTAAATAAAGCATTGCAATTGAGACCAGCCGAGAGGCTTCAACTAATTGAAAGATTAACAAGAAGTCTTAATAAACCAGATGAAAAAATCGAACAGATCTGGGCAGAGGAATCGGAAAAACGATATCAGGCAGTAAAAGAAGGTAATGTAAAAGCAATTCCATTAAATAAAATTATTAAAAGGTATCAATAAGTGCAGGTTGAGTTTATTGAACCTGCATCAATTGAGTTGGATGACGCTATTCAATATTATAATTTACAAGCGGATGGGTTGGGTAAGATATTTTTAGATGAGGTTTTGTAAACAGTGGAACTTATTTCAAAATATCCACACATGTGGGCTAAAAATTCAGAAAACACCAGAAAGGCAGTTTTAAGAAAATATCCATTTAACTTGATATATTCTTTACTAAATGAAAATATCTACATTTTAGCTATAGCTCATCAAAATCGAGAACCGGAATATTGGATTGATAGGATTAGAATAAAGAAATAATAATCAATATTTTTGCCAAAGTGGAATGACTTAGCAGCACCGAAATTATGGGGTGGTTTATTCAATTCAGAATGATAATGCATGGAGTGGAAGGCTGAAGGAGAAGTTAAAATCGGAAATGGGAATTCCTTCCTGAATGGAACGGTTTTCCGGATGTTTGGAGACATAATCGCCGATAAAATATCCGATAGCGGAACCGGCAATGACATCAGAAAACCAGTGTTGATCGTGGTAAATCCTGGCAGAGCTAACTAATGCTGCGAAAGAGTACCAACCAATTTTCCAGTAAACATTATCAATGTGGTTAGCCATGACAGTGCAGAAAGCAAAAGACAAAGTTGAATGTCCTGACGGAAATGAAAGCTGGTCGTCATTTGTTTTGAAAGGGCTCCAATTCATATTTCCTTTATTGGTATAGGGTCTTGATCTGCCGGCGAGGGATTTTAATACTACAGTAATAATGCCTGAATAAGCGCATGACTCAGTTAACTGAAGACCCAGGTTTCTGATTTTGGGATCTTTGAAAGCAACGCCATATCCATAAGTGCCAATTATTCCGATTAAAGGGACGGCAAAATTAAAAGCTTTATCATATTGGAAAAGGAAATCATTAAAAGAGGATTTGTTTTTCAGTGCAAAATCCCGGGCCGGTTTATCTGCAAGGAAAGTACCAGCGGTAAAAGCTACAGTTCCTGATAGAATCAACCAATCGGAAGAATTCCATTTTGAAGGATTGGAAAATGTTTCTTTTCCTGTTTTGATGAATTTATTGAAATCAGTACCGATCTCTTTGAATTGGGGAAGCGAGATGGAAGAGAAAGTTAGAACTAAAAGGAAAAGAGATTTCAATTTCATGTAATAGGAATCCAGTAAAATTAGGAATGGATTCCCGCTCCAACAGTTCGGAGCAGTCTCTGTTTGGGAATGACAAATGAGCACAGATTCTTCGCTTTGCTCAGAATGACATTTGAAATGGGATCCCTGCTTTCGCAAGGATGACAATCAAGAGCCTTTATCATTTATTGATTTCCAGAAGAATAAGTTTTTTCCCTTTTTGGTTACGAATGTTTGATGGTTTATAATTAAGTTCAAACACAGTAGACTTTTTGATATAGGACTTATACTTCAGTTCGGCTTTTTTATATTCCTCATCGATATCTCCTCCTTTAACCGCAGCGATAAAAGCTTTCTCTTTTATAAGTGGGAAAGCATATCTGAAAAGAATAATTAATGGAACCGTTGCGCGGCTTATTACAAGGTCAAATGATTCTTTGTTCTTTTCAATGAACTCAGGACTTTCGACCCGGTCATTTATAGCTACAATATTGTTCAGTTTTAATTTCTTGACGAATTCTATAACGGCTTCAATTTTTTTACCCGTAGAATCAATAAGGGTTCCTTTCATTTCCGGGCGCATAATTCCGAGGGGAATGCCGGGGAAACCACCTCCTGTACCAACATCAAGGAAATTTGTACATTTCTCGGGGATGTATTTAGTAATAAATGAGGAGATGAATATGTGGTTTTCGATTATTGAATCAGTGTCTTTTCTTGAAATAAGATTGACGGATTCGTTTTTTTCGGCAAGCAGCTCAGCAAAGTAAGCCAATCTTTCAACTTTCATAGGATCAGGATTAAACCCATTCTCCCAATAAAACGAAGAAAGTTCCTTATAGTATTTTTCCTGAACGTCGATCATAAAACCCTTTAAAATTAGTTCTTTAAATATACCAATAATATTGAAATATCTGAAGGGGTAACACCGGAAATTCTGGAAGCCTGACCGATGGAGCGGGGTTTGACCCGGTTGAGTTTTTCCCTTCCCTCGGTGGATAATGCTTTAATATTACGATAGTTCAGTGTTAAAGGAATCTTTGAATGCTCATATCTTTCAAGGCGGTCGACCATAAAATACTGCTGTTTAATGTACCCCTCATATTTAATTTCAATTTCAACCTGTTCGAGAGCTTTTTCATTATCCAGCAAAGAATCTATGAGCGGGTCCCTTTCAGGCCCAAGGAAAGGGACAATATCTTTGATTGTGAGTTCGGGACGTTTGCATAACTTTGAAATAGTTTCTGAGGAATCTATTTCAGAGAGTCCCCTGCTTGCCAGGAATGGATTTATTTTTCTTCCGTGAAGTTTCAAGGAATTAAAAAGGGAGATTGAATTAGTAATCAACTTTTCGTTCTCCAGCATTTCATCCATCGCCTCATTTGAAATCAGGCCGTATCGGTGGCCGTAGGAGAAAAGGCGCCGGTCAGCATTGTCCTGTCTGAGGAGCAGGCGGTGTTCGGCGCGAGAAGTAAACATTCTGTAGGGTTCTTCAGTGGATTTAGTCACGAGGTCGTCAATGAGTACGCCGATATAAGCTTCGCTTCTTTTGAGGACAAATTCCTTGAGACCTTTAATTTTAGCGGCTGCATTTATACCAGCGATGATTCCCTGAGCGGCGGCTTCTTCATATCCGGAAGTGCCATTAATTTGACCCGCAAAATACAAACCTTCAATAAGTTTTGTTTCAAGAGTAAGGTCGACCTGGTGAGGCGGGAAGAAATCATATTCAACGGCATAACCGGGCCGGGCCATGTCGCAAACTTCGAGTCCCCTGATTTTATGAATTGCCTCAATCTGAATATATTCAGGAAGAGATGTGGAAAATCCATTGAGATAGATTAGATCGGAATCGAGACCTTCCGGTTCAAGGAAGAGCTGGTGCCTTTCCTTTTCGGCGAAGCGGACAATTTTATCTTCGATTGAAGGGCAATATCTTGGGCCGGTTCCTTTAATTACGCCAGTATACAATGGGGACTCATTAAAACCCTTTTCAAGCACAGCGTGAACAATTTTATCAGTATAAGTAACATGGCAAGGGACCTGCGGGAAAAAGGGAAATTTAGATCTATCTGTAAAATGGGAAAACGGCTGGGGGTTTTCATCACCGGGCTGCATTGCAAGAATATCCCAATTGATACTATCTTTTTTTAATCTTGGCGGAGTGCCGGTTTTCAGTCGTGCAGATTCAAAACCTAATTTATACAACGATTCGGTGATACCGACCGAGGGTTTTTCGCCATAGCGCCCTCCTTTTGTAGAGGTTAGGCCTGTATGCATAAGACCATTAAGGAATGTTCCGGAAGAAAGAATTAAAGTAGAGCAGAGAATTTTTTCTCCTTTCGCTGTAAGAACTCCTTTAATTTTATTCCCTTCAGTGATAATATCAATAACCGAATCCTCAATAATTTCGAGATTGGGAGTAGAGGACATCAGGTCAACAGCGGCCTGGGAATAAAGTTTTCTATCGGATTGACATCTTGGGGACCAAACTGCGGGGCCTTTAGATTTATTAAGCATTCGGAACTGGATGCCGGTTCTATCGGCAAGAATGCCCATAACTCCTCCTAGGGCATCCACTTCCCTAACCAGATGACCTTTGGCCGTGCCGCCAATTGCCGGGTTACATGACATCCGGCCGATTGCGTTCTTTTCCATCGTAACCAGGGCAGTCGAACATCCCATCGAAGCTGCAGCATGAGCAGCCTCAATACCGGCATGTCCGCCGCCTATGACTAAAACATCGAATTTCATCATTTCTCCTGTTTCACGTGAAACGCAAATAGTTCAAATATGCAATTTTAAGTTAAATGAAGAATCTTCTGGTTAAAATAAAAAAAGAGATTCTTTCCCGATTTATCGGGACTTCGCTCCTTCCGGCAGATCATTCTTTTCAGAGTGAACTCAACAATATTTGCAAACAATGATTTTTAACAAATAGCAACAATTATGTTTCACGTGGAACTATTTTCCAATACAGAATTTCGTAAATATATTATTAAGGATATCCTCGGAAGTAACCTCTCCGATTATTTCACCGAGATTATTTATAGCATTTCTCAAATCAACCGAAATAAATTCCCCACTCATATTTTTCATTGAAGATTCCCTAGCAGAGAGGAGATGTTCTTTTGCTTTTTCAAGGCAATTATAATGTCTAAGATTTGAGACTACGGCGCTTTTTTCGCTATAATTGGAATCTGACATAACGGAATCTTTTAGTTTCTTAAAGAGTTGATCAATCCCCTCTCCTGTCAGAGCAGAAAGAAAAACATCATAATTATCTGTTACATTATAACCCTTATCGATTTTATTTAGAACCCGAAGGACTTTCCTGGAGTTATTCAGGAACCTGATTTCTTCATAGAGCGGGAGATCGAATTCTTGTTCAACATCATTTATAAAGAGGACCACATCGGCATTTTTAACCGCTTCCCTGCTACGGTTAATGCCTTCCAATTCGATCTGATCCTTTGAAAATCTCATACCGGCAGTATCAAAAAGCTTAAAAAGAAATCCCTCAATATTTACATCCTCACGGATAATGTCCCGTGTTGTTCCAGGAATTTCGCTCACAATTGCACGGGATTCTTTTAGCAGGTAGTTTAAAAGTGATGATTTACCAACATTTGGAATACCTACTATGGCAACATTTACTCCATCACGGATTATTCTGCCAAAGGAATAAGTTGACATCAGTGCGTTGATTTCAAGGAGAATTGCATCAATCCGATCTATTAAGTCCTTTTTGCCAATAAACTCTACATCTTCTTCGGCGAAGTCGAGTTCAAGTTCCACAAATGAAGAAGTATTTATCAGTCTGGTTTTCAGATCTTCCACTTTCTTAGAAAGCAAACCATTCAACTGATTTCGTGCCCCGCGTAATGAGGCCTCGGTATTTGAGCTTATAACATCGGCAACTGCTTCAGCCTGAGTAAGGTCGAGGCGGTTATTAAGAAATGCTCTTTTGGTGAACTCCCCTGGTTCGGCGAGCCGCACTTCATTTCTTAAAAGAAGCTCTATTATTTTATTAGTTATAAATGGATTTCCATGAGAACTTATCTCGACTGAATCCTCACCAGTATATGAATTGGGTGCTTTGAAAAGGGTTATTAACACATCATCAATAAGTTCATCCTGATCAAATATGTTCCCGTAGTGTACTGTATGGGATTTAGCATCTGCGAGTTTAGATTTCCCGGAGAAAATCATGTCTGCTGAAGAAATTGATTTTTCTCCGCTGATACGGATGATTGAAATAGCGCCAATTCCTGACGGAGTAGCGATAGCAGCAATAGTATCTTCGGTATTGTACATATATTATTAAAAAATGATTTGCAAAAATAATCAAATAATAAAGTATTAACAATGCGCTAAATAATGCGGCACATATCCTTAGAGGCAAAAAAGGTGTCATTTATGGAGGAACAAGGCTAATAAGTAAAATATTCAAAGCATCAGAGTAAAATTAAAGTTCAAAGGTGTTACTGAGCTGTTACAAAGCTGTTACAGAGCTGTTGCAGAGCTGTGAAAGTGTACACTATGTGATAACAAACATGTTAGGTCAACAGGGCTAATATGATTGTTTGAATATTTTTTTTGTATTAACCGGCAAGTTGCTCAAAAAACAGAATTGATTAAGGTAAACGTGGCAGATTATTAAGAAAAAATGGCATATTGTGTGCTAAAATTTCCTATTGATCTGCCATTATGGCGTATGGCACAAAACAGAGTTTAGTTTCCATAATTCATTGTAAATAAGACAATTATAGAAAATTTAACATTCGGCACAGATGTTGTGTCTGTCATTTCGACACATTATAAAAATAACTATTTGGAGATAAAAATGGCTATAGTAAGATGGAATCCCATGAGGGACTTAATGAGTATTGAAAAAGAGTTCAGCAATGTATTCAATAATTTCGAGAGAAAGTTCGGACTTGGTGAAATTGATAAAGAAACCGAACAAGAATACAATAATGCTGTCTGGATGCCGCTGACAGATATCAGCGAGAACGAGAACGGATATTTTCTTAAACTTGACCTTCCCGGTATTAAAAAGGAAGATGTAAAGATTAACTATCATAACGGACAGTTAACAATCGGTGGTGAAAGAAAACAGGAAACCGAAGAGAAGAATGCTAAATTTTCCAGAGTTGAAAGGACATTCGGAAAATATTTCAGGTCATTTAGTCTTCCCGAGAAGATAAAAGAGAATGAAATTGATGCCGAATTCAGTAACGGCCAGTTGAAAATAACGATCCCCAAATCAGAGGAAGCAAGGCACAAACAGATTGAGATCAGAGTTAAATAATTTAATATTCTATTACTCCGGCAGTACTTTAAATGGTAAAAGGGAAAGGGAAGCAGTTTGCTCCCCTTTCTTTTTTGTTATAAATTTCCGCAGGAGGAATTTAAGATATGGAATATAAAGACTATTATAAGACACTCGGGATTGAAAAAACCGCAACTGCGGATGAAATTAAAAAGGCATACCGCAAGCTTGCTAAAAAATATCACCCCGATAAAAACCCCGGCAGCAAACCATCGGAGGAGAAATTCAAGGAAGTCTCCGAGGCCAATGAAGTTCTGAGAGATCCGGAGAAAAGGAAAAAATATGACCAGCTTGGTTCCAACTGGAAAAATTATGAAAATGCAGGACCGGGAGGAGACAGCGGGTACGGTAATTATTCGGCAAACAGACAATCAGGAAGGACATATACTTCAGGTGACATAAATGAGATGTTCGGAGGAGAGGGAGGATTTTCAGATTTCTTTGAGAGTTTCTTTGGAGGTAGAACAGGCACATCAACTAAGATGCGGTCAAGAAAGGGAAAGGATTATGAAGCGGCGTTGAATATCTCTCTTGAAGAAGCTTTCCATGGTACCGAAAAAGAATTTACACTTGACGGGAAAAAGATCAGGGTTAAGATAATTCCGGGAATGGAGAATGGGAAAAAGTTACGACTAAAGAACCAGGGTGCCGCGGGAACTACTGGTGGAGAGAAAGGTGACCTTTATATAACTATCCAGGTCTTAAACCATCCACTTTTTGAAAGACTTGGGAATGATCTGAATTATAACTTGGATGTTGATCTCTATACCGCATTATTAGGAGGTAAAAAAGCGGTAAGAACCATTGACGGGAAAACTATTAATGTAAATATTCCGGCAGAGACTGAGAACGGAACGACCCTGAGAATTAAAAATATGGGGATGCATTATCCAAACAGTAATGAACTCAGAGGTGACCTTTATGTTAAAATAAATGTTAAACTTCCTAAGAATTTATCGTCACAAGAAAAAGAATTTATTGTAAAATTACAATCATTAAGAAATTAAAATTATTATTTAAAAGGAGTTATAAATGCCAAAGGAAACAACTGCTCACAAATATGAATTTAAGGCAGAGATCAAGCAGCTGCTTGATATTCTTGTTCATTCATTATATACAAGCCGTGAAATATTTTTAAGAGAATTAATTTCCAACGCATCAGATGCGCTGGATAAGATTAGATTTGAATCGACTAAAGGGACCGAATTTCCGGATAAGGATCTTCCGCTTGAAATAAAAATAGATTTTAATGAGAAGAAAAAACTACTTACGATAAAAGATTCCGGAATCGGAATGACTAACGATGAAGTGATAATGAATATCGGAACGATTGCCAAATCGGGATCCGCCGAATTCCTTAAACAGCTTGCAGAAAGCAAGTCTGATGTTACCAATATAATAGGAAAATTTGGTGTCGGATTCTATTCAGTATTTATGGTTGCAGAGGAAGTAGTTTTAAAAACCAAATCATATAAAAAAGATGAGCCGGCAGTTGAATGGCGCTCCAGTGGTTCGGGTGAATATGAAATTAAGCAGCTTGATGAGGATATGCCCAGGGGGACAATTATCGAAATTCATCTGAAGGATGATGCTAAGGAATTTGCGGAAAAGTACAAACTTGAGACTGTTATCAAGAAACACTCCAACTTTATAACATTCCCGATATATCTTGAGAATGAAAAAATTAATACAGTTGCAGCTATCTGGCGTGAACCAAAAACTGCAATAAAGAAAGAACAGTATGATGAATTCTATAAATTTCTTACATACGATACTGAGGACCCAGCTGATGTAATTCATATCTCAATTGATGCCCCAATCCAGTTCAATTCCCTTCTGTTCATACCAAAGAAGAATATAGATATCTTTGGATTCAACCGTGAAGATTACGGACTTGATCTTTATGTGAGAAGAGTTCTCATTCAGCACAAAAACAAGGAGCTTCTTCCGGAGTACTTAAGTTTTGTGAAAGGAGTTGTAGATTCAGAAGACCTGCCGCTTAATATCTCAAGAGAGACTTTGCAGGAAAATGTAATCTTCGGAAAAATATCAGGTAACATTACAGGCCAGGTTCTTTCATACTTAATTAAAAAAGCAAATGATGAACCGGAAAAATTTGCGGAGTTTTGGAAGGAGCATGGCCGTGTTTTCAAACTCGGTTATATGGATTTTACTAATGCTGATAAATACACACAGCTTCTGAGATTCAATACATCATTCAATGAGAAAGAAACCGAGTTGAGTTCGCTTGAAGAATATGTATCAAGATTTAAAGAAGGTCAGAAGGAAATTTACTATGCGTTAGGAGCAAACAGGGAATCTGTAAAACAGGATCCTCATATTGAGATATTCAGGAGAAAGGGATTGGAAGTACTTTATCTTTATGATCCAATTGATGAATTTATTGTAAACGCAGTAAGGAAATTCAAGGACTTTGATTTCAAGTCAGTTGACAATGTTGACCTTAAAGGACTTGACAGCTTCAAGGATTCAGAGGAACAGAAAAAGAAATTTGAAGAATTGACCAAAGACGATTCCAAACAGTTTGACAGTCTGCTTGCTGGAATAAAGAAAATTCTTGGAGACAGAGTGGCAGACGTAAAAGAGTCGAAGAGACTTGTTGACAGTCCCGCCTGTCTTGTATCTCCCGATGAAGGATTCTCCGCTCAAATGCTTAAGTTGATGAAGATGGCAAACAAGGGGATGGAAGCACAGAAGAAAATATTTGAAGTTAATAAAGATCATAAATTAATAAGGAACTTGCTAAAGGTATTCAAGGCAAATTCAAAAGATGAATATATTACAGATGTTGTTGAGCAGTTATTTGATTCAGCTTTATTAATGGAAGGGACGTTAGACGATCCGCATAATCTTATAAGCAGGTTAAACAAAATGCTCGAAAGTTCGAGTGACTGGTACACAGAGGTAAAGAACCTGAAGGAGTAAGGAGGGATCTGAAATAAGATTTGAGATTATCTAAGATAAGGAAGGAAATATACTATGGCTTTTAATTTTAGCAAACTTACTGTAAAGGCGCAGGAAACAGTACAGAGTGCAATAGAAATAGCGCAGAATTACAACAACCAGATAATTGAACCGGAGCATATTCTTGCGGCATTAATTCAGGAGAAGGGAAATATTGCCGATACAATACTGCAGAAAACGGGAGGCAATGTTAACCCGGTAAAAATAAAAGTCAATCAACTGCTTGAATCACTTCCCAAAATAACGGGAGCCGGAGTCGGGAACCAGCAGATGTCTATCAATACAAACAGATTGTTAGAAGATTCATCAGAAGAAGCAGCAAATCTTAAAGATGAATTTGTATCAACAGAGCATGTTTTACTGGCCATGTCAAAAAATCCCGGTAAGGCGGGACAACTGTTACGGGATAACGGAATTTCGCATGATGAGATTTTTTCTGCATTAAAGGAAGTAAGAGGAAATCAGCGGGTAACAACTCAGAATCCGGAAGATACGTACCAGTCATTAAAGAAATATGGACGGAATTTAAATGATCTTGTAAAATTAGGGAAACTTGATCCGGTTATCGGAAGGGACGAGGAAATAAGGCGAGTCCTTCAGGTATTATCAAGAAGGACAAAAAACAATCCAGTCCTTATAGGTGAGCCGGGTGTAGGTAAAACAGCAATAGCGGAGGGGATTGCACAGAGAATAGTAAGCGGTGATGTTCCTGAAAGTTTAAAGACAAAACAAATTATTGGTCTTGACATGGGCGCACTTGTTGCCGGTACGCAGTTTCGCGGGCAGTTTGAGGAAAGACTGAAAGCTGTAATTAAGGAAGTTGAATCCTCTGCCGGGCAGATAATATTATTTATAGATGAACTTCACACATTAGTCGGAGCCGGTGCAGTATCCGGATCAATGGATGCTGCAAATATTCTAAAACCTGCGCTTGCAAGGGGGGAACTTCATGCAATAGGAGCAACAACACTGAATGAATATAAAAAATATATTGAAAAGGATGCGGCACTTGAGAGAAGATTCCAGCCGATACTTGTTGGTGAGCCCTCGGTAGAGGACACAATATCAATATTAAGAGGACTTAAAGAAAGATATGAAGTGCATCATGGAGTAAGGATAACAGACGGGGCGATTGTTGCCGCTGCTCAATTATCCCACCGGTATATAACAGACAGGTTCCTTCCGGATAAGGCGATAGATCTTATAGATGAATCTGCATCAAAGTTAAGAATTGAAATCGATTCAATGCCGGAAGAGCTCGATGCACTTGAAAGGAAAATTAAGCAGCTTGAAATTGAACGGGAAGCGCTGAAAAGGGAAAAGGATGAAGCATCTGAAAAAAGACTTTCTGAACTTCAGGTTGAACTGGGAGAACTTTCAGATGAAAGAAATTCTGCCCGCATGCACTGGAATCTTGAAAAGGATAAAATCCAGAAAATCCGGAAAATGAAGAGCGATATTGAAAACGCAAAACTATTAGCGGATAAATATGAACGTGAGGGGGACCTTGGAAAGGTTGCTGAAATAAGATATGGGAAGATAACCGAACTGGAGAAGCAGCTTAAAGCAGAGTCAGGTGATTTGGTTAAGATACAGGCGAACAAAAAGATGTTAAAGGAAGAAGTGGATGCTGAGGATGTTGCAGAAGTAGTTGCCAAATGGACAGGTATTCCTGTAACCAGGATGCTTGAGAGTGAGAGGACAAAACTGATCCGGCTTGAAGATGAAATTCATAAAAGAGTTGTTGGACAGGATGAAGCAGTATCTGCAGTTGCAAACGCGATCAGGAGATCTCGCACGGGTTTGCAGGATGTAAATAAACCGATAGGGTCTTTTATATTTCTTGGGACAACGGGTGTGGGCAAAACGGAAATAGCACGTGCGTTGGCTGAATACCTTTTTGATGATGAACATGCCATGATCAGGATAGATATGTCTGAATATATGGAAAAGTTTTCAGTCTCCCGTTTAATTGGTGCACCTCCGGGATATGTGGGATATGAAGAAGGAGGTCAGTTAACAGAAGCAGTAAGAAGAAAACCCTATTCAGTTGTTTTGCTTGATGAAATTGAGAAAGCACATCCGGATGTTTTTAATATTTTGCTTCAGGTACTTGATGACGGCAGATTAACAGATAACCAGGGAAGGACAGTTAATTTCAAGAATACTATTATTATCATGACATCAAACCTCGGATCACATCTGATTCAGGAACAGCTTGAACATGTGTCCGATGAAGAAGTTGAGAATGTAATGGGCGAATTGCGCTATAAACTAATTGAGCTTCTTCGGAAAACAATAAGGCCTGAATTCCTGAACAGAATTGATGAGGTTGTTCTTTTCAAACCTTTGACAAGAAAGGAGTTAAGAAAGATTGTTGATATTCAGATTGACAAGATAACGGCAATGGTTAAAGGAAGAGATATTACAATTGAAGTGGATGATGAAGCAAAAGACTGGCTTGCAAAACTGGGATATGATGTGACTTATGGAGCGCGACCATTGAAAAGGACAATTCAAAAGTATCTCATCAATCCCCTTTCGCAGGAACTGCTCGCAGGAAATTTTGTAAATGGCGACACTATTCTCATAACACAATCTTCCAATGCAGGTCTTGATTTCAGGAAAAAAAACAATTAGTCTTGGGACGAACAAAATAAGACAAATAGAGTAATGTGTGATGAAGTCACATCTAAAATTGTAATTATTATATATTTTTGTACAAAAAATTATAAGACATATGAATAATATTGTTACAAAGGCTTCAGAATATGTAACCGATCTTTTGACAAAACATCTTCCATCTGTTTATACCTATCATAACCTGCTGCATACACAAAAGGTTGTTGATGCATCCACAGAAATCGGAAGAAATTCTGGGCTTACAGAAGATCAATTTGAGATATTACTTTTAACCGCATGGTTCCATGATACCGGATTTGTAATGGGGCTAGAAGGTCATGAAGGGAAAAGTATTGAGTTAGCAGAGAAATTTCTGAAAGAGAATAATTATCCTCCTGAGAAAATCGAATTGATTAAAAACACTATTTCCGCAACTGAACAGGCGATAAAACCGGTTGATATACTTGAAATGATAATCCGGGATTCCGATATTGCATATATCGGAATGGATAGATTCTATGAGAGGACTTTTTTACTTAAGCATGAATGGGAAATTGCAAGAGATAAAAAATATACAGAGGATGAGTGGATAAAATCAAATCTTGAATTTTTGACAAAGGCTGAGTTTTATACAAGTTATGCAAAATCCAGATATGAAGAAGGGAAACAGAAAAACATTACTTTCCTTAAGTCGCTGCTCAAATAACAACATCCCTTCATCAGTTAGTTGCCCATTTTATGTTCTAGGTTTTTTAAAAGATCATCATCAATAGTTTTACTATTATCCCTAATATCAATTAGTAATTTGATTATTGAATCCTGACGATCTATCATTTTTCTATAAAGTCTGGTTGCATTTATGACAAAGCCAAGAGCTTTAAAAAGAAAATAAACAACAAAAATCATTACCCCTATCGACACGACAGTTAAAATTATTAACATGGGAATTCCTTTTTGTTTATCAAACAAGACTGATTAAAAATTATATTGCATGTTTTATATAAACAATGACCCAATCGGGTCATTTTTAATTGTTTTTATTAGAATTAAAAACAGGGAATTGTAGTTTATGTGTGATTTTTTTTTGGTAATTTTATTACTTATATAAATTATAAACACATATGTTTCAAAAACTTCACGTACTCGTTCTGCTTTCTGTCCTCATGTTTTTTATCTCATGCCGGCAGGAGAGCCATAAAACAGGTGACGGTCAAAATTTTTCATTAGAAAAATATCAGCAGACTTTGCAAAGCAGGTTCAGCAAAGGTGACGCATCATTTATTATTAAAGACTCATCAATTGAAAATTTTGATACTCTTAAATATTTTTATTCAGCCCGAGATTATAAGCCTTTGTTCATCAAAGATTTTGAAGACACTTTATTTATGGATTCGGTTCTTAGCATTTTCTCAAAAGCAGAAGAACATGGATTGCAGCCGGATCTTTTTAACTATAACATAATAAAAGAGGAATATGCGAAATCGCTGGCAGGCGGCGAAGCAGGTTATAAACATTTAGCCAACACTGAAATTCTTATATCTGACGCAATAATAAAATATTCTTCGGGCTTGAGATATGGTGTAGTAAATCCTTATAAAGTGTTTGCGGATAGTTACTTCCTTCCTGTGACAGACTCCTCAAAACGGGAAACCCTAAAACCTCTATACACAGAAAATGTATTTGAATATCTAAAAGAATCAGCTCCTCAAAGCCCTCAATATAAAAAATTGCAGTCGGCGCTTTTTCATTTTAGTGGATTGAATAAACTTGAATGGGAGAAAATACCCGTAACAGAGAAAAAATATAAACCCGGTGATAAGTCCCCCATATTTAATAAGATAATTAAAAAATTAGAAGTACTTGGATATCTCAATCAAGGAACGTATACATCCGATAGATTCGATTCCGCTCTTGTTAAACCGGTGAAACTATTCCAGAAATGTAATGGTCTTATTGATGACGGAACGATAGGAAAGTCGACAATAGAGAAACTGAATACTACCCCAGATGAATATATTGAGAAAATAAAATTAAGTATGGAACGGTTAAGGTGGTCAACCTATCCGGATTCTTCCCGTTATATTCTGGTAAACATTCCTGATTTTTATCTCCATTTAATTGAGAATGGACAGGAAAAATTTAATATAAAGATCTGCTTGGGAAGAAAAAAACCTGCTAATTTTGAAGAAAGGATAAAAGTCTATCTTAAAACTCATAACTGGCGGAACAGACCCGACGATTGGGAAACCCCGCAGATCTGGGGTCAGGTTACGCATATGGTACTAAACCCAACATGGACTGTTCCAACAAGCATTATAAAAGAAGAGATCTACCGTGAGGTAATAAAGGACTCTACTTATTTAATGAAGAAAAATTTTAAAGTATTTAAAAACGGAAAAGAAGTCAATGTTGATAAAGTAAATCTTAGAAATTATTCTCCGAATAAAATTCCATATTCATTTGTTCAGGATCCGGGAGCCGGAAATGCATTGGGTAAGATAAAATTTATGTTCAAGAATAAATTTGGCATATATCTGCATGATACTCCGACGAGAGGACCATTTTCAAATTCTGTAAGAGCAGTAAGTCATGGTTGCATGCGTGTTGAAAAGCCCTTTCTACTTGCTGAATATCTCCTAAAGGGTAATTCCAAATGGAATATTGATTATATTAAAATAGAGACCGGTTTTGCAGGTCCCGACAATACTAAAGTTGCTGAATTTAAACTGAAACGGAATGAACTGAGACGCGGTTCCAGTTATGGAAAAACAACTGAAGTTAAACTGGAACAGAATATTCCGGTATTTGTTGATTATTATACCGCATGGGTTGATGATAACGGTATAGTTAATTTCAGACCGGATATTTATGGAAAAGACAAAATATTATCGAAACACCTTTTTATTCAGGATTAAATTTAATTTAGTGACTCCTGTTTCGATTCATCGGGAGGAATCCATTCCCTTTGTTGTGATTCCGCACAAATATTTCTATTGTAAAACCCTTTTCAAGAGCTAATGCATATAATTCCCATAAATTAATTTGACTTTACTTATAACTGTGTTTATGTTTCGTCAATAAACGAAATGACAATATGTTAGAAGATAAAACAAAAATATTCAAAGCACTATCTGATCCCAACAGGTTAAGAATACTTAAAGCGCTGCAAACAAAAGTTCTTTGCGTGTGTGAAATACGTGAATTACTTCAACTTGCAAACTCTACTGTATCACAGCATCTCAGCATTCTGAAGGAAGAGGGCTTTATAATTGAAGAGAAGTCGGGTAAGTGGGTAAACTATTCCATTAATCCACGACCTTCGGATCCGAGGATAAGCGCGATACTCTCAACAATTGATTTCTGGATGGGGGATGATAGTGTAATAATATCCGATAAGAAGAAAATATATTCTCTCGACAGAAAGATCATTTGCTGTTAGACTTTTTTATGTAACATTTCGTCAAATAGCGAAACAGATAATATTATGAACCCAATAAAAGTGTTGTTTGTGTGCATACATAACAGTGCAAGAAGCCAGATGGCTGAAGCATTTCTGAATCAACTCGGGAAAGGAAAATTTATTGCTGAGAGTGCGGGACTCGAACCGGGCAAATTAAACCCAGTAGTTGTCGAAGCAATGAAATCCGCCGGAATAGACATTTCTCATAATCAGACCAAGACAGTGGATGAAATGATTGCACGCGGTAATAGATATAACTATGTAATTACTGTCTGCGATGAATCGAATGCCGAAAGATGTCCCTTGTTTCCCGGTGTCTCAAAAACCATACATTGGAGTTTTGAGGATCCCTCTGCCATTACCGGTTCTTTTGAAGAAAAGATTAACAAAACTAAAATCATCCGCGACCAGATAAGAATAAGAATTGAATCATGGCTACATGAAACAACTCCGAAGGAGGATTTATGGCTACAGCGGTAAAAAGACTCTCATTCCTTGACCGTTATCTGACATTGTGGATCTTCCTGGCAATGTTTGCGGGAATATTTTCCGGCTGGCTGTTTCCGGGTATAGTTACATTCTGGAATACATTTAACAGCGGGACAACCAATATTCCTATTGCCGCCGGGTTGATACTTATGATGTATCCACCGCTTGCTAAAGTTAAGTATGAAGAGCTTGGGAAGGTTTTTCGGAATTATAAAATACTCTCATTAAGTCTTATACAGAACTGGTTTGTTGGACCTATTCTTATGTTTTTGTTAGCCATACTTTTTCTTCAGAACTATCCTGCATACATGGCGGGACTAATTATGATGGGACTTGCCAGGTGTATTGCCATGGTTATAGTATGGAATGAACTCGCGCATGGAAACACGGAATACGCGGCCGGACTTGTGGCTTTCAATTCAATTTTCCAGGTTCTTTTTTATTCCGTGTATGCGTATGTTTTTTTGACATTGATTCCGCCAATTATAGGGCTTCATTCATTCAAAGTTGACGTGACAATCGGGCAGATTGCATATAGTGTATTTATTTATCTGGGAATTCCTTTTCTTGCCGGGATAATCAGTCGTTTTTCATTATTAAAAATAAAAGGGAAAGATTGGTATGAAAGAAAATTTATACCGAAAATAAGTCCTCTTACACTTGCGGCTCTTCTGTTTACAATTTTTGTAATGTTTACATTAAAAGGTGAAATGATAATAAAGATCCCTTTGGATGTATTAAGGATCGCAATTCCGCTGGTACTTTATTTTATAATAATGTTTTTTGTCTCTTTTTACATGGCATACAAAGCAGGTGCCGGTTACAGCCGCTCAGCTACGCTTTCCTTTACTGCAGCAAGTAACAATTTTGAACTGGCAATTGCAGTTGCTATAGCAGTATTCGGAATAAATTCAGGTGAAGCCTTCGCCGCTGTTATCGGTCCTCTTGTAGAAGTTCCGGTCCTTATTTCTTTGGTCAATGTGTCACTGTACTTCAGGAAATATTTTAAGGAAGAATCAAATCCAATTTTGGAAACAATAAAAAATTAAAGGAGTTAATATGAATTACGAAGAGCAAATTAAAGAAAGTGTTAAAGAAAAATACGGGGAAATTGCAGTTAAAAATGATGGCTGCATGTGTGGGTGCGGTGAAAGCGCAAAAATTGTCGGTTATACGGTTATGCAGGATGAATATAATAACCAGAAAGGTTATGTTCCTGAAGCTGATCTTAAACTCGGCTGCGGTATGCCGACTGAATATGCGGGGATAAAAGAAGGGGATACTGTTGTTGATCTTGGCTCGGGAGCAGGCAATGATATCTTTGTCGCAAGAGCTATTGTAGGTGAAAAAGGCAAAGCAATTGGAATAGATTTTACACCTGAGATGGTTGCCAAAGCTGAAAGAAATAATTCAAAACTTGGTTATATGAATGTTGAATTCAAACTTGGTGAAATTGAAGTAATTCCATTAGAAAATGATGTTGCGGATGTTGTGGTCAGTAATTGCGTTCTGAATCTTGTGCCTGACAAGGTTAAAGCTTTTGGAGAAATGTTTAGGATAATAAAAAAAGGTGGACATTTCTGTGTATCTGATATTGTTATCAAGGGACAGCTTCCTGCAGAATTAAAAAAATCAGCTGAAATGTATGCCGGGTGCGTAGCCGGCGCAATTCAATTAGACGAATATATCAATCTAATTAAAGCAGCTGGTTTTGAAAATGTGGAAATATTGAAAACAAAAACAATAGAACTGCCGGATATTGTGCTCGAACAATATCTTTCGGATGAGAAGATTCGCGAATTCCGGAGCAGCAGTCTTGGTATTTTCAGTATTACCGTTGTTGGTTATAAATTATAAACAAATTTGTCATCCCCGATAGCGGTTATCGGGGATCCCAATAATTTACCTCAGCCCCTTTTCATACCATCCAATTATTTCATCATACTTCCAATTAATATCATTGTCCACATTCTGTCTTGAGATGTCCGCAAGATACCAGGACACGATTTCTTTAGCCCCCGTACTAAAAGGAATTTCCGCCTTGAACTCCGGTACCAGTTTTTTTATTTTACTGTTATCGAATACCATGCAGTGGGATTTATCCCCTAATAATCCATCTCCCCATTCATTGTCAAAATGGTTTATAAAGTCTGCGGGTATATGAATAATATTAGGTTCAACTCCAAGCGCAGCTCCCATAGTTCTGCATATCTGATCCCAGGTCAGCACCTCATCTGAGGTAATATTATATATTTCCCCCTTAGTTTCTTTCTTTCCGAATAACCCCAGGAATCCTTTTGCAAAATCTTTATGATGTGTGAGTGTCCAAAGTGATGTGCCATCTCCATGAATAATTATTTTCTTTCCATGAAGCATGCGGTCTATTACGTTGTATCCGCCATTTAAAGGAATTTTTGTTTTGTCGTATGTATGGGATGGCCGGACAATTGTAACCGGGAAGCCGTCTTTATGGAAATATTCCATAGCCGTCTCTTCGCATTTTATCTTTGCTTGTGAATATGACCAGTAAGGATTGTAGGCCGGAGTCTCTTCGGTAATAGGTTTCCATAAATCCGGTTTTTGATAAACCGAAGCCGAGCTGATAAAAATATACTGCCCGGTTTTTCCTTTAAACAATTCATAATCTTGCTGAACCCTGTCCGGAGAATATCCGAGCCATTCTACAACAACATCAAAAGTATGTTGTGAAATCAAAGATTTCACCTGATCAAAATTCCAGATATCCCCTTTAAGTAATTTATAGTTAATTCCTTCCGGAAGTGAAGAGTTCCCTCGGTTAAGGAGGTAAAGATCATATCCTCTTTCACTGCATAAAGATGAGCAGGCACTGCTTATGACGCCGGTTCCACCGATAAAGAGTATCTTCATGTTAACCTCTCTTTTATTAAATTAATTCTTGTCAGTATAAAAGGAGCTATTTTGCTTTCCTCAATACATATCCCGATATAGCATTTACAGTAATCATTCCCGAAGCTTCGTCTATTTTGTCAACTCCTGCCTTATCGGGACTTACTAATATATCCCATTTCCCTTCTGGCAAAGTAAATTCTTCTTTGGATTTCTGGTTTGCGTTAAACAAAACCACAAACTCATCAGCATTATATTTAATTTGATACCCGAGTGCGAATTCATTGTCATATATTTTGAAAAAATTTACATCTTCATAATCCGCTCTTCTGAAAGCCGGGAATAAATTTCTTAAGTTGATTAATCCTTTATAATAATCGGCAAGTTCTTTATTCAGATCAGCATGCAGGT
>Ga0182027_10003845_pt1 | contig 23567 bp, 19 predicted proteins | sample 712E1DmetaG_FD_121300 | JGI IMG/M metagenome (GOLD analysis project Ga0182027, IMG submission 121300) | Permafrost microbial communities from Stordalen Mire, Sweden - 712E1D metaG (Illumina Assembly) | ecosystem: Environmental > Terrestrial > Soil > Wetlands > Permafrost | place: Sweden... | reverse complement strand
TGCCTGTGTATTCCTCTCCGTGAAGAAAAAGGGGTAAACTTATACTGGCCAACCATATCCAATAATTCCTCCACCTCTTCCAAAAGGAGCCTGCCATGTCTGCATGGACAGATGGGTACGTTAACGCGAATGGATTGAGCATCCACTATTACCGCACCGGCGGGGATAAACCGGTGGTGGTTTTCAACCACGGCGCTGGAGATGACGGTCTATGCTGGACACGCGTGGTCAAAGAATTGGAGGCCGACTACGACTGCATCATGGTGGATGGGCGCGGCCACGGCAAAACCATCGGTGGAAAAGGGGATTATTCCACCGCCCAGCGGGTAGCCGACCTGGCCGGCCTGGTGCAGGCATTGAAACTGGAGCGCCCGGTGGTGGGAGGCCACTCCCTCGGTGCAGATACCTCCATGAATTTTGCAGCTACCTATCCTGAGTTGACGCGTGCTGTATTTCTGGAGGATCCCCCCATCCTCCAGCCCGGGCAGAAATTTGGGGATGGTACAAAGGAATATAAGGTCGAGGATCTTGGCAAAATGATGGCAAGATTTATGCGCGTGTTCAAAATCATGCCAAAATTTATCGCAATCCCTGCAGCACGAAAAATGTCCCCGACCTATCCTGATGATGAAATCGATCCATGGGTGAATTCCAAAAAACGGGTAAGTTCTGATTTCATAAATTCGATGACTTCCATGGATTTCGAAAGCGCTGCTCCATTTGAGGTCTTTAAACGGATCAGCGTACCGGTGCTGTTATTCATTGGGGATAATGAAAAGATGTCGATCGTCTCCACCGAATCTGCCCAAAAAGCCGCCGATTGCAATGCAAAAGTCCAGGTTGTCCACCTGGTCGGTGCCAGCCACGATATTCGCCGCACCCGCTTTGATGGCTATGTGCCGGCGCTAAAGGATTTCCTTAAGAATATCTATTCAGCCTGAGATATGAAAAAAGCGTCTTTCTATTTTCTGGCGTTTTTTGTTTATCTATCCAATATTTCTTGAGATGCCGCATTTTGAGAATTTGCGGTCGCGCAGCATACCCGAAGGGTGCGGAGCTGCACATACTCTAAATGTGAACTCTTCCTGATTTTTTTGTCAGCCTTTGTGATCTTTGCGTTTGGAAAGTTCTATGGAACTCGCAGCCTTTCGTCCTCAATCCAAGCTGGTAACCCGGGTCACCCGGGTGGAAAAGCCGCGCTTCCCGACCTTCGACGCCCACAACCACCTTGGTGAAGACTTCGGCGGCGGTTGGGACCAGAAGCCCGTGCCTCAGTTGCTTGACCTGCTTGACCAGGCCGGCATCTATCGCTACGTGGACCTGGACGGCGGTTGGGGCGAGCACTTGCTAAATGCCCACCTCGACCATTTCAAGCAGCCTGCGCCTGAACGCTTCATGATCTTCTGTGGTGTGGACTGGTCGCAGTGGTCCGAGCAAGGCGATCGCTTCCCCGAATGGGTGGCTGGACGGCTGCGGGTTCAGAAGGAGCGCGGCGCACAAGGGTTGAAGATCTGGAAAGGCCTTGGCCTGTATGTTCACGATCATCAAGGCCGGCTGGTCGATGTGGACGATCCGCGCCTGGATCCCATCTGGGAGACCGCTGGGGAACTGGGCCTGCCGGTGCTTATCCATGTGGCCGACCCGGTCGCATTTTTCGACCCGGTCGAGGGGACCAACGAACGCTGGGAAGAACTCGGTCGTCACCCCGACTGGGCCTTCGCCAGCCCGCCTTTTCCGCCCTTCCTGCACATTGTGAATGGATTAGGAAACCTGGTGGAACGTAACCCGAACACCACGTTCATCGGCGCGCATGTCGGTTGCTATGCCGAGGATCTGGCCTGGGTGGGCGCGCTGCTTGAGCGCTGCCCGAATTTCTTCGTTGACATCTCTGCCCGCATCGGTGAGCTGGGCCGCCAGCCCTATACCGCCCGGCGCTTCTTCCTCAAATTTGCCGACCGGATCCTGTTCGGTTCGGATATGGGTCCTAACCTGGAAGCCTACCGGATCATCTATCGCTTCCTGGAAACCGACGATGAATACTTCAATTACTCTCACACCGCGCTCCCAATGCAGGGCCGCTGGCACATCCACGGCCTGTATCTGCCGGAAGACGTGCTCGAGAAAGTTTATTTCCGCACCGCCGAACGAATATTATGCAAACAGGGATGATTAACGATGAATATGGATAAAGGTCAATACACCCGCTAGGAAAAGTTCATCGCAGGCGTGGTTTTGAGCGGTGGATAGCGATAAAATAATGCTTCCAACCAAACCAACCATTGCATCAAGAAAGGATTTTTAATGCCCGAAACCCCCGCTCTACCGTTCCCGACCAATTTTACCTGGGGCGCCGCCACCGCTTCCTATCAGATCGAAGGAGGCTGGGATGCGGATGGCAAAGGCGAATCAATCTGGGATCGCTTCAGCCATACCTCCGGAAAGATCATCGATGCCACCACCGGCGACGATACTTGCGACCATTATCACCGTTACCGTGAAGATGTCGCCCTCATGCGCCAGCTCGGGTTGAAAGCCTATCGCTTCTCCATTTCCTGGCCGCGCGTTCAGCCCGCTGGATTTGGCAAAATTAACCCGGCCGGGCTGGATTTTTATGACCACTTGGTGGACGCGATGTTGGAGGCCAACATCGACCCCTATGTCACCCTGCATCATTGGGACCTGCCCCAGGCGTTGTATGAAAAAGGCGGCTGGCTCAATCGCGACAACCTGGCATATTTTGCGGATTACAGCGCACTGATGGCAAAATATCTGGGTGACCGTGTCAGGCATTGGGCCACTTTCAACGAACCGATTGTCATCGCTGAGGCCGGTTATCTCGGTGGTGGGCATGCGCCCGGATTAAAAGGGGATTCGAAAAGCGCCGGTCAGGTTATCCATCATTTGCTGGTTGCTCACGGCCTGGCAGTCCAAGCCCTGCGCGCCGTCGACCCGGCTCTCCAGCTTGGGATCGTTCTGAGCGAGTGGAATATGGAACCGGCTAGCGACGATCCAGCCGATGTTGCTGCCGCCGGGAATGCCTGGGACAACCATGAAACAACCTTTCTCCACCCCATTTTCCGCGGGCATTATCACCCCTGTATGGTTGATGCCATGGGCTCGGCATTTCCGCAGATCAAAGCCGGCGACATGGCGCTCATCGCTCAAAAGTTGGATTTCCTGGGGATCAATTGCTATTCGCGCGTTGTCATTTCTGCGCAGGGCCGGGTCGGCCGGGTGCCGGGCTCGGAATATACCGAAATGGACTGGGAAGTGTGTGCCCCGTCATTCCGGCGCATGTTGAACCGCATCCATGCCGATTATGACCTGCCTCCCATCTATATCACCGAAAATGGCGCCGCCTTCCCAGATATCGTCTCACCGGATGGCCTGATCCATGATGACCGGCGCCTTGATTATGTGCGCCAGCACCTCCGGCAGCTGCGCCTCGCCATGCAGGACGGGGTGGTCGTGCGCGGCTATTTTGTCTGGTCCCTGATGGACAATTTTGAATGGTCGTTTGGCTACACCAAGCGTTTTGGCGTGGTGCGGGTGGATTTTGAGACTCAGAAAAGAACCATCAAGGACAGTGGCATGTGGTATGCCCGGGTGATCGCCAACAATCAAGTGGATTAAAAATAAAGAGAGGAATATTCCATGACTAAAATCGCTTTCATTGGCGCCGGCAGCCTGGGCTTTACCGCCAGGCTGGTACGTGACATCCTGTCCTTCCCGCTGCTGGAAGATGCCCAGATTGCCCTGATGGATATCGATGCCGAACGGCTGGATTTTGCCCACAAGACCGTGCTGAAACTGATTGAGGCTGGCAAGTATTCCGCCCGGGTCAGCGCCACCCTGGATCGGATCGAAGCGCTCCGGGATGCCGACGTGGTTCTCACCACCATCCTGACCGGAACCACGGATACCTGGAAATTCGATATCGAGATCCCCAAAAAGTACGGCGTGGATACCAACGTCGGCGACACGCGCGGTCCCTCCGGCATCTTCCGCTTCCTGCGCACCCTCCCGCCCATGCTGGATATCCTTCATACCATGGAGGAAGTCTGCCCGAATGCCATCTGGCTCAATTACACCAACCCGATGGCGATGCTGTGCGGCGCGCTTCAGCGTATTACCACCATACCGGTGACGGGTCTGTGCCACTCGGTCCAGGGCACGGCTTTGATGCTGGCAAACTGGATTGGGGCGCAGTTTTCCGACGTCAATTACCTTTGCGCCGGCATCAACCACCAGGCCTGGTACCTCAAATATGAGGTCAACGGCCGGGACGCCTATCCACAGCTCCATCAGGCCATCACCGAAAAGCCGGAAATCTACAACGAGGAGCAGGTCCGCAACGAGATGTACCTGGCGCTGGGCTATTACGTGACCGAGTCGAGCGGCCACAACTCGGAATACAACTGGTGGTTCCGCAAACGCCCCGAACTGATCGAGAAATACTGTACCCACGGCACCGGCTGGAACCCTGGCGAATACGCCTACATTCTGAAGGAATACCAGAAGACCGAGACCACCTGGAAGGATGGCGTGCGGGTCGAGCTGGCCAAAGAGGTCACGCGGTACGATCTGGCGCGCGGCCAGGAATACGCAGCTTATATCATCAATGCTCTCAAGGGCGGCGATCCCTTCAAATTCAACGGCAACGTGCCGAATACCGGCCTTGTCACCAACCTGCCGCAGGGCGCCTGTGTCGAAGTGCCGGTCTACGTGGATACGGCTGGCTTCCATCCGCTGCACGTTGGGGCCCTGCCGCCTGAGTGTGCCCTGCTGACCCAACTCTCCAGTGGGATCGAGGAAATGGCCATCACGGCCGCCCTCAACGGTGACCCGGTGATGCTCTACCGTGCCATTTGCAATGATCCCCTGACGGCTGCAGTACTTTCGCTGGCCGAGATCCGCAGCATGGTCAACGCGATGTTTGCCCAAAACCAGGCCTACCTGCCCATGTTTAAAGTTCACAAAGTCTAATAGATCTGATAGATCTTACGGGTCTGACATGTCTGACCTGTAAGACTTGTCGGACTAGCAGATCTTTCTCGATGGCCATCTCCTCTATTCCATATTACCCCCTTCCCCTGCCCCCGCTCTTCCTGGTGGCTGCCGGCAAAGCGGTCTTCGCGGCCGAATACACCGATACGGGTGTGGATTTCCAGGCTGCCTGCGCCTGGAGACGGGCCCATATCATCAGTTTCATTCTCAAGAACCACATCCTGACTGCTTTTCGCAACACCTGTCAGTAAGGCTCCCATACTCATTAGTCATGGCTATCTTGCCTTTCCTACCACCAAGTCACGGAGACACAAATTCTTTGGAGAATGCCCATCCAGCTTTGTGCCTTAGTGACCTGGTGGTTGATCTTCTCGGTACATTGGGCCAGCCCAGAATCGCTAGGTTTTTCTACCCGGCTTCGAAGACTCGTTATACCTATTAAACTATCAGCCTTTTTAGACCTGTAAGACTTTGCCCTTCTATGGTTAAATCATGCCATGACAACTCTATCCATCGGAAAACTGCGCGGCTTGCAACAGTGCACATCGGAACGTTCCACCTTCACCTGCCTGGCCCTTGACCACCGCCAGAACCTGCGGCGGGCGCTCAACCCATCCAACCCCGCTTCGGTAAGCGACCTCGACCTGACCAATTTCAAGCTGGAAGTCATCTCCGCCCTGGCGGGGGCTTCCACCGCCGTGCTACTTGACCCGCAATTCAGCGCTGCCCAGGCGGTCGCCGCCGGGGCCATCCCACGCGGCACGCCCTTCGTGGTGGCGGTCGAATCGACCGGTTACGGCGGCGAGCCAACCGCACGCCAGAGCCAGATCCTGCCGGGTTGGAGTGTGGAGAAGGCCAAACGCATGGGCGCCAGCATGATCAAGCTGTTGGTTTACTATCACCCCGATTCTCCCACGGCCGCCGAGATTGAATCTTTCGTGCAGCAGGTGGTTGATGAATGCATCCGGCAAGATCTCGGCCTGATGCTCGAACCGCTTTCGTATTCACTGGCAGCAGATAAAAAGCTAACTTCTGTTGAAAAACGCCATGTTGTCACCGAGACCGCCCGCCGCCTGACTATCCCGGGCGTTGATGTGCTCAAAGCCGAGTTCCCGCTCGACATTGCGGAGGACCCGCTCGAATCCGAATGGGCCAAAGCCTGCGGCGAGATCACCTCGCTCAGCCGGGCGCCCTGGATCCTGCTTTCCGCCGCCGTGGATTACACCACCTACCTGCGCCAGGTCAAAGTGGCCTGCCAGACTGGTGCTTGTGGGATCGCCGTGGGGCGGGCTGTTTGGCAGGAGGCCGTTTCGTTGGCCGGCCCGCAGCGCACCACTTTCCTGACCGAGGTCGCCCGTCCCCGCCTGGAAACGCTCACCCAAACCTGCTCCGAACTCGGCCGTCCCTGGACGGATTTCTACACCACCCCCGAGGTCACGCCGGATTGGCATAAAACCTACTGAGAACCTAACCGAAAATTCAGGAGAAGGGCGCATTTTGAGTGTGCAGGCACACTCAAAATGCGGTTTTTCAATATTTTTCGGATAGACACTACGCATCGTCCGGGACTGCGCCCGTAAGATGTGGCCCCTGTGGGGCAGCCGAGAACAAACGCAGGCAGCACACAAGTGTTTCCAAAGATCGACAACTTTTTGTCGATCTTGAAGTCATAAGATACTAATTACTTTGCCATGCCCCTGCGAACCATCACTGCCCCCAACGCCAGCGCAGCCAGGCTGGAAAGCCCCAGCACCAGCACATCCCGCCCCAGCAGGTCGGCCGAGTTATAAAACAAGGCCATCTGCAGGGCATGCGTGCCATAGGTCAGCGGCACGAAGGCGGCAATGTTCTGCAACCACTGCGGCTCGAACGCCAGCACGCCCATCCCACCCGCCAGGAAGAACAGGTAAAACGCCAGGTTCACCGAGACCGCGATCACAGGCATGATGCGCTGCAAGGCCGCCCCGATCGCCACCCCCAGGCTGGCGCCGAACAGGGCCACCAATCCCACCACCAGCAGCATATTCAACCAATAGATGCCCTGCGGATAGATCCAGCCCAGCCCATCCGCCGCCAGCAGCACCAGCAGCCCCAGTGCGAAGCTGGTCAGGAATCCTGCCAGTACTTTTCCAGCGATGATCGCCCCGCCCGGTGCCGGCGAAAGCAGTAGTTCTTTCACCGTGGCCGATTCCCACTCGCGCGCCGCCGCATTCCCCCCCGTGATCAACCCGCTGATCAGCAGAACCAATACCACTATCGGCAACACCGAATACTGGAACATCTGGATATCGCGCGCCCGCAGGTCGTGCTCGCCCATGCTGATCTTGATCGGGCTCTCATCTCCCTGGGCCGCATAATAGCGGGTGATCGCATCCGGCACCGCCCGGCGGATATCGTTGGTGAAATCCAGATTGAGGTTGTTGATCGTCACATCTACTGTGGCTGCCTGGTGGGCTAGCACGTGCTGGCTGAAGCCGGCAGGAATGCTGACGACGGCCACCACATCCAGGTTCTTCAGCAGCACCTGCGCCCGGGCTGCATCCACTTCCCGCAGGCGGAACACGTTTGCATCCCGGATGGCCTGGGCTATTTGGAGCCCTTGCGGGCCGCTGTCCTGGACCACCAATGCCACCGGGCTGCGCCCGACCGCCTGTGCCCCCAATAGCTCCACCAAAATGAGGATTAGTGCGGGAGCGACGGTGGCGATCAGGGTGACGGGTTGGCGCAGCCACACCTGCAGATCCTTGAGCATGATCACCTGCGTGGCCCGGAAAAATTCAGAAATATTGAGATGGGCTTGATTTTTCATATTCAATGGCTCACAGTACTGCGCTGCAATACCAGCGTTACCAGCAGGATCAGCCCCGCTGCAAACCCGCCCAGAATCAGCAGGTTGCCTGCCAGCCCGTAGGTGTTCAGGTTGAAGCCGTGGAAGGCCTGCTGCATGACCACGATCTGGTAATAGACCGGGAAGATCCTGGCGATCCATTGCAGCACCAGAGTGGTAAAGGAAATCGGGCCAAACGCGCCGCTGATAAAAAACAGTGGCAGGGAGATGCTCATGGTCAGGGCCACTACCGGCATACGCTGCTTGATCAGCGTACCTAGCAGCGTACCCAGACTGTTGAAGATCAGCAGGCTCAGCAGGGTAAACCCGGCCACTTCCAGCCAGTGCTCCGGCACCACCCCCAGCAGGAGCACCAGTACCACCAGCACGATCACGGTCGATCCCAGCCCCACCAGTAACGCGCCCAGCATCTTGCCCAGCATGATCGCCAGGCGGCTGGCCGGGGAAAGCAGCAGCTCTTTGATGGTCTCCTTTTCCCATTCCCTGGCCGAGGCCATGCCGGCCTGCAGCGTCCCGCCCATCATCAGGGCGATCACCAGGATCGAGACGGCCAGGTAGGGGATGTAATCGGTATCATGCGGATACAGGTCCGTTTCCCGGGTTGTCACATCCACCAGGTTCGGAAACGCCTTGGCGTAAAAACTGGTGATGGAGAGCGGGATGGCCCGCCGGATGTCGTTCGTAAAATCGGTATTGAGGTTGTTGATCTCCACGCCCACCTGCACCGGCTGGTCCTGCCGGATGCGTTCATCAAAATCTGGGGGTACCGTCACCACTGCTACGATCTGTCCGGCAGCCATCAGGCGCGCCGCCTCTGCCGCCGGGCTGATCCGCAGGCTGAAGGAATGCGCCTGGCTCATGGCCTGGGTAAAGGCCTGGGCGTATGGCCCGTTATCCTGCATCACCACCGCGGTGGGGGCTTTACTTCCTGCCAGCACGAACAGAATCATCATGATCAGCACGTTGGCCGGCACGAACAGCCCCAGGATGGTAAACAGCCGGTCGGTCAGCGCCACCCGAAAATCTTTCCGGGCGCACGCCCACAGCACGCGCAATTGATAAGAAATCCCTTGGGTCTGCATGGCGTTAATCCCGCAAATCCGTACCGGTCAGCCGCAGGAACACTTCGTCCAGGTTGGGTTCGCGCACCGTAATGGCTCGGATCTCGCAGCACTGGGCCGCGCTGTTGATGATTTGCGGCACGATCTGGAAGCCCACCTGGCTGGTCACCTTCAGCAGCAGGCCGTCTTGTTCAACCTGCTGGACGCCCGGCATGCCGCGCAGCCCGGCCAAGTCCGTAAAGGGCTGGCCGGTTTCGATCTCTACCACGCTCCCGCCAAACTTCTGCTTAAGCTCATCCAGCCTGCCCAGCGACACCAGCCGGCCATGGTCGATGATGGCAATCCGGCTGCACAACGCTTCCGCCTCTTCCAGGTAATTTGTGGTGATAAAGACCGTCTTGCCCTGTTTTTGCAGGTCCAGGATGTAATCCCACAGCGCCCGCCGCGATTGCACATCCACCCCCAGGGTCGGCTCATCCAGGTAGATTAACTGTGGCTCGTGCAGCAGCGCCCGTGCCAGCGCCAGGCGGCGCTTCATCCCGCCCGAAAACGTGCTCACCCGGCTGTCCTTCCGGTCGGAAAGCTGCACCAGTGCCAGCATTTTCTCGATGCGGGCCTTCTTCTGAGCTGCCGGCAGGCCGAATAGGTCCGCGTGGAAATCCAGGTTCCGCCAGGCCGAAAGTTCCTCGTACAAAGCCGTCTCCTGGTGCACCGTTCCCAGCACCTGGCGTACCTGGCGGGTCTGGGTGCGCAGATCGTATCCCATTACATGCACCTCGCCACTGGTCGGGCTGGAAAGCCCGCTGACCATATTTACCGTGGTGGTTTTGCCCGAGCCGTTCGGCCCCAGCAGGCCAAAGATTTCGCCAGACTCCACCCGCAGGGAAAGATCATCTACCGCAGTAAAATTTCCAAAGCGTTTTACCAGATGCACTATTTCAATCGCGGCTGTTATGGTTTGATCGGTGGTCATATCTTCTCCAAATCTATGTCTCGAGCGACTTAAGGAACATGTTCACGTACGTATGCTTGAAATTCGTGGATTTCTCCTTCGGAAATGCCTGGATCACCGCCGCCTGCAGAGCAAAGTAGATCAGGCCGCCCATAAAGGAGCTCAAGTACACCAGCGTGTCGGCTTGCCGGTCGAAGCCCCAATCCGCTTTGCCTTTTTCAATGGATTGATACACCCAGTTCAGGAAGGTGCCTTCCTTCTGAAAGTTGAACTCGTTCGGCAGGGGGTAATTTTCCATGACCGCATACAGGATGATCCTGAGTATCGATGGGTCGCCCAACGTTTTTTCAAGATAGAAATCTACAAACACCTGCAGTTGGGCTTTAAATTCATCCTTGCCATCCGCTGGAAATAAAGAACGCACCGGCTGGGTTTCGATCATTTCCCGGACGATCGCCCACAGCAGGGCTTCTTTGGTGAGGAAATGCCGGTAGATCAAGGCCTCGTTGATATCGGCCTCCCGGGCAATGTCCCGCATCGAGACCGTCTTGAAACCCCGCTCGCGGATCAGACTGAAGGCATGCTGCATGATCTGCTGCCTGCGTTCCAGGGCAGTCATCCTTTTCTTTTTTGTTGCAGTTTCTTTCATAGGCCTCTCGCATATAAGTAATCGTTTACTTAATTTATAGTATAGCCGCTTGCCCTAAAAAGTCAATAGCCATTGCAGGATATATTGCACCAGCAACTAGGCCATGAATGCATTGATATAAAAATCGATGATGCGGTCTTACCGATGTGGGGCAGATCCAAGGAGGCTGGTTAATATGAAAATATTATGAGCAATCAACATATAAGCCTTGACATTCATCCCTTGCACAGTTAGAATGCTTCCACTTTGGAAGTATTTCTATTTGCAAATATACCAGGTTGAAAATTATGCCCACACCTTCCACACCCTCCAGTTCTCCAGAAGCCATCAAGCTACTGCAGCGCATCGTCCGTCTGCGCAGCCGCTTCAAGGTGGTTACGCCGGAAAACTTTGCCGCGCTGAAAAAACAGATCCACGAGTCGCGTCCCTCCGGCAGGGAAGCGGGCATTGAGGATGCCGGCCTGTTCTTTAACGCCGCCTCCGTTTTCTTCAGCTACGATGGGCCCATTACCATGGGCGAACTCAGCCGCGACCTGGAAGTGCCGCTCAGTACCGCCACCCGCACCATGGATTGGCTGGTCAATAACGGCTACGCCCAGCGCCTGCCCGATCCAAAAGACCGCCGTATCGTCCGGGTGGAACTGACCCCACAGGGCCAGGAGACCTTCCAGACCATCCGCACATTTATGCTTGGCCGGGTGGAACAGGCCATGAGCCCGTTGAGCAAGGCGGAGCGGAAGACCTTTATGACCCTCGTAAATAAAGTATTGGATGCCTTCGAAGAGGCCGGCTGAACCAGCCTCCCATTCAGGCATAAAAAATTATAAAGCTAACACAGTCATTCTTTAAAACGAACCAGCCAGGAGCCAGATAATGAGACGTTTTCGAGCACTGATCAAGAAAGAACTACTCCATATGGTGCGCGACCCGCGTACCCTCATCTTTATCTTTATCATGCCGGTCTTGCAATTGCTATTGCTGGGCTATGCCAATAATACCGATATTAAAAATGTGCCCACGGTCATATTCGACCAGAGCAACAGCCAGGCCAGCCGGGCCCTGCTGGATGCCTTCAAGGTAACCGGTTATTTCTCCTTTGATTACGTGGCATCCACCGATGCCGAAGTCGACAACCTGATCGCTTCCGGCAAGGTCAAGGTGGGCATCACCATTCCGCCCGATTACACCACCAACCTGCTTTCTGGTAATACCGCCCAGGTTTCCGTCCTGATCGACGGTTCGGATCCCACCACGGCCAGTGCAGTGCTTTCCGCCGCCACCCTGGCCGGCCAGGCGCATGGCACCAGCCTGGAAATCCAGAAGTTGGCGCTGGCAGGCATAAATGGCCTGGGAGTCTCACCAGTGGATGTGCGCACGCGCGTGCTCTATAACCCCGACTTGCTCGGAGCCTACAATCTTGTCCCCGGTTTGATCGCCATGATCCTGTTCCAGACCGCCACCAGCCTGACCGCCCTTTCCATCGTAAGGGAACGCGAACGCGGCACGATCGAACAGTTGATCGTGACCCCCATCCGTAGCTGGGAGCTGATCTTGGCCAAGATCATCCCCTATATCATTGTCTCCTTTATGGATATGCTCCTGATCCTGCTGATCGGCACGTTGTGGTTCCATGTTCCTATTCGCGGCAGCCTGTGGCTCTTGTTTGCCATGACCGGCCTGTACCTGCTGCCCACCCTTGGTATGGGGCTGTTGATCTCCACCTTCGCCAAAACGCAACAGCAGGCCCAGTTGATGACCATGCCAATCCTCCTGCCGGCCATGATGCTCTCGGGGTTTATCTTCCCCATTGCCTCGCTGCCGGTCTTTTTGCAGCTCGTCGGAGAAATATTCCCACTCACCTACTTTATATATATGCTGCGGGCCATTGTCATCAAGGGGGTTGGCATCGAGATGATTATCCCGCAGATCATCGCTTTGATGGTTTTTGCCTTCCTCTTTTTGGGAGCCGCCGCCCTGCGCTTCAATAAAAAACTTGATTAACTATCTATCCGAAAAATATACAAGGACCGCATTTTGAGAATGTGCGGCGGAGCCACACATTCTCAAAATGCGACCTCCTCCTGAATTTTCGGATAGACACAAATAAAAAATAGATAAATTAAGAAAGGAACTATCTTATGAAACGAATTAGAAGGCTCATTTTCCCGATCATTTTACTCCTGGTCGCGGTTGCGCTGCTCTGGTATTACTGGGTACGCCCGGCCGGTTCCCTGGCGGCTGCCTGGAATAACTTGCTCAATCCGCCAGCGGTTTCCGCCACCGCCCTGACCGCTTCCGGCACCGTGGAAATGACCGAGATCAATGTTGCTCCCGAAGCCGCTGGAAAGATTCTTTCCGTGAATGTTCAGGAAGGCGATACTGTCCATGTAGGCGAGGTGCTGGCCCAGCTCGATGATACCCTGCTGAAAGATCAGCGGACCATTGCCGCCTCCACCCTCGAAACAACGAATATCGCCCTAGTGCAATTGACCTCGCCGGCCACCATTGCCAGCGTCGAGTCTGCCATCGCCCAGGATAAACAGAATATCGACAATGCCCAGACGGCCTACGACAACCAGAACACCTTCACCACCAATCAAAGCGCCGTTCGGAATTCCCAGGCCAGCCTGGTCCTGGCCCAGAAAGCCCTGACTGATGCCCAGACCACATACGACGGCATCAATGGCAGCCCGGATAACAATACCGACAAGGCCGCTGCATATCAGAAACTGTATGCAGCCCAGACGGCTTTTAATAGCGCCACGTATAACTACAACCTGTGGACCGGGAAAGTCGATTCGCAACAACTTGACATTAAGGCAGCTGCACTGGCAGTAGCCCAGGCCAAGCTGCCGGAAGACCAGGCTTTGCTGGATGTGTTGAAGGGCGGCCCGATCCCTGACAATGCCACCGGAGCAGGCATTGTCCAACTAGAGCAGGCCCGCATTGCCGTTCAATTGGCGCAGGCCAACCTGAACCTGCTGGATGATGAAATCAAGAAGATGACCGTCACCTCCCTGGTGAATGGCATGGTCATGACCCGCAATGCCGAACCCGGCAGTGTGGTAAACGCCGGCGCAGTCATGCTCACGGTCGGCCGCACGGATGAGTTGACCATCACCGTTTATGTTCCCGAGGATCGCATCGGCGAAGTGGTGCTCGGCCAGACCGCCAATGTCAGTGTCGATTCATTCCCTGGGGTTGTCTTTAAGGGTGTCGTAACCTACATCTCCGACCAGGCCGAGTTCACCCCCCGCAATGTCGAGACCGTTTCAGGCCGCAAGAACACCGTTTTTGCTGTCAAACTTACCCTGTCTGACACCTCTGGAAAACTGAAACCCGGTATGCCAGCCGATGTGGTCTTCAACGCAAAATGAGCACGGAACCTGAAATTCTGCTGGAAACGAAAGACCTGGTCAGGACCTTCGGGGAGACACGTGCCGTCGACGGGTTGAACCTGCAAGTGCAGGCAGGCGAAATGGTTGGCCTGGTTGGCCCGGATGGGGCTGGCAAGACCACCGCCATCCGCCTGATGGTCGGCGCCCTCGAGCCCACCAGCGGCCAGATCCGCGTGGCCGGCTACCCGCTGCCTGCCCAGGTAGAAAAAGCACGCGAGCACCTGGGTTACCTGGCACAGCGCTTCAGCCTGTACGGCGACCTGACGGTGCGGGAAAACCTGGACTTTTTCGGCGAGGTTTTCAACATCCCCAACGCCGAACGCAAGCAGCGTTCGCAGGAATTGTTGCGCTTTGCCGGGTTGGAGGAATTTGCCAACCGCCCGGCCATTGCCCTTTCGGGTGGCATGCAAAAAAAACTCGGCCTGGCCACGGCTCTCATCCATCGCCCAAAGGTTCTGCTGCTGGATGAGCCAACCGGTGGGGTCGACCCGGTGGCCCGCCAGGAATTCTGGCATTTATTGATCGGCCTGCTACGGGCCGGCTCGGCCGTGCTGGTAAGCACCCCCTATATGGATGAAGCCATGCGCTTCAACCGGGTAATCTTCATGAACCACGGCCGCGCCCTCATATCCGGCGCCCCGCGCGACCTGATGAAAGGTTTGAACGGCAAAATTCTGGAGCTGGCCACCGAACAGAGCATGGCCGCCCGCAAGATCGCCTCGGAAGACCCGGACGTGGAAGATGTGCATACCTTTGGCGAGTACCTGCACCTGCGCGTGCGCGCACCCGAAGGACCCCTGGCGCGCTTGCCCGAACGTTTGGCAGCCGCAGGTGTTCCTCTTACCCACCTTTACCCCGTCGCGCCCTTCCTCGAGGATGTTTTCATCCAGTTATTGGAAATGGAAGAAAGAACCAATGGCAGTTGATACCCCGGCCCTGGAAGTACAGGGATTGACCAAGCGCTTTAATGAGTTTGTTGCCGTGGACCACACCTCTTTTACCGTAAAACCGGGCGAAGTGATCGGCTACCTCGGCCCCAATGGCAGCGGCAAGACCACCACCATCCGCATGCTCTGCGGCCTGTCGATGCCGTCCGAAGGCACCGCCAGGATCATGGGCATGGATATCGTCAAGGATGCCGAAGCCATCAAGCCGAATATCGGCTACATGTCCCAGAAATTTTCGCTCTATGATGAGTTGACCGTGCTGGAGAATCTGCAGTTTTACGCCGGGGTCTACGAAATTCCCAGGGCCACGGAAAAAGCCCGCATCCAGGAAATCCTGCGTACCGCCGGGTTGGAAAGCCGCCCGAAAACCATGACGGGCAGCCTGTCGGGCGGCTGGCGCCAACGCCTGGCCCTGGGCTGTGCCATGCTGCATCGTCCGCCCCTGCTCTTCCTGGACGAGCCCACCAGCGGCGTTGATCCGGTTGCCCGGCGTGAGTTTTGGGACCTGATTTACCAGTTTGCCTTCGAGGGCACCACCGTCTTCATCACCACGTATTACATGGACGAAGCCGAGCACTGCAGCCGGGTGGGTTTCATGTACCGCAGCAAGTTGATGGCCTTCGATACCCCGCGCGCGCTCAAATCCACTTATCTATCTGGAGCCGCATGGGACCTGGCAGCCACACCACTTCTGGAGGCGGTCGAATGTCTGAGCGGGATGGAGGGGGTGGCACAGGCCAGCCTGCATGGTGACCGGGCCCACGTGATCGTTGATCCTCAGCATTGGACGGCCGACAGCCTGAGCGCGGCGCTTTCCCGGCAAAATATCAATGTCCAATCCGTTGAAACAGTCGAGTCGTCGCTTGAGGATGTATTTACCTTACTGGCGCATCGCGGCAAGGCATCCCTGCTGGACCGCTAAGGTATTATCTGAAATTATGGAAGAACCGCATTTTGAGTGCCTACACGCAAAATGCGAGCTCCTCCCGAATCTTCTGATAGGTTCTGAGATGAGTTGGAAAGGAATAGTATTATGAAAACAAATCGAAAACTTGGAGTCTGGATTGGAGTCGTCCTGGCAATCGCCGTGATTGTGGCGGCTGGCTGGTATTTCTGGGTTCGCCCGGCCGGTTCCCTGGCGACTGCCTGGAATACCCTGCTCGATCCGACCGCCAATGCTACCGCTGGAATCCTGAATGCTTCGGGCACCGTGGAAACAACCGTTCTATCCATTGCACCCGAGTTGCCGGGGAAGGTCCTCGAGGTAGATTTCCAGGAAGGTGATATTGTCAAAGCCGGCACGACACTGGTTAAACTGGACGACAGCGCGCTTAAAATCCAGCAGAGCATCGCGGCAGCTAACCTGCAAACAGCCAAATTATCGTTGCAGAAACTGGCCTCCCCCATGGTCATTGCCAATCAGCAGGCCGCCATCGCCCAGGATAAGCAGGCGATTGATGATGCCCAGCAGGCCCTGAATACGGAGAAATACTTCACCAACAACGCTGATGCCATTCAGAGCGCCCAGGCCAATCTGTGGCTGGCCAAAAATGCCCTTAACAAGGCACAACTTGTTTACGATAAAGTCAAGTACAACAACTATTTGAGTCCGAGCGACCGGGCAGCCGCCTACCAGAATTTTTATAAGTACCAGCTGGCTTATGACAATGCCCTGGCTAACTATAATCTATGGACGGGTGTACCCAACCAGGAACAGGTCGATCTGAAGACGGCCGCCCTGGCGCTGGCCAATGATCGGCTGGCGGAGGACCAGACCTACCTGGATGCTCTCAACGGAACTCCGATCCCCGCCAATGCCACCGGAGCCGGGATCATGCAACTGGAACAGGCCAGGATCAACGTTGAGACAGCCCAGGCCAACCTCGACCTGTTGAACGACCAGATCGGGCAAATGACCATTACTGCCCCGGTGGATGGTTTGGTGATGACACGCAGCGTCGACCCTGGCGATGTGGTTAATCCTTCCAGCGAACTGCTCTCCCTGGCGCGCATGAACGATTTAACCATTACTGTTTACATCGCTGAGAATAGTTATAAGAATATCAAACTGGGACAGACAGCTACTGTTACCGTTGATTCTTTCCCTGGTCAGGCCTTTCCTGCCACGGTTGCCTATATTTCCAGCCAGCCGGAATTCCTGCCTCGCACTACCAAGACGGTCTCAGCCAGCCAATCGACCGTCTACGCCATCCGGCTCCAACTAAATGATTCCTCCGAAAAGATTAAATCCGGCATGCCCGCAGACGTATCATTTGCCATCCAATAATAACAACGGCCGTTGTTATGATACGAAGTACGAAAAGCAATTTGAGCATGTGCTCTCTTGCACCCTGCGGGTATGCTACACGACAGCATACGCTCAAATTGCAGCCTTCTTCTGAAATTTGATAAGGTCACAGGTCTAACCTGTCTTTAATAATCAGGTTGGTATAATGAGCAGTTGCACCAAGGACCTCCTCCGAAAATTCGAGAGGAGTTTGTATTTTGGGCATGGAATTACAAAATACAGTCCTTTTGTGGATTTCTGATCGACACTTCACATCATGATAATGTAAGGAGAATTCATGCAAGAAAAAGCTGATATTTCCAAAGGACGCCTTGCTTACAAATGGATCGTCCTCACCAACACCACTTTGGGAATCTTCATGGCGATGCTGGATGGCAGCATCGTCGAGATCAGCCTGCCGGCCATCTTCCACGGCATTGGGATTAACCCCCTGGCGCGCGGAGAAACCGACTACCTGCTCTGGACATTGATGGGGTATCTTGTCGTCACGGCTACACTCCTGGTCACCTTTGGCCGCATCTCGGATATGTTTGGCCGGGTGCGTATGTATAACCTGGGCTTTGCCATCTTTGCAGTCGGCTCGATCCTGCTGTATCTGGTGCATGGCACCGGCAATGGCGCGGCCATGCAAATCATCATCTTCCGGTTGGTCCAGGCGGTCGGGGGTGCCTTCTTGATGGCCAATTCCACGGCCATAATAACGGATGCCTTCCCACCCGAACAGCGCGGCATGGCCATGGGCATCAATATGATTGCCGGTACAACCGGCACGTTCGTCGGCCTGCTGGCCGGTGGAGTACTGGCAGCCATCAACTGGCGCTACATCTTCCTCGTCAGTGTTCCATTTTCCGTCGGCGGCACCATCTGGGCCTATCTGGCCCTGCACGAAACGGCCACCATCCGGAAGAACCAGCATCTCGATATCCCTGGCAATATCCTCTTTGCCCTGGGCCTGACCGCCCTGCTGGTTGGCACCACCTATGGGATCCAGCCCTACGGAAATTCGCCCATGGGCTGGGGCAGTCCCTTTGTACTGGCGTGTCTGATCGGCGGCGCGCTGGCGCTCGGGGCGTTCGTCTATGTGGAGCAGCACGTCGCAGAGCCCATGTTCCGGCTCGAGTTGTTCAAGATCAGGATGTTCACGGCCGGCAATATCGCCGGGTTCCTGGCCTCCCTGGCTCGCGGCGGTCTGAACCTGATGATCATCATCTGGCTGCAGGGCATCTGGCTGCCCTTGCATGGTTATTCCTTTGAAGATACACCGCTATGGGCCGGGATCTATATGCTGCCGCTGACGATCGGCTTCCTGCTGATGGGGCCGGTGAGCGGTTATCTTTCGGACCGGTTTGGCGCCCGCACTTTCTCCACCGCCGGGATGCTGGTTACGGCAGCCGGTTTCGGCGGATTATTATTGGTACCAACCAACTTCGTTTATCCGGCTTTCGCCCTGGCTATCCTAATTATCGGTATGGGCATGGGCATGTTCGCCGCTCCCAACACTACCGCCATCATGAACTCGGTCCCACCCGAACACCGCGGCGCTTCGTCGGGCATGCGTGCGACCTTCCAGAACACTGCCAATACCATCAGCATCACCTGGATCTTTACCATGGTCACCGTCGGGTTGGCGGCTCACCTGCCGACTGCTTTATTCCAGGGCCTTACCCAGGCCGGCATTCCGGCCAGCGTTGCCACGCAGGTGGCCAACCTGCCTCCCACCGGAGCATTGTTTGCGGCTTTCCTCGGCTACAACCCCATGAAGACCCTTTTACCGGCGGCTGTGCTGCAAAGCCTGCCGGCGGCTTCGCAAGCCCTGCTGCTTGGCAAGTCTTTCTTCCCCAACCTGATCGCAGGGCCTTTTGACTTTGGCCTGCGCATTGCCTTTTCGATCTCTGTGGTACTGTCCATCATTGCAGCTTTTGCTTCCCTGCTGCGCGGCAAGCGCTACATTCACGGACAGGAAACCGAGCCCCAGTTAGACCAGCCCCAGGGCGAACCGCTCCAGCTCCTGCCCTCTGCCAGTAAAGAGGAAAATCTCGGGGATTAAACGACAGCCCCTTGCGGATATATTACCGCTTAAACATTGGGGCTAATCCAAAAGTAACCCTGATGAAAAAATGAACTCGGAGACCGCCTCACCTGGCGGTCTCCGAATATTTTCACGACCTTTTTAGACAGCCCCTGTCGATTAATTCCTACACCAGGCTGACCCGCTCCGCCTGCAGTGCCTTGGCCTCGGCCAGGGCCTCTGCACGGTTGGTGATCGGGAAGCGCCCGTGCAGCGGGCTGATGCGCGCCCCCACAATGGAAGCCGCCCAGAACAGCCAGGCCAGCGGCTTCATGAAGCCTGCCAGCGAAGCGGCCCGGTGGACCTCCTCCAGGGTATCATCATCCCAGCCTCCGAAGAAGGCGTACAGGAAGGCATAGACCGGATAGGATGGGACCAGCGCAATAAAGAAGATCAGCACGCTGGTAAGCTGGTCATTCTGCCAGATCAGCCCGGTCACCCAGCGCAGCAGCGCATAGTTGACCAGCCCAGCCAGGATCGGCGCGATCAATGACTGCCAGACGTAGAAACGCTGGCGGAAGCAGACCCGGCCATTCACGAAATAGGAAAGGATTTCCTTGGTCAGGATTCCGGCGAAATACGCTATGATCAAGGCATAAATTTGGAGTTGCTTCAGAAGCAGTACGGCCAGGCCGATGCGGATGGTTTGTTCCACCAGGGTCATTACTGCTATCAGCCAGGGGTGGTTGGAGCCGCGCTGTACCATGTCGCTTACCCAGGTTCCGCATTGGAGCGCGCCCCACAAAAGCAGCGGGGTGGCATACAACGCCGCGCGTACGAACTCCGGCCCGCTGGCGCCCAGGATGAAGCGGTCGGCAACCGCCAGCATCATGGAGGCCAGCATGGCACACAGCAGCCCGCCCCACTTATAAGCGATGGATGAATAGTACTGGCCAAGCATCTTCTTGCCATGCGAAATCGCCTCCGAGATCGAAGGCATCAGACCCTCGTACAGGCTGGCTACCGCGTTGAAACCATACACAAAATTCTGTGCCAGCACCCAGTTGCCCCATACTTCGGAGTAGTTGACCAGGCGGGACTGGGTGACCAGGATCTCGAGCGATTGACCCAGCGCCCAGACGCCTGACCCAAGCATTTCAAAAACGCCGAAGCGGAAGGATTTCCAGACGGTGGCCCAATCAAAATGCGCCAGGAAGTAGATGCGCGCACTGTAGCCCAGCCGCTTGTACAGAAACAGGCCCAGGCCAAAAGACATGACTTCCACGGCGTAACCGGCAATGCCCAAGCCGATCAGCCCGCTCATGGTGGTGCCAAAGGCCGGGTGAGTGTGGCCCCATAACAGCATGATGCCCACAAAGACCGGCTGGGCAAACATCTGGAAAACCAGCGACCAGCCCAGATCGATTACCTGGGCGTAATCCGAGCGCTGCAACCCGGTCAGAGCGTGCCGCATGATGCGATAGAATCCCGGGATGTTGATGAACATGTGGACGATGACACTCCAGGCATAAATCGCATACGCCGTGCGCGGCAGCACAGTACAGGCCAGGATCACCACCAGGGCGGTCTGGAAAGCGCCTGAGAGCGCCTGCCACCAGACAAAAACCTGCCCGAACATGATGCCCTTGCGCGGGTCATTGATGCGGTACTCTGAGAGATATTTTATGAAAGCAGTGCTGGTGCCCATTTCAAAGAAGGTAAAGATGACGGTGAAGAACTGCAACACCCGGCCCCACATGCCGAGCGCCTGCGCCGAGGGCAGGATGTAAACCGGCAGGATCAGGTTCTGGTAGATGATGATGGGTACGAACAGCAGCAACCCCAGGAAAAGCATCATGAAGAATCCGCCCAGCGGGCGGTGAAAGCCGATCTCCTCCCAGGCGGTGTGCGCCTCCTTGGCGGCATACTCCTCCCGGTTGACTACGATCGCATCCAGTTCTTCCGGATGGGCCATGCTGTAACGCCGCACCAGCAAAAAAGCCACAACTGCGGTTGCAAGAACCACCCCCATCAGTGCTACCAGCACGGTTTGCTCGGCCTGGTGGGGTACCGGAGAGGCCGGGTAATCGGCAAAAGACATCGGCGTCCGACCGGCGGCGCGCGATGCCAGGTGATAAACCAGGTAATTAAAATAAGGCCATTGTTGTAATTCGGTGTTGGTATTGCTATCCAGAAAGGCGGTCAGAACGAAGGCCTGTCCGCTGCCAATTTTTTGGGTTCCAAGCACCAGGGAGTTGTCCTCGAAGCCGGTCACCAGGGCAGTTAATCGGCTTCCGCTTAAGGTAAAACGCTCGCGCACCTGTGGGGCGCTATCCCAGATGACGGATTTGACCACGCTATCCGGGCTGCCTGCCAGCGGCGCCAGACTGAGCGGACTATTTTTCGACACCAGACTGACCGGCGCCCCCAGCAGGTTCCCAACTGCTTGACCGGTCAGGTTCGGGCCGAGCACCAGCAGCAAGCCGGCGCCGCCCTGCACGCGCGCGTGAATGGATGCAGCGTCCACGCTGGGGATCTGGCCATTCAGGACAAAAACGTCCGCCGCGGCCGGATCCGAGGTAAAACGCACATCCTTATCCAATCCCAGGGCGGTGCGTACGCCCCCATCCGGGCCAGCATAATAAATATTTAATGACAGGCCGGCGGCGCGGGCAGACAAAGCCGGAACGAATATACAGATGAGCGCTACCAGCAGGAACAATTTTCGCATTATGCCTCCGTGTCGAAACCGTTGTTGCGAATGACATTGCTGTACCAGTGGCCGGAATCCTTGATGATGCGTTTCTGGGTGGCTTAATCCATGTAGACAAGCCCGAAACGCATGCGAAATCCAAACGCCCATTCGAAATTATCCATCACCATGCGCCTTCGATCGGATAGACAGCCGTGATGGCTCACCGGGCAAAGGCTTCAGGGAATTTAAGCATGGGCATGCTGCACCTCAGCTATTTAACATCATCCGGCCGGACTTCCTTGCCAGTGGCAGCCGACTGCAGGGCTGCCAGGGTAAACTGCAGCACCGCCTTACCGGTTGGACCATCCAGCCGCGGCTGGCCGCCGACCTTGAGCTGCTCAATAAAATCCTGGGTGGTGGCGATAAAACTGTCGTGCCACTCCACGCCTTCGACCGGCACCGGGGTGGTCTTGCCGTCTTTAAAGAGCATCAACGGCGGCAGATCGACCGTCTTGGTGGTGTAGCGATTGATGAAAATGATGCCCTTGTCGCCGATCACTTCGATGCGATCATCGTCGGCATAGTAATCCGAGTAAATACGCATCTTGGGCGTGTGTTCAATATCCAGCAGGCCGTAGCGGTGCGAGGCCTGGTACTGGAACATGATCACGGCCGGGGTATCGATCTTGACGATCCCGGCTGCTTCGGCCACCGGCGTCTGGTCAATCCAGGCATATACTTTTTCCACCGGGCCGCCCAGGTAATAAGCCAGCGAGAACAGGTGATAACCGTGATCGAAGACCATCGGTCCGCCGCCGCACTGCTTCTCGTTGAAGCGCCACAGCCAGGCGGAGAGCGGCACCTTCCAGGCGGTGTTCCCGGTCCCGGTGGAAACGTGCAGGCGAATGGCGCGGATATCGCCAACTTCACCGGCATCGATCATCGCTTTGGCGCGCATGGCCGGGGCATAGTTCACGAAGGTTTCATAAACACGCAAGATAACGCCGGATTTGGCAGCGGCCGCGATCATCGCATCGGCCTCAGCGGCCGAGAGCGCCATGGGTTTCTGCACCGAGACATGCTTGCCGGCCTGGCAGGCCTGGACAGTCATCGCACAATGCAGGTGGTGGGGGGTGAGCAACTCCACCAGGTCGATTTCCTTGTCTTCCAGCACCTGGCGGTAATCCGTATAGACCTTTTCCACACCCCATTCTTTGGCCTTTTTCTTTGCGGTTGATTTATTGGTGTCGCAGACTGCCACAATTTTGGCATCCTCGCGCCCTTGGTAGCCCATTTGATGCAGGCCGGAAATGCGACCACAGCCGACAATGGCAACACGAATCGGATTCATAAAGTTTTCTCCTCATTCAAATCAGGCAGTTTAAACCGGCTTGTCAGCGCCTGCGGCAGCGTCCATGGCTTCCAATTTGAGGCGCACTTCCGTATGGCTCTTGCGGGTGATCGGATAGAAAAACAGGAACGGCAAAGCAACGGCAATCAGAGCAGCCGGTACGATCCCAAAGAACAGGCGGATGCCAAGCAGGGCATGCGGCGTTTGCTCGACATTGGCCACGTAGCCGAAGCCGGTCAGAATCCAGCCGACCGCGGCGAGCGCCAGGGCTTGCGATACCTTGGTCGCCAGGCCCCAGACGCCATAGTACATGCCGCTGCGCTGCTGGCCTGTCTTCAGGCGG
>Ga0182027_10003844_pt1 | contig 23570 bp, 16 predicted proteins | sample 712E1DmetaG_FD_121300 | JGI IMG/M metagenome (GOLD analysis project Ga0182027, IMG submission 121300) | Permafrost microbial communities from Stordalen Mire, Sweden - 712E1D metaG (Illumina Assembly) | ecosystem: Environmental > Terrestrial > Soil > Wetlands > Permafrost | place: Sweden... | reverse complement strand
TATTACTGTTAAGTTCAGGTGGTTTTTAATCTTTTTGGTGTTTTTAATTACAGCAAGTGTAACCGCTTATGCGGTGTTTTCAGCTAAATGGTATAAATCAACAGCATCGGTTTTCCCAGCAGAAAAGAACGATTTATTATCCACACTATCAGGAATTTCAAGTCTCGCAAAAGGATTTTCTGCTAGCAAAGGCTTGGCTGCTTTGACAGGCAATAATTCAGAATCCGATAAATATATTGCGATACTGAAAAGCGCATCAATGTCTGACGAAATCATAAAGAAATTTGATTTGCGGAAAGAATATGATATGGAGAACACATATTATGAATATGTTGTAAAAGAATGGCAGGATAACAGCAGCATTGAAATTCAGGAGGAAGGTAATTTAGATATTACGGTATATGATAAAAATCCGCAAAAAGCAGCCGATATAGCTAATTATTTAGTACAAAAGCTTAATGAAATAAATACAACATTGGGGGTACAGAATGCTAAAGCCAATAGGGAATTTATTGAGAAAAGATATTTCCAGAATATAAATGACATTTCTGTTTTAGAATCAGGGATGAAAACATTTCAGGAAAAATATGGTGTAATTGCAGTACCCCAGCAGCTTGAAGCAACTGTAAAATCAATGTCCTTAATTTATGCGGATCTTTATAAAAAGGAAGTCGAGTACAGTGTGCTGAAGCAAACACTTGGAATTGATAATCCGATGTCTACTAATGCAAAAATTGAAATGGACGAGCTTCAGAAGAAGATCAATTTATTGAATTCGGGAAATGATCCATCTCAAAAAGATGTAAAATTATTAATACCTTTTAAAGAGGCCCCTGCACTTGGAAATGAATATCTGAAGATTTATAGAAATTTGGAAATTCAATACAAAATTCTGGAATTTATACAACCGCTTTATGAGCAAGCGAAGATAGAAGAAGTCAGAAATACTCCTTCAGTTTTAGTTCTTGATAAAGCGACCCCTTCGGATCACAAAGCTAAACCGAAAATATTATTATACTTATTGTTGTCGTTTGTAATTGCACTTTCTTTATCATTTGTTATTATATTAATAATTGAAGGGATTCGTCGTCTTAGGAAAGCGGATAACGGTCGTTTAGATGAACTTGTTAAAACTGTTAAATCCGATTTTAAGATGCAACGTAGGAATTAATTTCTATTGAATAGTCCAATGCAATCCAATCGTTCACCTATTTGGAAAAACTCAATATTTATTTCGTTTTCCACTGCAATCCGCTTATTTACTAATTTTTTAATTTTTGTTGGTGTTGCCCGTTTATACGGTCCTGTAGAATTTGGACAGTTTTCTATTGCATTCACTATTGCAAACTTGTGTTTAATTGTCGCGGATTTTGGATTTGATGTCTTAATCCCTACTGAAATAGCGAAAAATCTTAATCAAGCTGTGCAGATTGGGAAAAAATATTTTTCCATGAAGATTATTCTTGCTCTTGTTAGTTCAATTATCATGATTACCATCCCATATTTGACTTCTTTCAGTGAAAAAAGCAAAATATTAATTTATGCATTAACCTTGTATGTTGTCTTTACATCTTTGACCACTTTCTTTTATACGATATTTCGTGGTTTTGAAAAATTTGAATTCGAGACAAAGATATCATTTATCTCTAACAGTGTTTTATTAGTAACACTTGGAATATTTGGTATTTTAAAAACACCGATAGTTCTTATGATGTTTGTGTTTGTTGCTGCAAGGTTTATCGGTGTTATATTGTGTATTGTTAAAACAACTTCCCTCGTTGGAGCGAATATTCTAGAATTTGATTTTACCGGTGGTAAAAAAATTATTAATCAAGTTCTGATTTATGGCTTTTACTTTTTATTTGGCAATCTTTTTTTTCAAATCGATACAATAATTGTTGGGATGTATAAAGGAGATCATGCAGTTGGTATTTATCAATCCGCTTTTAAGATTATGCTGCTCATGCTTTTAATCCCCGACATAGCACGTAATTCTGTATTACCTGTTTTAGCGCGTCTTTATGTTGAAAACAGAGAAAAATGGAAGAGTATGTCGCTAATCTTTATAAAGATTATCATGTTCAGTGCTTTTCCAATTGCTTTGATCATCTTTTATTTTTCAGAAAAGATAATTTCTATAGTTTACGGATATAATCTGTTCAAGGATGCTATCCCCATTCTAAAAATATTTTCAATAGTTATTTTGCTCAGATATATTGGTGAACCGTTTGTATTGTTGCTAATTACTTCCAATCGTCAGAAAATAATGACTTTTATAACTATTACAGCAACTGTATTAAGTTTTACTGTAAATTATTTCATTGTGCAGAAATTCGATCTGATTGCTGTAGCCTTTGTTTCATTAACAGTGAATTTTTTAGTTATGCTTGGTTATATATGGAGCAGCGATAAATATTTTATTTATCAACTTCTTGATTTGCGAATGTTATTTGTAATATTATTTGTGACTATACAAATATCATTTATGTGGTGTTTCCAGACTCAATTGCTGTTACTTCTCATTACGATAATTATTTATATTCCATTCACTTATTTTACAGGATTTTCAAATGAAGATAGGGAATTGATATTTTTTAATTTTATTCCTAAAAAGTTCCGGATTTAATAAGATGAGTTCGATTACAATAATATCTTTCATTATTTGTTCTTTAATTATTCTGTCTTTTTTCAGACCCAACTCAGATATCTTCTCCCCTGGTAGAATATTTGCATTTATTTGGACTTTTGCTTTTGGACTATGCAACTTAAATTTTAGCGGATTACAACATGAGTGGCCGCCGGTTATTTGGATCCAATTACTTCTCGGACCAATTTCGTTTTTAATAGGAGTATTTTTTGTTAATGTAATTAATATTGGCAATAGAGTTTCGTCTATAAATGAATTGAGAAGCAATAGACAAATTTTTGAAATTGATCATGCAAAACTATTCAAATCGATTATTATTTTATTTGCTCTTTTTTTAATTGCCTATGGCGCGATTTATTTAAAGACTCATGATATTCCATTGTTTAGTAAAAAGCCCTGGTTAGCTAGAACAAATTTTGAGATGTTTGGGTTAGGTCTCTTTCTGCATAATGTAATACTAGTATTATTTTTTACCGGTGTTTATTCCGTAATGGTAAAAAAAAATAGAATACGTAAAGGAATTTTGATATTTATATCATTAATCTCAATTATTCTTTATGCAATAACGTTGCAACGTTTTCAAATATTCTTAAGCATATTTACAGTATTAATATTTTTATATTATTCTACCTTTCGTATTAATGTTAAGACGATTATTCTAACTGCGGTTTTATTAATTGTGCTATTTTATCTTGTTTCATCGATAAGGGCCGGTGAAATAATTGTTGCGTTTCTTTATCATATAGGCAAAATGAAGTTCCCATTTAAATATGCCGTGTTTACTGAACCTTATATGTATGTTGTGATGAACCTTGAAAACTATGCCCGAGAAATTTCTAGAATAGATCATTATTCTTACGGTTTTTACTCATTTGATTTTATAACAGCAATTACAGGATTGAAACATTGGATGAAAGAGTACTTTTGTTTACCTGACTTCCCATATTTAATCAGTAATTATTTTAACACAAGTTCAGCTTTTTGGACTATTTATAGGGATTTTGGTGTATTGGGAATATTTATTTTACCATTTGGAGGAGGTTTCGCTCTTAATAGCCTCTACTATTCATTTATGAAAAAACCATCTCTTCAAAAATTAGCATTCTATGGAATATTATTATTTGCGGCAATCTTTTCTTTTTTTGACAGTATTATTGGTTATCTCTGGTTTGAATATAATCTATTGATGATCTTTTTAGTTTTTAAATATATTTCTTCACCGCAATTGATAAAATCGAATACATTATAAATTGGGTGCAAGTTGAATTTAAATTCATTTCAGGATTAATAATATTACATATTTTGTAGGGGTTAAAATCACAATAAATATATTTAATAATTGGAATAGAATATTTTCATAAGATGAATCCGACGCTTGATATAATAATAGTGAACTGGAATTCAGGTGATTATTTGTTTGAGTGTATCTCATCAATAAAAAATGCTTATCATCCCAGTTATAGTCTTTGCAATATCGTTATAGTGGATAATGCCTCTCAGGATGGATCTTTAAACAAAATTAAAAATTTTGATCTGCCTATTAAGTTAATTGAGAATTCATTGAATCTTGGTTTTTCTAAAGCCTGCAACCAAGGGGCAAAAAACAGTAAAGCGGATTATTTATTGTTTTTAAATCCGGATACTAGATTATATAAAGATTCTTTATATAAACCAATTATGTTCTTACAAGATTTCTCAAACAATAGTATAGGAATTGCTGGAGTAAAAAGTATTGATGAACAAAATAATGTCAACCGCAATTGTGCAAGTTTCCCTTCGCCTATAAAATTCATCTATTTGTCATTAGGACTCAACAAATTATTTCCTAAAATATTTCCAGATCATTTTATATCACGATGGGATCATTTAGATAATCGAATTGTAGATCAGGTTATGGGATCATTTTATTTGATTAGAAAATCTCTATTTGAAAAACTAGATGGGTATGATGAGAATTTTTTTGTTTATTACGAAGATCTTGACCTTGCTTATAGAGCAAACAAACTGGGTTACAAAAGTTATTATTTGGCAGATGCCGCTATATATCATAAAGGGGGAGGAACAACAGAAAAAGTTAAAGCTACCAGACTTTATTACATTTTATTCAGCAAACTTGTTTATTGTAAGAAACATTATAACAAACTAAATTATTATTTGATTTTTATCTTCACAATATTTTTTGAACCTTTTCCAAGGATAATTGATGCAATGTTGAAAGGATCGAAAGGGGATATTTGGGGAATTATTATAGGATATAAAAAATTATTACACCGGATTTTTCTATGAATGAAATAAATTCATTTACATGAAAATATTAGTTCTCTCAAAATACGATGATAAGGGAGCAAGCAGCCGATATAGGTTTTATCAATATGTGCCGTCACTTCGAAACGAAGGATGGGAAGTAAAAACCGAACCTTTATTAAGCAATAATTATATAGCTTTCTTATATGATAATAAAGAATTGCCTTTATTGGAAATCATTTTATCATATTTCAAAAGAATATTTCTTTTACTTAAAAAGAATAAATATGATATTATCTGGATTGAGCAGGAATCATTCCCATGGATACCTTTTTTTATCGAGAAGATATTTATTAAATCAAAAACAAAAATTGTAACAGATTATGATGATGCCTTTTTCCATAGATATGATCAGCATTCTAATAAAATTGTCAGGTATTTACTTGGCAGTAAAATAGATAGTGTAATGAACTATGCTGATTTAATTCTTGCGGGAAATGATTATTTAGCAAGGAGAGCAAGAGCAAACCATGTAAAACAAATTGAAATATTTCCAACTGTGGTTGATACTGAGATATTTAAAAAAATGAAAGTACATAAAGATAATGTATTTACAATAGGGTGGATCGGATCTCCCGGGACAGCAAAATATTTATATACAATTAGAAATGCATTTAAAAAAGTATTTGATGAAGGCGGAGTAAAATTCTCCTTTATTGGAGCAGGAGATTTAATGTTTGATGAATTCCCATATGAAAATATTAATTGGGATGAAACCACGGAAGTAAAAGAAATATCAAAATTCGACGTAGGAATAATGCCTTTACCGGATAGCCCATGGGAAAGAGGGAAATGCGGATTTAAATTGATTCAATACCTTTCATGTTGTATTCCTGTTATAGGTTCACCCGTTGGCGTTAATGATAAGATAATACAACACGGTATTAATGGGTTTAAGGCAAATTCTACAGAAGACTGGGTTAAGTATTTTCAGATATTAAAAAATGATTCTGCTTTAAGGGAAAAAATGGGTATTCAAGGGCGAAATTTTATTATAAATAATTATTCTTTAAAAAATAATTCAATGAGATTAGTTAGTTTATTTAAAAATATAATTCTGGAATAAAATTGAGTAAAGTTGACTGTAATAAAAAAATTCTTCACATAATTACTTTATTTAGTATCGGCGGAGCTACAGAAAATACAATATTTACCGTTGCTGGTTTAATTAAAAAAGGATATAAAGTTGATATTATAACTGGTCCAAATATATCTGCAGAAGGTAGCATGTATGAAATAACGGAAAATCTGAAAATCCCAGTATACACTTTCCAAAATTTAAAAAGAAACATCTCGGTATTTTATGATTTATATGTGATATTCCAATTATATAAATTCATTAGAAAAAATAAATATGATATCGTTCATACACATAGTTCAAAAGCAGGTGTCGTTGGAAGAATAGCTGCATGGTTAGCAAAGACACCAATTATAATTCATCATAATCATGCAAATCCGTACCACCGATTTCAAGCATGGTATATACAAATGAGTTATAAATCAATTGAAAAATTTGCCGCCTTATTTTGTCAAAAAATTATTGCAGTAACGCAAACTATAGTTAATGAAATGGTCTCTGATAATATTGCTCCAAGAGAAAAATTTTTAGTGATTAGAAGCGGCTTTGATGTCAAAATGTTTATGAATTATGACTCCTCAAATAATAAAACTAAAGCGAAATATGGAATTTCTGAAAATGATATTATAATTGGTAAAATAGCAAGATTGTCGGTCATTAAAGGACATATTTATTTATTAGAAGCATTCAAAAAAGTATGTAAAAAAATTCCGAAGATAAAACTTGTGTTGATTGGCAATGGCGAAAATAAACAAGAATTGTTGAAATATATTTATAAAAATAACTTAAACGACAAGGTAATTTTTACAGGATTAATTCCGCCGGATGAAATGCCTTCAATAATTTCTATTTTAGATATTGTTGTGCATACAGCTTTGTTGGAAGGATTACCGAGAGTTTTTGCTCAATCCTTACTTATGGGAAAACCTGTAATTGCATTTGATTTAGACGGAGCCCATGAAATAATAGAAGACGGTAAAAACGGGTATCTTGTTGAACCAATGAATATTGAAATGTTATCAGAAAAGATTATTGATTTAGTCTCTGATTTGTGTAAAGCTCATAAATTTGGCACTTATGCAAAAAATAATATAAAATATGATTTTACGGTTGATGCTATGGTAGAAAATACACATCAATTATATCAATCATTGCTGAAGAATTTATAACATAGCATCTAATTTATTTGTTATCGTAATATTTTTTTTGGATGCCGGGAGATAAAAAATCAATTATTCACAAGAAGAATTTTTTCAATAGTTTTTATTAAACCAATTAATAAATTCTTCTATACCTTTTTCAAAGGGAAATGAAGGAGAGTAATTTAATTTTCTTTGTGCTTTAGAAATATCAGCATAAGTTCTTTGAACATCTCCAGGCTGTAGTGGAAGTTTTTCTAAAATAGCTTTTTTACCAAGAACATTTTCTAAAACAGATACCATTTTACTCAAAGTAATAGTTTTTGATTCGCCTATATTAAAAATATCATATCCGTTTAGATTGTTTATTGCACCAATAATGCCATTAACAATATCATTTATAAATGTATAGTCCCTTTCGGTATTACCATCGCCATAAAATGGAATAGCTTTTTCTTCCATAATAAGTTTTGCGAATCTATGAATAGCTAAATCAGGTCTTTGACGCGGTCCGTATACAGTAAATAATCTAAGACAAAAAATATTAAATCCGTATAGAAAGCAATAGGTGTGGCAGAGCAATTCGCCGGCTTTTTTTGTTGCAGCATAAGGTGAAATCGGATTATCAGCATTATCTTCTTCCGAAAAAGGAACTTTCTTATTATTTCCATAAACAGATGAAGACGATGCAAATATCATCTTTTTACAACCGCCTTTCTTCATCGCTTCAAGAAGATTTAAAGTGCCGATAACATTTGTATTATAATATCCAGCAGGATCAACAATAGACGGACGAACGCCGGCTTTTGCTGCAAGGTGAACAACTAGTTCTATTCTATTTGTTTCAAAGACACTTATTAATCCCTCTTTATTTAGCAAATCCAATTCATATAAGCGGAAGTTTTTATTATTTCTGATTTCGGATATATTTTTTTCTTTGATACTTCGCGCATAAAACGAATCAAAATTATCAACGCCTATAACCGTGTTCCCTGATAATAGCATTTTTTCAGTCAGATGAGAACCGATAAAGCCTGCAAACCCTGTGATTAAAATATTCTTCATTTCGAGCTTATTTGGTTGGTTAATACTTGTTAGATCCATTTTTATAAATCTTAAAGTTATTTATATTCTTAGCATGTTGCATTATTAGCCTATGTATAAAAATGATTTTTTAATTTTCATTATTGTCTATCGACTGGATATTTCCCTCGTCATGGAAATCTGAGGATTAATATGTTTGTGGTATTCAATTTCAGGATAGCGCCTAAAGTTTCGAAAATTCTTACAATAAAACCGCTTAAATATTATTAAACGGAATAAGTTTTTCATTAAATATTCTATTAAAATATCAGTAAATATAACAAGGTTTTAATGAGAAGTAAAGTATAAATCTTTACCTGATTTATTGATTTTATATTATCAACAGAGCTACTCAATTTACAGTAACTTTATTTAATATCTTTGTTCTGTACCATTTTTGAAACACATAAATATTCCACAATTTGTTCATATGGTTTTCTTTTTTATTCATGTGTTCATAGTATATGCGTGTTATTTCTTCATAGTTGAAAATATTTTGCTCATTAATAAATTTTTCACTGATAACCTCATTTAATTCTTTATTAAGTTCATTTTGTAACCAATAATCAATTGGTGCGGCAAAACCTTTCTTACTAAATTTTAAAGTTTCTTTAGGTAACAAATCTTTAAAGGTTTCTTTGAGGATATGTTTTTTATCATTCCCTTTTAATTTATAATTAATTGGCATTCTATATGCTGCTTCAACTATTTTAGAATCTAAAAAAGGCACCCTCGCCTCGAGGGAGTTTTTCATACACATTCTATCAACCTTGGGCAACATATCTCCCTCTAATACTATATTCAAATCAGTATAAATTCCCTTTTCAAGAGATGAATTAGTTTCAAAAGAGTTATAGATATCACTTATATTTTGTTTAATATCTAAAAAGTTGCCGTTTATTAATATATGAGAACGCTCGTCGTCGTTGAAACCCAGGCACATTAAATTATAATGCAAATCAAAATCATTAAGAAAGGCATTATTAATTACTTTTTTTATTTTTCTAAGCATTGCATTTGTCATTTTTGTATGGGGAATTATAGAAATTATCCCCTTTGTTATACCTTTAACAAAGGATGGAAGGTTTCTGTATTTTTCAGTGTAATATGGTCCCAAATATTTATCGTAACCTATGAAAAGTTCATCAGCACAATCACCTGTTAAAACAACAGTAACTTTTTCGCGGGCTAATTTTGCAACATAATAGGTAGGAATGGCAGAAGAATCTCCAAAAGGTTCATCAAAGTGATGTATAATACCATCAACCAAATTAACTACATCGCTGTAGTCGAGAAAATGTATAGTATGGTTTGACTTAATATTATTTGCAATTATCTTTGCTCTATCGCTTTCGTCAAAAGTTTTTTCTTTGAAACCAATTGAAAATGTATTAATAGGTTTATTTGAAATACGACTCATGATTGAAGCTATTATACTAGAATCTATGCCTCCGCTCAAGAATACGCCAATCGGTACGTCTGCTATCATTCTTTTTTTTACAGAATCAAAAAGCATATCTTTTAATTCGCTTTTACATTTGTTGAAATCAGAATATTTTTTTTGCTTAGATATTTTTTCTAATAAGTTATAATATTGTGTAATACTGTAGTCAAAATCACTGCTAATTGTAATATAGCAACTGGCTTTTAGTTTAAATACATCTTTATAAATTGTATAAGGGGCAGGTATGTAATTAAGAGACAAGAAATAATTTAATCCAAATTTACTGATTGAAGGGGTTGTCAGGATATTATTAAATGCTTTTAACTCCGAAGCAAATAAAAACTTATCGTTGTTAACAAAATAATAAAGAGGTTTTTCACCGAATTTATCTCTGGCAATATATACCATGCTTTTGTTTTTATCGAAGAGTGCAAATACAAACATTCCTTCTAACTTTTGTAATAATTTGTCTATTCCGAATTCAATGTAACCGTTTATGATTACTTCAGTATCACTTTGTGTTCGAAATGTATGTTTTTTATCTTCTAATTCAGTACGTAATGTTTGGAAATTATATATTTCTCCATTATATACAATAGAGATTGATTTATCCTGACTAAACATAGGCTGATCACCAGTGTTCAAATCTATAACGGACAATCTTCTATGACCAAGTCCAATATTATTTTCAATAAAAAATCCCTCGGCATCCGGACCTCTAAGACTCAATTGATCACACATCAGTTTTAATTCCTTGATGTCAACGTCATTGTTCTTTTCAATTATACCGGCAATTCCGCACATAAAGAATATCCTTTAATAATTTCGGCTTCATTGTTCTGTAATAGGTGAGTGAATTATTAATATTATAACTACTTGTTAGCATAACAGATATATATCAAGGTAAAGATAAATTTATAATTTCTATAAATAGTTTCAGTTTTCCATCATAAAATATGAATTTATTCTTATGAATGGGAGAATATTAATTCATCTTTTATCCGAATTAATAATTCCTGATGCAAATTTGCATTATAATTGAAAAGAATATCAGTTTATAAATAATTTTCCTTTAAAAATATATTTTAAGTAGTATCAATTGAATATTGTCAAAAAGATATAAGATACTTTAATGTATAAGTAGGATATAGTCCGGGATTAATTCTAAATCTTATTACATAAATTTAGCTACTATAATTATTTATTTTTAAATGTATTTGTTTGTAACGAAGGGTAAAAAAAATCTTACCAATTTTTGATAACATTTAACTTCTCTTATTTCTATTAAATATTTGTGTACTTTTCGAACGTTTATTGCTTATTTTTAACATTAAATATTAACAAACAGAAAAATATTTTAAATAAATATAGGTGAATAACTTAATTTTCACCAAAGATTAGATTGAACAAATGAATAAGGTTCATACCTTCTGATATTTTTTCAGTTTCTATTTACTAAAATTATAAGATTCCTTTAATAAAATTATTTATGGTCTTAATTGAGCAAGAAAAAAGAAAGAATATTTGTTTTAACAACTGATTTTATTACCATAAATTTTGCATGGATTATATTCTTTTATGTTAGAGTCCATACAGGATGGTTTGCGCTAATATCCCAACCGGAATTTATTCTCCCGATGATAGCCGTTTATTTTTATTGGTTATTCGTATTTACGTTTGTCGGTATGTACCGTACCTGGTTTGCTTTTTCCCGTTTAGATGAGCTATCAAGTCTTTTTAAGGCAATATTTGTAGGAATATTTATTCTCTTTTTTCTGATTTTATTTGATGATTATCAACTTGGAGTTAATACTTCTATACGTTTTTACATAATTATTTATTGGGGAATATTGTTTATATCCGTTGGATTTGGAAGGGTTACTATAAGAAGTATTCAAAAGAAACTATTAATAAACGGTTTTGGTAGAAGAAATGCTTTAATTATTGGTTTTAACTCTAAAGCGAATGAAATTCATAATTCAATTATGAAAAATCGTGCGCTTGGACTCGATATAATAGCATATGTCGGTACTCAAGAAACCGAATTGAATAAAACATATTGCAATATACCTGTAGTTTCAACAATTCAGTATCTTGAAAATGTTATTGACCAATACTCTATTAAGGATATAATAATATCTCTAGGATGGCATGAAGAGGATACAATACTTGAAGTTATAGCAAGAAGCGATGAAAAAAATGTTGAAATTAAAATTGTCCCTGACCTATATAATATTATAAGCGGACAGGCAAAAGTGACACAACTTCACACATTTCCTTTAATTGATATAATGCCCGGGTTAATGCCCGAATGGGAGAAAAAACTTAAACGTCTCATGGATATCGCACTTTCATTGGGATTAATTGTTTTTTCTCTGCCAGTGACTATTCTTTCTTCACTGATTATTAAATTAGAAAGTAAAGGTCCGGTGTTCTATAAACAGGAAAGGATGGGACTAAATGGGAAAATATTTAAGATATACAAATTCCGCTCAATGGTAAGTGATGCTGAAAAAATAAGCGGCCCGGTATGGTCAACAAAAGATGATCCACGTATAACGCGGTTTGGCAGGTTTATAAGAAAAGTAAGAATAGATGAAATTCCACAAACACTTAATATATTAAAAGGTGATATGAGTTTTGTCGGACCACGCCCTGAACGCCCTTTCTTTGTAGAAAAACTATCACATGAAATCCCTTTATATAAACGAAGATTAAAAGTCAGACCCGGAGTTACCGGCTGGGCGCAAGTAAAACATAAGTATGATGAAAACATTGAAGACGTAAAGATGAAAACTCGTTATGATTTATTTTACATTGAAAACATGAGTTTAAGGATGGATTTTAAAATTATTTTTAGGACTGTCTTTGTTGTACTTTTCGGTAAAGGACATTTTGATTAACAAAAACTTCTCGTATGCAGTGGAATAATCCAATCAACGAGATACTAATAAATCAATTTTGCCCCGATAAAAGCGGGGTTAAACTAAACCCCCTTATGGCGGATTATAAAAATATATATGAAGACATTAGTAATTATTCCGACTTACAATGAAATTAACAACGTTCAGAAACTTGTACCTCTGCTTCTTGAAAGTTATTCTTTTATTGACATTCTAATTGTTGATGACAATTCTCCGGATGGTACTGCCGACTTTGTTAAAAAATTGTCTGAGAAGGAAAAGCGGGTTAAGCTTCTTTTGAGAGAAAAAAAAATGGGATTGGGTACTGCTTATGTAGCGGGATTCCAATTTATGCTATCAAACGGATATGAAGCAGCCATTCAAATGGATGCGGATTTTTCTCATGATCCGAAAGAAATTACCAGATTTATGGAAAACATTGAATATAATGACTTAGTTATCGGGAGCAGGTATATTAATGGAGTTCGTGTTGCTAATTGGCCGATTAAAAGATTATTACTTAGTTATTTCGCGAATCTTTATTCAAGGATAATTACAGGCATGCCTGTTAAAGACGGAACAGGGGGATTCAAATGCTTCCGACGAATTGTGTTGGAATCAATTAATTTAAATAATATTCGATCTAATGGATACTCATTCCAGATAGAGATGAATTTTATAACTTGGAAAAAAGGTTTTAAAGTAATTGAAATACCAATTACATTTGTCGATAGAGTTCAGGGCACATCAAAAATGTCAAAAAAAATTGTGCGGGAGGCGATATTTATGGTTTGGAAATTACGAATAAAAAGTATAATTGGTTCACTCAATTAAAAATACAATGATTGATCTTTCTATTATAATAGTAAATTACAATGTCAAACAATTCCTTCTCAATCTGGTTGAATCCATTTATAAAGCAGTAAAGTCAATTTCATTTGAAATTATTGTAGTAGATAATGCTTCTGAAGACGGGAGTATAGAAACTCTTCAAAAAAAATATCCAGAAGTACATTTAATAGCCAACAAGATTAATTTAGGATTCGGTTCGGCTAATAACCAGGCTATGCAAATTGCTAAGGGAAGATATCTTCTTTTATTAAATCCTGATACAATTGTAAATGAAGATACTTTTTCGAAAATGATTTCATTTTTTGAAAACAATAATGAAGTAGGAATTGCAGGTTGTAAAGTATTAAACCCGGATGGAACTTTGCAACTTGCTTGTCGTAGAAGTTTCCCGGGTCCATGGACTTCATTTACAAAAGTTATTGGATTGAGTAATCTTTTCCCGCGAACTAAACTTTTTGCCCGTTATAATCTAACTTATCTGGATGAAAATAAAAGTTATGAAGTTGATGCAGTTAGCGGTGCATTTATGATGATAAGAAAAGAAGTATATGAAAGGATTGGAGGATTTGATCAACAATTTTTTATGTATGGGGAAGATCTTGATATTTGTTATCGCGCTCAAAAAGCCGGTTACAAAGTTTTTTATGTGCATTCTACTGAAATAATCCATTATAAAGGTGAAAGCACAAAACGCAGCTCTATTGATGAAACAAAAGTATTCTATAATGCTATGCATTTATTTGTACGAAAACATTTGTCCTCGTCATTTATAGTCGGAACAATATTACAAACTGCTATCATATTCAGAAAGTTATTGGCATTTGCAATCAATAATAGCCTTGCAATTTTCTCTGCTTTTATGGACCTTTTATTATTTTCATTTTCTATAATAACAGCGGAAAAATTATATTCAAATCCTCATTGGAGAGGATTTCCGAATTATGTCCTACCATGGGTTTATATTGTTCCATCATTTATTCAATTAATAATATCAATATTCGGAAGTGTTTATAAAAAGAATTCAATATCAGTTCTTAGGATTTTAATTTCACTTTTTTACGGGCTCATTCTGCTTTCTTCTCTGACATTTTTCTTTAAACAGGTTGCTTTTAGCCGTGCAGTAGTTCTAATAACTTATTTATTGTCAATAATAGTATTATCCGGATGGAGAATTACCGTTAAGATTTTATTTAATTTAGGACTAAGTGCTGACATTAAGAAATCACGCACTTTAATTGTTGGGGATGATTTAAAAACTGAAGAACTTGCTGCAAAATTAAAAACCTATTCATCTAAAGTTTATCAAATAATTGGATTTGTCTCATTTAGAAAAGACAGAATAGGAGAGAAAACCGGATCATATAAAATTCTTGGATCAACCGAAAATATTAAGAAATTAATAAATGACGTAAAAATAGATAAAGTTATTTTTTCAAATGAGAATTTATCATTTAATCAGATGTTTGCAATTGTTGCAGAATGCCAGGGTACAAATGTTGAGTTTTTAGTTGCTGGCAAAGAATTAGATTATTTAGTTGGGAAATCTTCAATTACCATGTTGGATGATATTCCTTTGTTAAAAGTTCAATACAATATTTCATCGTTGATTTACAGATTTTCTAAACGATGTTTAGATTTGATTCTAAGTTCTTTAATTTTGATTTCGGTTTATCCTTTCATATATTTATTTAAGAAGTTCATTTCACATAAAACTGATTTCATCAATTTTATTCTGGATGTACCGGGTGTTTTTCTCGGTCGGAAAAGTTTTATTGGTCCGCGGTTAGTATCATTTCACGATGATCTTTATGTTGGTAAACCAGGCTTGACAGGTTATTGGTATGTTGAAAATTTATCCGAGAATGATGTTGAAGAAATCAAGAAGCTTGATATTTTTTACGCAAAAAATTCAAATATTTGGCTTGATTTTGAAATATTAGGTTTAACATTTGCAAAAATGTTTATTAGAATGGAGTAGAAATGGCAAAAAATATATTAGACTTTGAAAAGCCGATTATAGAGCTTGAAAATAAAATTGAAGAGATGCGTAAGTTGGAGGGGCATCTCGATATTTCTGAAGAGATGACAAATCTTGAAGAAAAAGTCAACCAGCTCAAACAAGGAATATATGAAAATCTTACTCGATGGCAACGAGTCCAGCTCGCACGTCACCCTGAACGACCTTATACACTTGATTACATTTATATGATGACTGATGACTTTATCGAGCTTCATGGGGATAGATTATTCAAAGATGATAAGGCAGTAGTCGGTGGATTTGCAAAAATTGATCAATATAAAGTAATGATAATAGGTCAGCAGAAGGGGCGGGATACGAAATCAAATCTTTACAGAAATTTCGGGATGATGAATCCTGAAGGATACCGTAAAGCGCTTCGATTAATGCATCTGGCAGAAAAATTCAAAATTCCTGTAATTACAATGATTGATACACCAGGGGCATATCCCGGGCTTGAAGCTGAACAAAGGGGTCAGGGAGAAGCAATTGCAAAAAATCTTTTGGGAATGAGTAATCTTCATGTCCCTATAATTGTAACAATTATTGGCGAGGGTGCAAGCGGCGGTGCTTTAGGTCTCGGAATCGGAGACAGAATTTTAATGTTGCAAAATACCTGGTATTCGGTAATTAGTCCGGAATCTTGTTCGAGTATTCTTTGGAGAAGTTGGGAATATAAAGAACAAGCGGCCGAAGCTTTAAAACTTACTGCAGAAGATCTGCTGCAGCAGAAAATAATTGACCGCATTGTTCCTGAACCTCTGGGCGGAGCACACAAAAATCATCAGCAAACTGCGAATACATTAAAATCGGTTCTTAAAGAAGAACTTGAAGCTCTTATAAAAATAAAACCGGAAAAACTAGTGCAAAACCGTCTTTTGAAATTTGGGGAAATGGGTGTTTTTGTAGAATAAAATTATTCAGGATTTTCAAAATGTATACTCATACAACAGAAATTCGTGTCCGGTATGCAGACACGGATAAAATGCAGTTTGTATATAATGGAAAGTATTTGGAGTATTTTGAAGTTGGAAGAACTGAGTTGCTGAGAGCAACCGGACTTTCATATGCTGATGTTGAAAAAAACGGTTATCAGTTGCCTCTAATTGAATCAAGAGTATATTATAAACAACCTGCTGTTTATGATGATTTACTTGAAGTTCAAGCAGATCTTAATGAACTTTATTCTCCAAAGGTTCATATTCAATATTTAATAAGAAGAAAAAATACAAATGAAATTATTGCAGAAGGTTACACTACTCATATATTTATTAAAAGTGATACTAAAAAAGCAGTTCGTCCCCCTAAAATCTATGTTGATGTGCTGACACAATATTTCAATAAATAATAGACATTTAAGAACACTAATTATTTTACCTGCTCTAATGTTGATAAAATGCTTGCAAAAATAAAAGAATTATCAAAAGATACTGCCATATACGGCATAAGCACAATTATTGGAAGATTTCTTGGATTTCTTCTTGTACCATTCTACACAAATGTTTCGAGTATAAGCCCTTCAGACTTTGGTGTATATTCAAACGTCTATGCTTATCTAGCTTTTTTGAATATTGTTTTTATATATGGAATGGATGCGGCATATATGAAATACACCTCTATTTCCGGAGATGCTAATAAGAAAAAAACATTTTCAACGGCATACATTTTTGTTTTTTTTAGTTCCTTATTTTTGGCAATCATTTTATTCTTTTTAAGAAATCATTTTTCTGCACTGATGGAAATTCCAATCAATTTTCACCACCTAACTCAATATGTAATTTTGATCCTCATATTTGATACATTGTCATTAATCCCTTTTGCAAATTTAAGACTTGAAAGAAAAGCAGGAAGATTTACTGCATTTAAATTCACAAATATCCTTGTAAACATTTCATTGAATCTCGTTCTAATTCTTAAATATAAAATGGGAATTGAAGCTATTTTTCTTGCCAACCTAATATCATCAATAGTTACTTTTTTGTTACTTATTCCCGAAATATTAAACAAACTTACCTTTAAGATAGATGTTGCTCTTCTAAAAAAAATGCTTTGGTTTGGAATTCCTTACCTGCCGGCAAGTATTGCAGCAATGATAGTTAATGTTATTGACAGACCTGTAGTTCTTGCAATGACTAATTCTACAACATTGGGAATTTACCAGGCGAATTATAAACTGGGCATATTCATGATGCTTTTTGTATCGATGTTTCAATATGCCTGGCAGCCTTTCTTTTTAAACAACGCTAAAGAAAAAAATGCAAAAGAATTATTTGCAAAAATATTAACGCTATTCATGATTGTCTCAAGTTTAATCTGGATAGTACTTACACTATTCGTTGATAATTTTGCAAGGCTTGAAATTTATCACCATAAGACAATTATAGGCAGGGAATATTTAAGCGGTCTTGTAATTGTACCAATAATTTTATTGGGATATCTATTTAACGGAATGTATTACAATTTTCAGGCTGGCATTTATATTAAGGAGAAAACAAAATATTTCCCATATGTCACCGGAGCAGGCGCTTTAGTAAATGTGGTCGTAAATGTTTTATTAATTCCGGTATTAGGAATCATTGGAGCAGCGTTGGCAACTTTAGCCGCTTATATGGTAATGGCAGCCGGCCTATTTTATTTTGCACAAAAATTTTATAAGATACCTTATGAATATGAGAAAATATTAAAAATTATAACCCTGATTTTCATTACCGGAATTGTCTATTATTATTTGTATTTCCAAATTGGATTAATATTAATTTATAAGTTGATATTACTTGTTGGATTCCTGGTTTCGTTGCTTATATTGAATATATTCGAAAAGAATGAAATTCAGTATGCGATTAATTTGTTTCGAAGTAATTTTAAAAAATAGTTTGATAACATCTAATCTTATTAAAGATGAATGTTTTGATAGAAAAAATTGATATAAAAATTCAGCGAATAGAAGAAATCTTTAATGATATACCTCTACCGGAATATGCAACACAAGGCAGCAGCGGGCTTGATCTTCGAGCAGCGGTTGAAAATGTATTAATTATTTCTGCCGGGAAGGTCGGATTGGTGCCTACTAATATCCGTGTTGAAATTCCTGAAGGATTTGAAATTCAAGTACGACCAAGAAGCGGATTAGCGGCAAAAAACGGAATTGGTGTCTTGAACTCACCGGGAACTATTGATTCTGACTATCGCGGAGAAATTAAAGTCATATTATTCAATTTTGGTAGTGAAGATTTTATCATTAAAAGAGGAGATAGAATTGCCCAAATTATAGTCGCAAAAACATTTCGGGCAAATTTTATTGAAGCTAAGGGACTTAATGATAGTAAAAGAAATGATGGGGGATTTGGTCACACAGGTTCTAAATAAATTTAATTTTTAGTCTTGCGAATAATATATCCCAATGTATAATATGAGAAAATATTACCAGATATCTATGTTCATTTACATTAGCATCAGAGATTTCCATTTTCAATAAATACACAGTTTATTGAAGGGGAAATCTTCATTTAATTATAAGAAATTGAAAATCATGTCGGATTTTATACATATACATAATCATTCCCACTACAGTCTTCAGGATGGGGCCTGTACTGTTGAAGATTTAATTCATGCTGCAAAAGAGAATAATATGCATGCCGTTGCTTTAACTGATCACGGTGTAATGTTTGGCGCAGGTGAATTTTATAAAAAAGCAAAAAAAGAAGGGATCAAACCTCTTATTGGGATGGAAGCATATATTGTAACCGAAGGATCTCGTTTTGATAGGAAAGGAATTAATCCCGATAATCCCAAACAAAGAGTCAAAAATTATCATCATCTGCTTCTTCTGGTAAAGAATGAAGTGGGTTATAAAAATTTGATGAAGCTTACTTCGATTGGTCATACGGAAGGGTTTTATTATAGGCCTCGAATTGATTTTGAAGTTTTATTAAAATTCAGTGAAGGATTAATATGTACTTCAGCATGCCCTGCGGGACCGGTCTCGGTTCCCATTATAAATGATGATTATTCAAAAGCCCGTTCATTAGCAATACGCTTGAAAGAAATATTTGGAGAAGATTTTTATCTTGAAATCCAGAATCATGGGTTGAGCGTTGAAAGACCAATTCTTGAAACTATGCCGAAACTTGCCCTTGATTTAAATCTCAAACTTGTTGCTACAAATGATATTCATTATATACATAGAGAAGATTCAATCGCTCATAATATCTTACTTCATCTTGGTGACAAAACCGGGACTGTTGATTACAAAGAATTAAGATATGGTACAGATCAGATTTATTTTAAATCATCTGAAGAAATGAAACAACTTTTTATAAAATATAAAGGCGCTATTGAGAATACTCTTGAGATAGAACAAAAAATCGATCTGAATCTTGATTTTAAAGTGCACCATTTCCCGCAATTTCCAATTCCACCGGAATCAAAAGCTAAAAACTTGGAAGAGTATCTCAATCATTTAGCAGAAGAGGGCTTATACAAAAAATTCAGCAAGGTAACAAAGGAAATTGAAGAGAGATTCAGATTTGAAATGGAAGTTATAAATAATATGGGTTATGCCGGATATTTTTTAATTGTACAGGATTTTATTAATTCTTCAAAACGAATGGGAATTCCTGTTGGTCCGGGCAGGGGAAGCGCAGCAGGAAGTCTGGTTGCTTATGTATTAGGAATTACAAATGTTGATCCGCTTAAATATAACCTATTATTTGAGAGATTTCTTAACCCGGCAAGAAAATCAATGCCTGATATTGATGTTGATTTTGCAGATGATAAACGTGGAGAAGTCATTACCTATGTTAAAGAAAAATATGGTGAAAATTCAGTCGCTCAAATTATAACATTTAACAGGTTATCTTCGCGGGCAGTTCTAAAAGATGTAGCCCGTGTATTAGGGATTCCAATTCCAACTGTTGATAAGATTACAAAATTTATTCCTTCAAAATTTGGCAGAGTATACACACTAGATCAGGCATTAAATGAAGTGCCCGAACTTGACTGGGTGAAAAAATCGAACGAAGAGCAAATTCAAAATCTGATAAAATATGCTCGAGTTCTTGAAGGAATGAACAGGAATGCTTCCAAACATGCAGCGGGAGTAGTTATAACTCCCGGAGAAGTTAGTAATTATGTGCCTCTTGCTATTTATGGCGATGATAATTCAATTGTAACACAATTCAATATGAAAGATCTAGAGGATGCAGGGCTGCTTAAAATGGATTTTTTAGGTCTTCGTACTCTTTCAATTATCCGCGATACAATTGAATTAATAAAACAAAACCGCAACATTGATCTGGATATCGACTCCATTCCTATTGATGATCCGAAAACATACGAGTTGTTCGGCCGCGGACAGACGACCGCTGTGTTTCAGTTTGAAAGCGGACCAATGAGGGAGTATCTTAAAAAACTTAAACCTTTATCTATCAGCGATCTTTCAGCAATGAATGCATTATATCGTCCGGGACCAATGGATTTTATAGATGATTTTATTTTACGTAAGCACGGTAGAAAAAAGATTACATTTTTGCACCCGGTGCTTGAACCAATTTTGGAGGAGACGTGTGGAATTATTGTTTATCAGGAACAGGTGATTCAAATTGCCAACAAAGTTGCAGGGATGAGTTTGGCGGAAGCGGATTTACTGCGACGCGCTATGGGCAAAAAAGATATGAAAGCAATGGCAGAACAAAAAGAAAAATTTACCGAGGGTGCTGTTAAAAATAAAATTGATATAAAAATTGCCGACGAAATATTTGAAGCTATAGATAAATTTGCAAACTATGGTTTTAATAAAAGTCATTCGGTTGCATACTCTATTGTTGCATATCAAACCGCATACTTAAAAGCCCATTTTACTGAAGAGTTTTTAGCTGCAAACCTTTCAAATGAATTCGGGAACTCTGTTAAAGTTACAACTTTACTTGAAGATTGCAGAAAATTAAATATAAAAGTGCTTCCACCTGATATTAATAATCCTTCGGTAAAATTTAAAGTTAAAAACAAGAAAATTATATTCGGAATGTCGGCAATTAAAAATGTTGGTATAAACGCAGTTGAAGCGATTAAAAATGCACATGAAAAAATAGAAAGAAATTTCAAAAGTATTTATGACTTTTGTTCAATCATTGATACTCATCTTGTCAATAAACGAGCTTTGGAAGGGCTAGTATTAGCCGGTTCATTTGATTCATTTCATGGATCAAGAGCCCAGCATTTTATGGCAATTGAAGATGCTCTTGCATTTGGCAGTAAAGTTAATCTGTCTAAAAAATCAGGAAATGAAAGCCTCTTTGGAGGTGACTCTGATGCAATGGATATACATGAGCCTGAACTTCCTAATGTACGTTCCTGGGATAATAAGGAAAAATTGACTAAAGAAAGGGAAGTATTAGGTTTTTATTTAACAGATCATCCTTTAAGAAAATATGATGTTGAATATCATTCATTCGCTACCGTTCATCTTGGTGAAACTGAGACTTATAAGTTTAATGAAACAGTTAGAGCATGCGGAGTTATAACAGAAGTTAGGACTAAAATTGACAAAGCCGGCAGAAAAATGGCATTCTTTAAATTAGATGATTTCAGCGGCTCATGTGAATGTTTAACTTTTTCTAAAGTCTATTCCGAATGCGAAAATTTAATAGAACCTGAATCCACTATAATGGTTACCGGTAAACTTGAAAGCAGCGGGGATGCTGTTAAGCTGCATGTTGATGTTGTAAATTCTCTTGATACGGTAAAAGAAAAATTTACCAAAGGAATAGGTATAATTTTAGATCGTGCAATTCATGCTGATAATATTATAGGAGAAATTAAAAAAATCATGGAAAAGCATGAAGGATCAATTCCTGTAAGTATTTGTTTGAAAGAAAATGGTATGACAAGAGAATTTTACATCGCTAATAAAATTGCTCTTTCTTCGGAATTCATATCTAAAATAAAAAAACTTCTTGGTGAAGAATCTGTTGTATATTTTGCTGTTTAGCAATGAATGGATATCAATAACCGATTATTGCAACTTTATCAAAATAACAGATTTGATTTCACTATTGTAATTCTTAAGTTTGTGCCGCTATTAAAAGGAGTAAAAATATGGAGCAAAAATGGGCTCTAATTTTAGGGGCGTCGAGTGGATTTGGCGGAGCTTCCGCTGTTGAACTTTCCAAAAATGGTTATAGTATTTTTGGTATTCATCTCGACCGTCAGGCAACAATGCCGACTGTACTGCATATTATAAAAAAAATAGAGAGAACGGGACAGAAAGCAATTTTTTTCAATATTAATGCCGCTGATCAAATAAAAATTAATGATACTCTAGATGAAATAAAAGAACGATTTACTATAAAAGAACATCCGCAAATTAATGTATTAATTCACTCGCTGGCATTTGGAACTCTTAAACCTTACATTTCAAAAGATCCAAATGATTGTGTTTCACCTGCACAAATGAGTATGACACTAGATGTAATGGCTCATGCATTGGTATACTGGACACAGGGTTTAGTTCAAAGAGATTTACTAGCCCAGGGCGGTAGGATATTCGCATTAACAAGTGCGGGGTCACATACTGTGATTCCAAATTATGGCGCAGTATCAGCGGCCAAAGCTGCTCTTGAAGCCCATATCCGTCAATTGGCTGTTGAACTTGGTTCAATGAATGTTACATGCAATTCAATTATGGCGGGTGTAACAGATACTCCTGCATTAAGAAAAATTCCAATGAATGAAAAAATGCTTCTTGCGGCAAAAACTAAAAATCCTCACGGAAGATTAACTACGCCGGAAGATGTAGCAAAAATAATATTATTGCTTTGTGATGAAAAAGCTGATTGGGTATCCGGTAACGTAATTGGCGTAGACGGCGGAGAATATATTGTAAATTATATTGGAGAAAAAACTAATATGGCTATTAAATAAAATAAATGGAATAAAAAAAGTCATGAATGAATTCTTACAACTTACGGAAGAACAAAAAATGCTGCGGGAAATGACCCGTGATTTTGTGAATAATGAAATTAAACCGATTGCAGCAAAAATAGATGCTGATGAAAAAATACCGCGTGAATTAATAGATAAAATGGGAGAAATTGGCTTTCTTGG
>Ga0182027_10003843_pt1 | contig 23573 bp, 26 predicted proteins | sample 712E1DmetaG_FD_121300 | JGI IMG/M metagenome (GOLD analysis project Ga0182027, IMG submission 121300) | Permafrost microbial communities from Stordalen Mire, Sweden - 712E1D metaG (Illumina Assembly) | ecosystem: Environmental > Terrestrial > Soil > Wetlands > Permafrost | place: Sweden... | reverse complement strand
TGTGTGAAAACTCGTGTCTGGCATTGGCCAGGCTGGACCCCCGCTTCCGCGGGGGTGACAGCGCTGGATTTAGGGGCTGTATTCCGACCTGTCATTCCCGCGAAAGCGGGAATCCACGAGTTTCTACACAGACCCTTTAGCCCGGCACTGGAGTTTCTGCATTTATGCTGAGATTTTCTGGCTTGGCGCGACTTGCCCTCGCCCCCTTGGGGGAGAGGGCACCGCCGTCCCGATGCACTTCATCGGGAGAATGTAGAAACTCGAGCGCCGGGCTTTAGCCGAGCACAGCCCCAAAATGCCGACCCCGCCTTGCGGGGTCGGCGCTACGCCAAACTGAGATACTACCCGAACCCTCACAGTCTCTGAAAAACGGGAGTCTTCGTTACCTGTTGTTCACGCCGTGGTATGGTATTTTTTCGCCGCGTCTTCGTCCAACTCGACACCCAGGCCGGGCCGGTCGGGGACGATGGCGTAGCTGTCTTTGATCTCGATCGGGCTCACCACCAGGTCGTCCTCGCGCAAGAAGCCGAGGATGTCGCTGGGCAGCGTGCAGTTGGGCGACGCCGCGCAGGAGTGGGTGTAGGCCGCGTCCATGATCCCCAGATCGTTGCCTGAGCCGTGCCACACCGGCATGCCCTCAACCTGGGCGAGATAGCAGTTCGAAACGAAACTAGCCATGCCTGGGTTGCCGCCGGTGTTGAACGCCGAGCAGGCCTGTTCCGAGATGCCTTTGATCATGGCCTTTGTATCACCCAAATGCAATGCGACGTGCGTTTTCACTTGGCTGCGCAGTTTGCGGTAGCCCTCATAATCCGTCTTGTCAAACGGGTCCTCGTACACCAGCATGTTGCCGATCTTTTCCAGCTTCAGCGCCACTTCCAGGAAATCCTTGAGGCTGTTGTAGCGCGTGTTCGGGTCCAGGATAACCGTTATGCCGGGGGCGACCTTGGCGACCATCTCGATGGCTTCGACTATGGGGTCGCCCTGCTTGTTCTTGGTCTTGATGTTCTTAAACTTGCCGGCCAGGGCCCGCTCGGCGACCCGCTTCATGCCTTCGGGCGTCTTGCGGCCGCACCAGTAGCCAACCAACACCTTGGGCTGCGCCAGCCCGCCCAGCAGGCGATAGACCGGCCAGCCCACTGCTTTTCCGACAGTGTCGTAGAGCGCCATCTCGAAAGCAGCGTAACCGGCGGGGTCAGGCAGGTCCAGCTTGGTCAGGTTGAAATCGAAGACGGCTTTGCCCTTCAAGAATTCGGCGTTGCGCTCCACCCCTTCCCACTTTTCACCGCGCCCGGTTTCGCCGATGCCGGTGATGCCGGAATCGGTATGGATCTTCATAACCATTTTCGGGACTGCGTCGAAGGAACTGGATTCAGCCAGTTCGGGATCTGCCGTAATATCCGGCTTCATCGGGACAATAATCTTGTGCAGGTCCACCTGAGTGATGGTGAGTCGTTCTTTCTTACCGGCGGTGCAAGCGGGCAGCATTGCCAGCCCCACCGCGCCGCCGCCGGTCAAAAGGAGTTCGCGGCGGGATAGTCGATGTTCGTGCATGAAACACCTCCACAATAATAAAGTCAGTTGATACTGGCGGTCATCCCGTCAGCGATGGAAATTATCGTATTTCTTGGCGCCTATCTGAAGGCTATGCTTCATCTGCCGAAAACGAACCCGGCGGCGCCCAGTGCCGAGGTTGCACAGATTATTGGGCGCAGGCCAGCGCCTTGTCAAGGCGGACGAAGAACCCGAAGGGCGGGCTCGAATCGTCTCGATGACGGAAGCTAGTGAATAATCTTGCGCAGGGAATAGACAATGGACTGAGTGTCTGCGGGACGAAGCGAACCGGCAATGAAATTGTAGGTTTTCCCGGTCGTCAGATTGATGTGGAAGGTGCCCGTGTTGAAGTTGAGGCCCGGAATGATATTTGCGCCAACCTCTTTAATGTCCGCGAGGGAAGTTGAAAACACCTCCTTGCCTGCCTCCTCGTAACTGAGCTTCTGACCCGTCACAATCAGCGTGCCTTTGATCTTGTTGCGGGTCTGAAGAATGCTTGCGACATCTCCCAGGTTGTAGACCTCGAACCGCTCTCCAGCCGAGTTGGCCGGACCGGAAACAGTGGCAGCCTTGGTGGTCCCGCCCGCCACCTCGAAGGGCGCTTCCGCCTCGCTATCGTCGGGATTCACCACAAACAAGCTGGTCTTTCCCGTGGGCGCATCCGCGGCGATTTGAATGCGGACCGTAAGCTCCGTGGTCGCCGACGAGGTAGTCTCCAGAACTCGTATCCCCGGGTTCGAAAAGCTGACCTTGGCCCCCTGAGCAAAGTTCTTCCCCCTGATCTTCAGATTCGCTTCGCTCTTGGGAACAGCACGCGGGGGATCAACGCTGGTGACCTCTGGCGTGCTGGATTTGGAATTCACCTCGATCGGCATCCCAAGAACACCAAAACCGCCTGAAGCGCCAGTCCACAGCAACGCTGTCGCGGCGGCGAGGACTAAGCCTCTCGCCAAAGCCCTTCTGGTCTCAAAATCGGGTAGGGGTGTCATTTGAAGTGGCCTCCGCTTTCGAAACGCCCAGTCATTCCCGCGAAAGCGGGAATCCAGTCCCTAGAGGGCTCATTTCTTAAGGTCCTGCGGAATGGATTCCCGCTTTCGCGGGAATGACTGCGGCCTATGATGCCCATGTCACAAAGACGACGCCACTACTCAAATTCGCTTTCTCAAGCCCACTACCCATTATACTACAGGGATGTCAAGTCCATTTTGGAGGTGCGCGGTGCGCCGTACATGCTTGGCCGTTGGGATGGGCTGGTTGTTTGTGGCTCTTGCCTCAGCCGCCCTTGCACTCCCGGCAAAGACAATCCCACTGAGCTGCACCTGCACATCGAGCAGTGTAACCAATGCGGGCGCTGCGTGCAGGCAGCCCCACCCGGCAGCCTGAAGATTGATCCGGTTAATTTCCACACCTTCCAGGAAGCCTGCGCCATCAGCGCCAGCATTACACTTTCCACCTTTGCGCCTGGCAAGGCTACGCACATCGTCCTGGCAACTCACATCACGCCAGTGTGTGACTGCTTTGGGTTTACGAGCATGCCGATCCTCCCGGACGCGGGAGTCTTTGGCTCGGACGACATCGTAGCGCTCGACCAAGCCGTGTTGGATGTCACGGGACGGACGCGCCTTATCGAGGAAAACATCCCGGCTTCGATGGAAGTCCACGCGCGCCAAGGCCATCCAGTGCGCTGGCTGCACGGCCCGCACAAGGATCCATACCTGGTGACAAAGTACGGGGAACAGCTTGGGCTGGGTAGACGCGATTACGAATTGATAGATGTTCTGCCGGTTGAGGAAATCTCCCGCGCGCCCATCGGCTACATCCCGGCACAGGCGTAAAAGCTGTGGCCAGTGACCCGCAGCGGCGGGACGAGCCGAAAGAGCGGGTGACAGTCGCCTGCGGCTGCGGGAATTCCGGATTACGAATTGCGCACTGCCTGCTGCCTACATTCCGTAAAGCGTCTCCGTATTCACGGGCAGGCCAAGCAGCTTCAGGTAGGTGAACAGTTGCATCTTGTGATTGGTGAAGTGCTCGAGGAAGGAGATGGCCATGCGCTCCACCTTGGCCGTCATGCCCCACGGCACGGTGACGACTTTGTTGGTGAAGTCTTCCTCACTCACGCCATCCAGAACCTGGCGCAGAACCGTCTTGTCCTTTTCGAGCTTGTCCAGCGCCTCCTGGGGACTACAGGAAGGAAGGTTCTCCAGCTTCATGCCCTCTCCCATTTCTTCCATGGACGGCCACTTGCCGCTTAGCATCATGTCAAATCCACCGCCGAAGCCATCGCTCAGGTGGCAAATCGCCTGGCCAACGCTCATGAACGTGGGACCGGGCCTCCAGTTGAGTTTGTCCGCCGGAATCATGCCGATTAGCTTTTCCACTGGCCGGTAGTTTCCCATCACAACTTGGTAATATTCATTCTTGGTCATAAATCCTCCTCTCGTTTTTCCTTGCGCTCTGCGTGTTATTGCACCCGCGCCGCATTGCCATCGGCGGCAAAGATAAATGCCGGATTTGCGCGCCTCTGCCGGTTCTTCTGTAGAGCCACAGCTCAGAAGATTTTACCTTACAATTTGCTACAAGGAAATTACGAATGAGCGGAGTGTCATCGCGCACCTCCACATGAAGGGGGCCGGTGTCATTTGGAACGGGGATCCACTCGAGCCGCCAGTCATTCCCGCGAAAGCGGGAATCCAATCCGCCGTCAGCACATTTGCAAAGGCTTGCGGCGTAGATTCCCGCTTTCGCGGGAATGACTAGGTCTCGCAAATGACACCAATACCCGCTGAAGAGCGGCCCTAGCTTTTGGAAAATCGTGTGGCGTACAAGTCCAAAAAGTGGAAACTTATGGCACAAGAGACGATCACTATCCAACTGGATTCGCAAACGGCGAAGGTCTACAAGTCTGCGCCCGCAGGCGACCAAAGGAAGATACAAGCGCTTCTGCGCCTCTGGTTAAGGGACTTGGCCGCAGCGGATTCCTCCACATTGAAAAAGGTCATGAGCGATGTCAGCAAGAAGGCCCAGGCCCGAGACCTTACGTCCGAAAGTCTGGAAACCCTCCTGAAAGAAGCGTAATTTGCGCTTCATCTTCGATACCAACGTCGTTGTCAGCGCACTGCTCCTGGAAGAGTCGACGTCCCGTCGGGCATTCAAGCTTTCCTCAACTTCCGCAATGGCACCTGAATCAAGATATAGGCGATGATGGCAAACGCCACGAGTGAAATCCACCCGCCCCAGTTGGCTAGAAACGGCAACTCATCGAATCCGGTGATGACTTTGGTGATGGAGGAGACCCCGGTCAGGAACAGGGCGGCGAGCAGAATACCCGTGATGGCCTCGCCGGCGATAAATCCGGAGGCCAGCAGCGTTCCTCGCTCCTCGAATTTCGCCTTTTCCTCCGTGGGGAGTTTCTTGCGCGCCGCCCACTGGTCGGCGGCCCACTTCAAGACGCCACCCACGAATATCGCCCCGGTGGTTTCGAGGGGCAGGTACATGCCTACCGCGATGAGCATCGGAGAAGGCGCGCCAATCATCACCAGCGCCAGGCCGAAGAAGCATCCCATCAGCAACAACCCCCAAGCCATTTGTCCACCCACGATCCCCTGCGCGAGCTGGGCCATGAGGCCGGCTTGTGGCGCGGGCAGCAACTTGCCGCCGATGCCGCCGGTGGTGAGATTCGCTTCGTGTAGCGCGATGATGGGCAGCAACAGGAAAAAGGAAACGGCCGTGACGCTCAGCACCTCGACGATTTCCATCTTCCAGGGCGTCCCGCCGAGCAGATATCCCGCCTTGAGATCCTGAATCAGGCTGCCGGAAACACAGCACGCGCAGCACACCACGGAGGCCACACCCAGCACGGCGGCGACTCCGCCCAGGCCTTTCACTCCGATGGCCACCATCATCAACGCGGCGATAGCCAGGGCGGCAAGCGTCAGACCGCTGACGGGCTGATTCGAGGAGCCCACCAACCCCACCAGGTAGCCGCCCACGGCGGAAAGAAAAAAGCCGGTCAAGGTCATCACAATCGCCGCCGTGATGGCTGCGGCCCAGTTCTGCGCGAAGTATTTGTAGATGATCGTAATTGGGATGATGAGGCCGCCAATGGCGATGATGATCCACTTGATGGGGATGTCGATATCCAGCCGCGTGCGTGCTGCCGCGTGTTCGCTGCTCTCTGCGGAAACATGAAAGGCCCCACGGATGGAGGTAAGAATTGACTCCCGCATGCTATAGAGCGTGTAAACCGCACCCACCAGCATGGCTCCCACGGCGATAGGACGAACCACGTTGTACCAGACGGTATAGCTCGCCAGGTCCCAGGGCGCCGTGCCTCCGGTCGTCGTCCCGATGCGGTGTGGCAGGTCAGGATCGATGAACAGAACCAGCGGAATCAGCACCAGCCAGGCGATGACGCCCCCCGAGAAATTGATCGCCGCCAGCCGGGGTCCGATGATGTATCCAATGCCGATGAGCGCCGGGGAAACGGAAGGTGTGGAGTACGCAATGCCTCCCGTGTAAGGCACGCTGCCCAGGAGTTCTTTCTGATATCCGAAATAGTTGACCACGGATTTGGGGAATCTCATGAAACCACTGACTGAATCCCGGAAAACCTGGAAGCCTTTTTCATCCTTGAGCAACTGAAGGAGGGCGCCCAATCCCATGGCGCCGAAAATGTATTTGGGGGCATCGGTGGCGCCATGTTGGCCGGCTTTCACAATCTCGGCGCTGGCTGTGCTTTCAGGAAAAGGCAGGTCAGGTGAATCAACGCAGAGGGGGCGCCGCAGGATGATAATGAAGAACACTCCCAGCAATCCGCCCGCAAAGAGAATGAACGTGCCGGTCCAGTAATGACCTCGCAAGCCAGTCCAGAGCCGCTGCCCGCCCACGTTGACCATCATGAAGGCCGGGATGGTGAAAATTGCCCCCGCCACCAGCGCTTCACCCACCGAGGCGGCGGTGCGCGTCAGGTTCTGCTCCAGCACCCCGCCGCGAAAGAACGGCAAACGAAACAACGCTATGGCAATCACCGCCGCTGGAATCGTGGCGGCTACCGTCTGGCCGGCCTTCATGCCCAAGTAGGCGTTTGCCGCGCCGAAAATGGCGGCCATGAAGATACCGGCCACAACGGCTTTGATTGTGAACTCGGGCTCTTTGGAATCGGCGGGAACGAAGGGTTTGAATTCGGGCATGGGTACGCTCCGATCAAGAAACAGTAGTTGGGCACTATAACACGATGCAATTTACCTTGGAAAATGATTGAGCCGCTGGGTGTTGATGTCATTTGGGATCGGATCCCTTTCGGTCGCCCGTCATTCCCGCTTTCGCGGGAATGACGGCAACTTGCAGCGCCCATGTTTCGCAAATGACACTACTACTCAACCGACCTTGCGTTTGTATGCAACTCAAGTCATGCTGCAAAATATGAAAATAAGCGAACGCGGTCAAGTCACCATACCCAAAGACCTTCGGGAGAGGTTTGGGCTCAGGCCTGAAACGGAGGTGGAATTCCAGGTCGTCAACAACTCCATCCTCCTCCGTAAGAAACCGCGAAAACTGAACCTAACCCGGTGGAAGGGCCTGTGCGGGAAGAGCTTTAAGGAGTTGGGCTACACTCGGGTGGACGAATTTATCGAGGACGTGCGGGGACGATGATCACCGCCGTCGATGCCAGTTGTTTCCTGGAAATTCTCGTTCCCAATCCCCAAGTCCTGCCAGTGCTCGGTTCATTTGATGGAACGTGCGCCCAACAGGGGCGATTACGTTCTGAAGAAGTGCGCTATAATCATGCCATGTTTACAGGCGACACGGGTGGGCGGCCAGCCCTTTGTACTAACAAAGATTGCAGACGCGAATACTGGCACTATCCCGCCGGCGGCTTTGACAGCCAAGGCGAGCCGATCCCGCCGCTCTCAGCTCCCAAGTACTGCCGCACCTGCGGGCGACCGGTGATATCGGCTTGCCCAGGTTGCAAAAGACCGCTCGACATCATTCCCACCTTGGACGAACCCTATTGCGTGGAGTGCGGCGTGGATCTGCTTTCAGTTGAAGTTGTGCCCGAACCGCCGGCCCGCGAACTCACCCGTTAGCAGACATCTGCGGTCGGCGCCGGGCTGCCGATCGGTTCCGGGCCGAACGGCCCCCTCCCTCGATCAGGAAAGAGATTCACTTAATTGTCGCCTTTGGGAACAATAAGCCGGCAAGCATACTCGCGTGGTCCCCACTGAAATGCAAAATTCTCAGAGACCGCATGCCAATTCCCACCAGGATCACCGGTCCCGTGACGAACACCCATGCATGAACATTCGCAGTGGAACCCTTTGGCGTTCCAACACGCAGGAGCACATTTTTGCTGCTCCCTGTGAAGTTGTATAACGTACACCTGTCGGTAGCGGTTGAGCACGCGCCGAATTAAGTCATCGAACCACGCCACCGGTGTCTCCCAGCATTTGTGCTGGGGGTCCCACCTCGGCCGGCGGCGGTTGTTGCCTCTAAGCCAACTGTAGTTGTCTGAAGAGAAGGGAAGTCGGACAAGAATGGGCTTGGGAGGCGCCTGTCTGTAGACAACAGGAATCCGAGTCTGCTTCCAGATTCTGCGAAGGGTCGGGTCCTTTTGCTCCATCGCGACGCCACCGCCCGCTGACTGGCCTAATTGCCCGGCACATCAGGGGGGCCTCGTGTTTTGCGATAGCGCTTCCCGTCCCCCTTCCGCACACTGGCGACCCACACTGAGGCTCGCCGCTTAAGCTCCGGATGGTCTTTATCAGCCCAATCCCCCAGCGCTGCCTTTAGGGTCTTAGTCTGACGAGAACGCAATAGTCCCTATTGAGTGGTCTTCATTGCCCCAACAGCTCCAAATACTTTCCCACTGCCTCAATCCCGCGATAGAAATTGGGCAGGTGGAACTTCTCGTTGGGGGCGTGCAGGTTGTCGTCCGGCAAACCGAAGCCCATCATCACGCTGGGTATTTTCAGACTTTTCTGGAAAACACCCACGATGGGGATGGAGCCACCCGAGCGGATGTAGACCGTCTTGTTCTTGAAGACCTGTTCCATAGCCTCGGCCGCGGCGGCGATCCAACGGCTCTCCGTGCTCACCACAGAAGCGGGAGCCGAGCTGATCACGCGCACCGAGGTCTTGATGCCCTTGGGCGTGATCTTTTTCACGTAAGCGGTGTATTGCCGGATTACTTCTTTGGGGTTCATTTCCGGCACCAGCCGCATACTGATTTTGGCCACACCATAAGCCGGAATAACTGTTTTGGCGCCTTCTCCCGTGAAGCCACCTCGGAAGCCGTGGACTTCGAGCGTCGGCCTGGCCCAAGTACGTTCCAGCACCGAGTAGCCTTTCTCTCCGGTCAAGGCGCTGGCGCCGATTTCCTTTCGTAAGAACTCTTTCTCTTTGAAAGGTAACCGCGCCCATGCAGCCAATTCCTTGGCGCTTGGTTTTTTCACGCGCTGGTAAAAGCCCGGAATTCTGATCTTTCCATCCGGCCCCTTGAGGTTGTTGACCATCTCCGCCAGGGCCTGGAACGGGTTGGGAGCAGCCCCCCCGTACACCCCGGAATGGAGGTCGTGGGCGGCGCCGCGCACTTCCAGTTCGGTGTAAACGAGGCCGCGCAGGCCGGTGGTAATGGTGGGCAGTTCCGGCGCGAACATTTCCGTGTCGCAGACCAATGCCGCGTCAGCTTTCAGCCGGTCCGTATGGGCTGGCACGTATTCCTCGATGTGCTCGCCGCCCACTTCCTCTTCGCCCTCGAGAAGGAATTTGATGTTGATCGGCAGCTTGCCTTCTGTCTTCAGGAATCCTTCCACCGCTTTGACCAAGAGATAGGTCTGCCCTTTATCATCGACGGCGCCACGGGCATAGAGGTTGTCATTGCGGATGGCGGGTTCGAACGGCGGCGACACCCATTCCTCGAGCGGGTCGGGCGGTTGGACGTCGTAGTGCCCGTAAAGGAGCAGCGTCGGCTTTCCGGGGGCCTCTAACCATTCTGCATAAAGAAGCGGGTGCTGGTTCTCCTTGCCTTCGATGATTTCGACGTTCTTCATGCCCATTTCCCGAAATTCGCCCGCCAAAAACTCGACGGCGCGCCGGATGTCCGGCCTGTGCTCGGGCAGAGTGCTGATGCTCGGAATCTTCAGCAGGCTTATTAACCCTTGCAGAAACCTGTCACGATTCTCGTGATAGTATTCAAATATAGTGGTTGCCACGGTTCATACCTCCATTTTCAGATCTTGGATCGTTCCCAGATGCATGCTGCTCATAGCGTTTGCGGACCACAATCCCATAATGAATGCCGGAGGCAACGGTCAGCGCGGCCGCAAGGTAGACGCAGATTTGAACCAAGCCCCCCTGCACGAACGGTACATGGGCCTGGAAGCTCACTGCGGCAAAAACGGTCGCCACCTGGGCGGACGTCGATGCCTTTCCCAAAATAGTCGGCCGAAAAGGGCGATACCCAACCACCAGGCTAATCAGCAGCGCCGTAATGATGATGCCGACGTCGCGGCCGATCACCAGGATCGTCAACCACCAGGGCAGCGCGTCGCGGAAGGCCAGTGTCAAATAAGCGGTAGTCATCAGGACTTTATCGGCGATTGGGTCAAGCGCCACACCCAAGGGAGTCTCTTGCTTCAGCAGGCGCGCCAGCGTCCCATCGACCACGTCAGACAGGGCAGCGGCTGTCAATACTGCGAGAGCGCCGCGGTACTTTTGAGCCACGACCAGTATGGCGAAGAACGGAATAAAGGCCAGTCGCAGGATGGTGATTTGGTTGGCGGGCGTCAGGGTACGAGAAGCCATAGTTTCCAGACAATATAGCTAGGCTGCTTCGGGGGTGTCAAATCTCAACCGAGTATACGTAACATTCTCAATACGCCCCATAATCTAATTTGTGAATGCTGAATGGTGAATTATGAATTGCCCGCTGCCTACTGCCCACTGATTACTGCCTACTGTTCTCCCCCGGCCCCCAGGAAACAGAAGGCAGGGGAGTGCGGACTGCGCAGAGGAGAGTCGGCAGGGGGGAGAAGGAAGAAGGCGATTCATAATTCACCATTCATAATTCACAATTGTTTTCCCGCATCGTAAGACGGATCCGACTTATTCAGGATTTCAATCTTCGCAGCACCGCAGGACTGCGCAGCTCCCGCAGCGCATCCGAGGCAATCCAGCGGGCGCTGGATGAATTCAATCCGTGGATCTCCTGCGCGGCCTTGACAGCGGCTTGGTTGAGCTTTCGGTTGCGTTTACCGATTTGGCGGAGCGCCCAGTTTAGGGCCTTTTTCACGTATTTCCGCTCGTCAACGGCTTGCCTCTTGATGAGCGGCAGGAAGCGAAGGAATACTCGGTCGTTTGCCGCCTTATCACTCACAGTCAAGCACGCCAGGAGCGCGAACGCCGCCCTTCTCACGAACTCCTCTTGCCGCTCGCTCCACTCCCGACATTTCTTGTAGGCAAAAGGCGTGTACCGGAAAAGGTTCAGGCAAGTCCCATCGCACACTGCCCAGGAATCAAAATCTCTCGCCCAAGCTTCCATCTGCCGTTCCGTAACTTTTTCCTTCTCGTCAATCAAACCGGCGAGAGCCCGGGCATCGAGAATCCCCGTGGACCACAACCGCAGAGCCAAATCATGATCTTTGCCGATCTCTTTGGCAAACTTCTTCAACGCCGGAGCGGACCAGCCGTAGGCCGTGGCAGCAGTGATTCCGAACCTCGCCATGCCGCGAACCGCCGCCGGGTCAGATTTGGACTTGAGCCTTTTGAGTACCTGGTTGAAGGTCATAGACGATTGTTATGCGCAGTAGGGGCTTCAGAAGCCACGCCCGGATCCCGGCCAGACGCCGGCCCTAACTGTCGACTGTCAACTGCCTTATCAGACCTGTGGCGTCTCGATCCCCAGGTATTCCTGGATGCTCAACCCGACCAGGTTATAGAATCGATCCGAAAGCGAGGGAATCGCGCCGCAGGGTTCATCAATCGCGACCCGCTCCACGCGGTGCATAGGATAGAAAACCTGGGTCATGCCCACGGTGCAATCCTCCCGGGCGACGATCTGGCGGACGAAATCATCGAAGGAATTGATCTCAATCCCGCGCAGAGTCACGCCTTGGATGTTGAGTTGGAGCAGTTGACCCCAGATTTTCTCCTTTGGGGAAGCCAGACTTACGATCACAATGTTGTTAATCTCCATAGCGCACCTTCGAGGCGGCCGATGACTCCGCTGCCTGACCTCTGTCTCCTGTCCTCTAGCTCAGCCTGTAAAAAGCCCTCATGTTCCCAATGCGCGGGTAAAGCGCGTAACGCTTAATTTCGAGGATCTGTTTGATGTGTCCCAGGTCGTGGAGGGCCCATTCCGTCACCAGTTCTTCGACGGAGATCACACCGACTTCTTGATGTGTCCCTCTGCGTTTCTGTTGGGCGGGCCTGAGTCTATTGAGCCACTTCACGTTCGCCTGCCGCTGCCGGGCAAGGCCGGCCAGACTTTTCAAAGGATTTATCCGGTTGTACTTCATCTCCTCCGCTCGCTTTTCTTGGTCGATCGGCAGAAGAATGGGATCGTCCGTCTCAATCAACGCCGCCACGCGCGCCCGCATTCCGATCTCCTCGATGTCATCCATGTGGGCAAGGACTTCCTGCACTGACCACTTGTTTGCCGCAGGACGTCTCTTCATCTCCTGCGAGGACATTGAGGCGATTTCTCGCTTCAGCTTATCCGGCGTGGAAGCGAGAATGGGGATCACATCCTTAAGCATAATAACCTCCAACTGCCGGTCCTAACAGCATGCTGAAAGCATGAGGGGTGCTTGGGGAAACTTCAAGCGGCTTCCCGGAGTTTCTCTCGCAGCTTCGAGGCTTGCTGGAACTCCCGCTCCAGCTCGCGGTCGCTCAAGTGCCGCTTCATGAACTCGAGTTTTTCAACCAAGGCTTCAAGCGCCTGCTGGATATTCTCGATGTTGGTAAGGCAAATGTCACGCCAAACGGAGTAAGGGCTTTCCGCGAGTCGCGTCACATCCCGGAAGCCGGAGGCCGCAAGCTCCACCGGCAATCGCGCTTCGAGGCTCTCCTCGGCAATCACGCTGGCCAGCGCAGAGGAAAGAAGCTGAGGAAGGTGGCTCAGGAAGGCCAGGGCGCGGTCGTGACGGGCAGGGTCCATGATATGCGGGCGCGCACCGATCGCCGTGACCAGGGAGATGAAGGCCTTGGTGCGAGGGTCCTCGATATGTCCCCCTTCCAGCGGCGTCAAGACATAGCGAGCGTTGATGAAGAGCGTGGCGTCGGCATTTTCAACACCGGCCCGTTCCTTCCCGGCCAGGGGATGCCCGCCCAAAAACAATGGTCCATCGACGAAAGATTCCCGCGCGCGCTCGCAAATCATCCGTTTGGTGCTCCCCACATCAGTCACCAGCGCTCGCGATGAGGCCACATCTTTTAGGCGGGGAATGCAATCCAGGATGGCGCCCACCGGCGCGGCGAGGATGATCAGGTCGGCATCCCGGACGGCCCGGCCGAGGTCGTCCGTCCCTTCGTCCACCGCATCCACCGCAAGCGCGCGTGCAACCGTGGAGGCGCGCCCGAAGCCGGTGCGGCGGACTGCCAAGCCGTACTTCTTCAACGCCAGTCCCCAGGACCCGCCGATCAGCCCCAGGCCGACAATCGAGACTTGACGAAAGTTTATATCCATTGAAATGATGAATTATGAATTATGAATTGTGAATTATGAATTACAGACTCTCCGTCGCTTGCATTCTCTCTTCTTCCTCCCCGGCAGGCAGAAGGCAGCAGCAGTCGTTCCCAGTGAAGAATGCAATTCATAATTCACCATTCATAATTCAGAATTAGTCTACCTGTCATGGCCTGCTACATCGTCCTTCCCACCGCGGGAGCAATCACGCGCAATTCCTTCATCAACTGCTCAAACTGCGCGGGATAAAGCGACTGGGCGCCATCGCTCAGAGCTTTCTCGGGATCCTCGTGGACTTCGATCAACAACCCATCCGCGCCCGCTGCCACTGCCGCGCGCCCCATGGGCAGGACTTTGTCGCGCCGGCCGGTGCCGTGCGAGGGATCGACAATAATAGGCAGGTGCGAGAGTTTCTTGATGACGGGGATGGCGGAGATATCCAGGGTGTTTCGCGTGTAGCTCTCGAAGGTGCGGATGCCGCGCTCGCAGAGGATGACCTCGTAATTTCCCCCCATCATGATGTACTCGGCGGAAAGCAGAAGCTCTTCGAGGGTGGCGCAAATGCCGCGTTTCAACAGCACAGGCTTTGAAACTTTTCCCACCTCCCTTAGCAAGTTATAGTTCTGCATGTTGCGCGCCCCCACCTGGAGCACGTCAACGAAGTCCATCATCATAGGGATTTGGGTTTGGTCCATTACTTCCGAGACGACCAACATGTCGTGCGCATCGGCGGCGGTCCGCATCAGTTGCAGCCCTTTCTTCCCCAACCCCTGGAAACTGTAAGGTGAGGTCCGCGGCTTGAACGCGCCGCCGCGGAGCACACGCACCCCCAGCTTCGCCACCAAAGCGGCAATGGTTTCCATCTGTTCGGCGCTTTCCACGCTGCACGGGCCGGCCATCATCACTACTTGCTTGCCCCCCACGGCCACGCCTTTCCCCAGTTGAATCACGGACCCCTCAGGGCGGAAATGGCGGCTGGCCAGCTTGTAGGGGGCGGTGATGCGCACCACCTCCTCCACGCCCTCCAGGAGCTCGGTGTCGCGGGTGTCAAAATCGACTAAGGCCCCCACCGCGCCCAGAACCGTTTGACGCGCTCCGGTCGAGCGGTGAATATCGAACCCCATCTCCATCAGCTTGTTGATGGCGCCTTGGATCTGGGCTTCCGTCGCGCCCTCTTGCATCACCACGACCATGGCCTGTTACTCCTTTTCCAGAAGACCACCGCTGTCCATGGCATGACGCTCCAGCGACCGGGCTTCGTCGATGATGCGCTCGAAGAGACGGCGGATGGCCGCGTCGCCCAGCGGCCCCGGATTAGATTTCACAACGTTGCGCAGTATTTCCGACTCGCGCTCGGGATGCCAGGCGGGCAGCTTCATTCTTTTCTTGATGTGACCTATCTCCACCGCGCAATGCGAGCGCTCATTCAACAGCTTCACGAGCTGTTGATCGATCTCGTCAATTCGCTTGCGCCAGCCCTCGAGATCGCTCATGCAGTCCTCTCCCCCGTTCCCTCTTTGAGCCAGAGGGCGAACCGCTCAATCGCCCCTGCCCCTTCTCTCGAGTACCGCTCTTCGATGGCGTGCACTACCGCGCTGCCCACCACTGCCGCATCTGCAACCGACTGCACCGCGCGTACTTGGGCGGGATCGGAAATGCCGAAACCCACCGCCAAGGGCAGCAAAGTGTGTTGCCGAGCCCGTTCCACCAGCGGCCGGACGCTTGCGGAAATCTCGCTGCGCTCGCCCGTCACGCCGGTCCGGGAAACCAAATAAAGAAAACCTGTGGAAAGCTCCGACGCCCGCTCGATCCGAGCGTCCGTCGAAGTCGGTGAGACCAGGAAAATCGTGTCGAGGTTTTGTGCGCGCATGACGCTCACGTAGGGCGATGCCTCTTCCGGACTCAGGTCTACCACCAGCCCCCCGTCCACCCCAACCTGAGCAGCATGCCGCGCAAATTTATCCAACCCGTACTGCAAAATAGGATTGTAGTAGCTGAAGAGAATGATGGGCGCTCGGACGGATTCGCGCCAGCCTGGAAAGCGCTCCAGGATTCTCCGCAGCGTGGTCCCGGCTTTCAGGGCGCGCTCGGAAGCCCGCTGGATCACAGGGCCATCGGCGAGCGGGTCCGAAAAGGGAACACCCAGCTCAATTACGTCCACCCCCGCGCGGTCCAGGGCGGCGAGCAGGTCACCGGTGGCATCAAGCGAGGGGTCGCCCGCCGTGAGGTACACGACCAACCCCTTCGCCTGCCGCTCGCGCAGGTCGTGAAAACGCGTCGCAATGCGAGTTGTTGAAGCCGTAGGCATTGTCGCTAAGCGAGGATACCAGACGTTTCTCAAAATACAAACGGCTGTAAAAGACTCAGGTTCTTCTTAGAGAGGTTCAGCCCATACTCCGGTTTGCTCTTGAGCTGCGAAAAGTCATGGTCTACAAACAGGCGATTAGGTTCCTTCCACACCGTCGTGGGGATTAAATAGAGGCGGGGATCCTCGCCGTCACTAAAGAGTACCAAAGCGATGAAGGAGTGTCCTCCTATTTGCAGCTTGTCCTCCCCCTTGCGCCAAAACTGATAATTGAAACCGCTCCCGGACTTCGATGGATTAGACGACTTAACTTGAACTTCACAGTACTGTCCCCGCGGCGTTCGGATCACAAAATCGATGCCCCTGTCATCGACCTCCGGCGAGAAGATCGAGAACCCCAACTTGGTGAATTCCATCTTGACCAAATACTCTGCGTAGCGGCCCAATTGGAGGTTGTTCAGGGCGCTCCACTTGAATGGCTCCATGGTGTCCCTCCTTGCATGTGGCCTTACAGTGCTGGATCCAAGCCCGGCGCTTGGGTTTGGACATTTGGCAAGTCGTATCAACCCTCCCGAGCATCCCAGTGTCATTCCGAGCGCAGCGAGGAATCTCGCTCTGATTGTTTCCTCCAGCTACGCCTCAGCCACACCTCCTTGACCTCCGTACCAAGCGGCGCTCAAGTCCTTACCAATCACGATTCACTGACTCGATCAGGGCAATCTTCTTCTTTCTGCCCCAGCTTTTGATCTGCTTCTCACGAGCGATGGCGGCTAAGATTTCACCAGACACCTCATAGTATACCAGTCGGTTGATGTTGTAGCGTGCCGTGAACCCCGGTAGCAGCTTGCCCCGCTGTTGGAGCACCCGACGTTCCAAGTTGCTACTCACTCCCGTATACAGCGTGCGGGATTTGCTCGCCATAATGTAAATGCAGTAAGTCTTCACCGCTGGCACCACAGCCTCTCCTGCCCACGCCCACCGCGATCCGCCCCAGCCCAGAGCGAGATTCCTCGCTGCGCTCGGAATGACATCTGGGGTACCACGCTGGCAGGGCTAGCGATTACAACACTCCCTTAGACTGAAAAATTCCCAGATCTTTGTCCCCACGGCCCGAGAGATTTACCACAACAATTGCATCCCGGCGCATCTTGGGCGCGCGCTTTATGACCTCCGCCAGCGCATGAGCGGATTCCAGCGCTGGAATTATACCTTCCTTGTGAGAAAGAAGTTGAGCGGCCTCGAGCGCTTCCCCGTCACTCACGCGGGTATACTCCACGCGGCCCTGCCGGTAAAGCGCCGCGTGTTCCGGGCCAACGGCGGCGTAATCGAGCCCCGCAGAGACCGAGTGCGTGCCGGCAATCAACCCGTCCGAGTCTTGAAGCACGTAGGTGTAAGTGCCCTGGAGGACTCCGGGGCTTCCACCGGAAAAACGCGCCGCGTGGTCGCCCAGGTTCGGGCCACGCCCTCCAGCCTCGACGCCGACCATCTTGACGTCGCGGTCAGGGATGAAATCATAAAAAAGGCCGATGGAGTTGCTGCCACCGCCCACGCAGGCGAAAAGCGCGTCCGGCAGCCTGCTGGTTTCCGCCAAAATCTGGCGGCGGGCCTCCTGCCCGATCACCCGCTGAAACTCGCGCACCATGAGCGGGTAAGGATGCGGCCCCAGCACCGAGCCCAGCAGGTAATGCGTATTTTGCACGTTCGTCACCCAATCGCGCATGGCCTCGCTAATAGCATCTTTGAGTGTCTTGCTGCCGGAGGAGACTCCAACCACGCTCGCACCCAGCAGGCGCATGCGGAAGACATTGGGGGCTTGCCGAGCCATGTCCTCTTCGCCCATGTAGACGACGCACTCGAGGCCCAGAAGCGCCGCCACTGTGGCTGTGGCCACGCCGTGCTGGCCCGCCCCTGTCTCCGCCACCAGCCGGGTCTTGCCCATTCGTTGCGCCAGCAATCCCTGTCCCAGACAGTTGTTGATTTTGTGTGCGCCGGTGTGCAGCAGGTCTTCTCGTTTGAAATAAATCTGCGCGCCGCCCAGGTACTCCGTCAATCTCCGACCGTGGAAAAGCGGCGTGGGCCGGCCGGCAAAATCCTTCAGGAGGCGTTCCAACTCCGCCTTAAAGCTCGGATCGGCGCGGGCAGCTTCGAAGGCTTGTTCCATCTCCTCGACCGGATGCATCAAGGTCTCTGGCACATAGCGCCCGCCGAATTCCCCGAAACGTCCGCGCGCGTCCGGCCATGGATGCCGCCCGGACGGTGGTGCTACGGCGTTAGGCTGTCCCTGTTCCAATTCCATCCATCACTCCTTGTCCGCCTGCGCGACCGCCGCAAAGAAAGCCTGCAGCTTGGCGGGGTCCTTGATTCCCGGAGCCGACTCAACGCCGCTTGCCACATCGACGGCGAAAGGCCGGACCTCCCAAACAGCCTGGGCAACGTTCTCAGGCGTCAGTCCTCCGGCCAGGATGATCGGCCCATATTGCTTTGCTTCCCGCGCTACGCTCCAGTCGAATGTTCTCCCCGTGCCGCCGAGCCGGTCCGGATCAAAAGCATCGAGCAAGAAGGCGCTCGGTTTGATTTTGCGAAGCTCCTCCGGTTTGAAACCCTCCCGAACCGCCACCGCAACCACCAGCGTGAAGACGGAAAGCAATTCATGCAAAGCCGGAAACCTGGGGCCGTGCACCTGGACGGCTGTTGCGCCGGACTCTCTTGCCAGTGAAATCACATGACCGGCATCCGTTTCATCCGCAAAGACGCCCACGGCGGTAACAAAGGGCGGCAAGCGCCGTATGATCGCTCTTGCAGGCTCCGGCTCAATGTACCTGGGGGAAGGCGGATAAAAGTTGAATCCGAGTGCCGCTGCTCCCAGATCGACCGCCCGTTGCGCATCCTCGAGTCGCGTGAGCCCGCAGATTTTGATGCGCGTCGGCATGGTTCACGTTCGGAAAGCGGAATGAGCCCTCATCCCTTCCAGCATTTCACGCAACGCCGCGCCAGGATCGGCCGTCGTCATGAATCTCTCTCCGATGAGGGCGGCGTGGTAGCCGGCGTCAGCAATGCGACGCAGATCTTCCCAGGTTTTGATTCCGCTCTCGCTTACCGCGATACTCCCCGCTGGAATTCCGGGGCGCAAGCGAAGCGATACTTCCAAGTCCACCTGGAGCGTTTTGAGGTCGCGATTGTTAACCCCGATGATCGTGGCCCCAGCCCCACGAGCCCGCTCCAGTTCGGACTCATCGTGGACCTCCACCAACGGGGCGATGCGCAGAGTGTGGCAAAGCTTCAAGGACCTTTGCAGGTCTTCATCGGAGAGCGCCGCCACGATGAGCAACAGCGCATCCGCCCCCGCCGGTACAGACTCGTAGATCTGGTAGTCCTCGAGGATGAAGTCCTTGCGCAAAACCGGCAAGCGGACAGAGGCGCGAACCGTTTCCAGGTCATGCAGCGAGCCAAGGAAGTAGCGCTCTTCGGTCAAGACGGAAAGGGCTGAAGCGCCTGCGGCTTCGTAGCTTTGTGCGATTGCCTCACACCCGTATTGCTGCCGGAGTATTCCCCGTGAAGGCGAGGCGCGCTTCAGTTCCGCGATAACCCGCAGAGGCCCACCGGAGAGCGCGGCGGCAAAGTCACGCCTTTCCAACCTTGCCTGGACGGCGTGCTTCAGGGTTTCGAGCGGCGTTCGCTCTCGCGCTTCCTCGATCTGCCGCCTGCGCGCGGCGACGATTGCGCCCAGGCAGGTTCCCGATAGATCCACCACCGACAGAGCCCGTCCCCTCGGCACACTTTGTCCTCAAGAAGGATAATTCGTAACTCTAAACTCCAACCGAAAGCAAAGTCAAGTTAGCGCGTAGAGTCATGTTAAGTGTAACCGGTGAGGCGCCCGGGGTAAATTCTTAAATGGCTTGACAGGGTTAGTACTGCTGCACCTTGATTACCGAGTCCCCGTCGAAGGTAACAAAGAGGACGTGAGGGGGGGATCCGTAGATCCAATCCTCTTGTTCGACGCCATCGCGCTCCTCGCGCACCCTGCGGTCCGGCGGGCCCTTCGATGAAAGGACGGCGTCGCGGTCCATGCCGACGACCACCTGGTGATTCTTGATGGCCTCTTTGAACTTGGGTGGCACCTCCGGCGAATAGAGGGCGGTAGGCGAGCGGCGGCTGAAATCGAGCACATTTCCTAGAGCCTGCTTAACCTGATCGACGCCCAGTTTGGGGACCTTGCCGGGAAACACCAGCCTGACCGACGAGCCAAAAGACTGCACAGGATTTTCCTGGGTGATGGGAACGGCCCCCACTGACGCCCCAATCTCGATGTGCTGATACCATTTGCTGGACCTTCTTCCGCCGCCGTTAAGCTCAAACACAATCTCTTTGGACTTAAAGGTAATCTTGCTGATTTCCACCGGCATGCCGGGCTTGATAGCCATGCCCTGGGCGCTGAGCTGGGAATCAGCGCCGGCTTTGTCCAGCTTGCCTTGGGGGTCCACTCGCACCCCCTTCCCACCTCGCGGCAGGGGTACTTTGCTTACCGCAACTTCTCGCATCAGCCCACGGATAACCTGAATGTGAGTCTCGCGCTGGGATTGATCCTTGGCGAAACCGGGGGACGCCAGTGCAAACGTCAGACAGAGCCCTGCCAAGCGGCGAAACCAGAATCCCGCCGCGCCTTCTACCGTTTTCCAGGAGCTCAAGCCGCGCATCTAACTCGGTCCGTCCTCCCCAGGATCAGGTCCCGGCGAAATGTGAACGACCGCGCTGGCGGCAGCATCCAGGGAGGGGCCGAAGACCAGCTTCTTCATTCTCTCATTTATTCTGATGCGCGATGAAAAAAAGAGGAATATTCCTGCGCCCACGATTGCTACGGTGGAGAGTAGCCCCCCCTCCGGCCCGTAAGCGGAGCCGGTCAGCCATGCGGAACCGTGAACCTGAACTTTGAGCAAACTTGGAGAAAACGTTTGACCGCTCACCGGAAGTCCAAAGACGAAACCCTGCACGTAGTTCCAGGTAAAGTGCATTCCCACCGGTATCCACAGCGAACGTGTACGAAGATAGGCGATGGAGAAAGGAATGCCCACCAGCGCGGTATTGACGGTGGAAATCCAGGTGTGATGAGAGTTACCGAGATGCGCCAAGCCAAAGAAAGCCGAGCTCACGGCGACGGCGCCGGGCGGCCCCAAGGACTCCACAAGCTTCTGGAATGGATATCCTCGAAATACCAACTCCTCGTCCGCGGCGCTGATTAACAAAAGCAGGAACAAATAGCTCCCGTAAGCAAGCTCAGCCCTTGCCGATAGCGGGTTGCGGGCAAAGCGAGCCAGACCCAACAACGTTTCAGCTCCGCCCACCGAGACTATCATGATCCCGCCGATGCCCAGACCCACGCACAGTTCTTTCGCCCAACAAGGATGAAAGGCCAAGCCGACCACACCCAGGGGCTTCTGCTCAAAGACCCGAGTCATTAACTTGTAAGACCCCAGCAGAGCCATGAGCACGAAGAGAGGAAAGAAGGGCTCGTACCCCACGCCAGATAGCGGAATGAGGTGGCGAACCCCTCCGGCCAGCAGAAAAGCAACCCCATAACTGACGAAAACCAGGACGAGGGAAAGAAAGAATCGCCAGACCGGTCGGAGGTTCCCATCAAAAAGGAAGAAGTCTTCCAGCGTCATGTCAAGTTCTTCTCCGGGTTCTCCTGGGCTCGCTCGGGTTGGTCCGCCCAGATTTCCAGGCCCGTGCGCGAGACGGCGAAGTTGATTATCTGCCCGCCCATCTGAGTCAGAGCATCCTCGACCGCGGGCTTGGTTCCGGGCTCGACCATGAAGACCACGCAGCCTCCGCCTCCAGCCCCGCAGACCTTGGCGGCGACCGTTCCATGTTTTTGCGTTTGCTCGATCATGCTGTCGATAGTGGGTGTGGAAATACCCTTGAAATTCTGTTTGCGGTTTTCCCACTCCAAAGCCAGCAATTCCGCCACATCTTTCCAGTCTCCAGTCAGAAGGGCTTCTCGCATCTGGTTGGCAATGGTCGTAATCTTGTCGAAATTGCGACGCACTTGCTCCTCGCCGTCGATGTGCGACTTCATCACTTCCCAATTGTTGATGGCGGAATCTCGAGGCTGGCCCGTGTAACAAAGGAGAAAGCGTTTTTCGAGTTCGGAAACAAAGACCGGCAGCTTTTCGCGTTTCACGCCGTCGCGTCCCAAGTGGACAACGTTCGCCCCGCCGTAAAGCGCCGGGAAATAGTCCTGCCAGCCGGTGGGAACGCGGATCACGATGGCCTCGACATTCTTCGCGATTTCGAGGATTTGGGTGCGAGTGACGCGCTTGCCGGTGACGCGCGCCAAGCCTCCGCAAAGCGCGATGTTAAGGGCCGAGGAACCGCCCAGGCCGGCCCCGGCCGGAACCTGCGAACTGGTCTCAATGTTCAACCCCCGGTGCGGCTCGAAAAAGACTACCAACTCTCGAACTAGAGGCAGCCGGGACTTGCCGCGCGCCAGATCGGTAAGGTCCTCAAAGGTCTCCCGAATTTCCTGGTCCTGGGATATCAGGACGATTTGCCGGTCCGGTCGCGTCTCAATCACGCAGGAGGCATAACAGCGGATGGCGATATTGACCGTCTGCGCCCCCGGATGAAAAAGGTAGAGCGGCCAGATGTCCACTGTGCCGCCCGCTAAATCTACTCTTGCCGGCGCTCGAGCTTCTACACGCATGGGAACCTCGTTGGTGGTCAGTTGCCAGTGGCCAGTTGTCAGTCGTCAGTAGTTAATTGAAGCAGCGGGGGCCAGGGGCCTGGGAAAAACAGATAGAGGTAAAGAGCAGGCAGTGGGGAGAAAGAACAGGTTGATTCTCAATTCAGAATTCGGAACTACCCCGCGCGCAGTCCCCATTCGCCTAACCCGTAGTGCCTACCTCTCTTTCCCACCTAGTACTCGCTACCGAATACCTGCCTTCTGTCTTCTGACTTCTGACTCCTGATTCCTGCTTTCTTCTTATTGCTTCGTCACTTCCATATTCTCATCTATCGAGAGCGTGGGCCAGCCTATCCTGGCGGGATCGGAAGGCGCCGCCGTGATCTTGAAATGCTGGCCGTCGTTGACATCAGCAGTGTAATTGTAACCCCGACGGTTGGCGCCGGAGAAATTGAGCGCCCCGTCCTGCTGCAGTTGGTCGATGCTGGCGTAGGACTCGTGGCTGGCCAGGTAAAGACGCTCCGCCTGCCCTATCGCCAACAGATCGGTCTTCACACCCACCACGTCAATCACCAGCTTGGGCGGGGCTCCTCCGGTTGGGCCTTGCGTAAACTGCGTCTTGACCACCATCCAGACAATGGCCAGCACAATGGCTAAACCCAAGACACTCGCTGCTGCCCTCATGCCGCCCCCTTGTAACGCAACCTGCGCCTTGCAGGGTTGCCCCTGCTCGACATTTGACTTTCAGCCTCTGGCGCGCCACCCATGTTCGGGCGGCCTTTCCATTTCCTTTATCGGAGAGCCCGCGGGCAGGACTCTGCGCCGCACTATTTTGGCTTGAGCTTGATGCAATAAGCAAACGAACTTTCTCCCCACGGGAGTGAAGCTGTGAAAAAATGATCGTAGCGGCACGCCATGGCGTGCCCCTGCCTGAATGCTCAGCGCGTCACACCAGCCGAATTCAAACCCTAGGGGGTGGCAACGCCCTAATACTCCACTGCAAAGAGGTGCTGTCCTGATTGCGGGTGTAGCGCCGGTCCCGCGCGGCGGGACCGGCACGTGCCGACCCCGCCTCGCGGAGTCGGCGCTACGCCAAATTGACCCACTACTGCAAAGAGGGTGCACGACATAAAAGTTAGGAGCGCGGAAGGTCAGGTGAAGCTGGCCCCGCGAGGGGCCACCCCATGAATAGCCGTAGGTGAAACCTACGGACAGAAAGCCGCAGAACTGTAGTCAACCCTGGAGGGGTTGACAGTGGCTAGGGTCCGGCCCCTCCAGGGCCGGAAATGTTCCGCGTTCAGGTCCGTAGGTTTACACCTACGGCTACTCACGGTGTCCCGCTCCGCGGGACT
>Ga0182027_10003842_pt1 | contig 23574 bp, 20 predicted proteins | sample 712E1DmetaG_FD_121300 | JGI IMG/M metagenome (GOLD analysis project Ga0182027, IMG submission 121300) | Permafrost microbial communities from Stordalen Mire, Sweden - 712E1D metaG (Illumina Assembly) | ecosystem: Environmental > Terrestrial > Soil > Wetlands > Permafrost | place: Sweden... | reverse complement strand
ATATTTCTCCTGGAGAATGGCGTTGATACTTCCTTTGTACATCGTTACCATGATGGAAACACAGCTCTTGCCCTGGCATTCCTTAATGAAAAGAATGATGCAAATTATTCATTTTACAAGAGTTATCCTGCAAAAAGGTTGGACATTGATTTCCCTGTATTAAATAAGGAAGATATTGTTCTATTTGGTTCATTCTACGCACTATCCAGTGAAATAAGGGAAAGATTTATAACATTCATACGGGCAGCAAAAGAAAAAGGTGCAACAATAATCTATGATCCAAACATCAGGAAATCTCATAATAATGAGCTAGAGAGTCTCCGGCCACTCATAATTGAAAATTTGCAGATGGCAACAATTGTAAGAGGTTCCAATGAAGATTTCAACAATATTTTCGGTGCAAATAATCCTGAAGAGGCCTGGAAAACCATAAGAAAATATAATAATTGTATGATTTACACTTATAATTCAGAGGGAGTTTATGTCAGAACCTCCTCTTTTTCAGGTGAATTTCCTGTGAACAAAATAAAACCAGTAAGCACTATCGGGGCTGGAGACAGTTTTAATGCAGGAATTATCGCTTCATTTTACAGGGATAATATTTTTAACAATAATATAGAAGAACTAGGGGAAAATGGATGGGGAAAAGTTATTTATACTGCTAAAGAATTTGCCACGCATGTCTGCCTGAGCTATGATAACTATATTGATCTTGCATTTGCAAGTAAATATCTTTCAGCTTCAGGACACCAGATGTAATTATTTTTTGCAACTATCTGATAAAGACCATTATAAAAAAGATCTGATTTACCCAGTTCTTCAAGCTTCTCAAGAGAGACAAGAGGCATTGAAATATTTGTATAAATTAGTTTCTTACCTCCTGGAATATTTGGCAGGTTGAGTGTTGTTTCGATCACAGAATCAAGTCCACCAACATGAGTAATCATGACTGCCGGATTAATTTTTTCTTCACTCATAAGCTTAAGTGATTCACGCATATCGTCAGTATTTCCTCCTGAAGTTCCGACTATGTGAGTAAATGCATAATGCACATTATAGAAATTAAACTCAGCTTTAAATTCAGGATTTGAAGGTCCGGCAAAAAAATTAAGGCACCCATCAAATCCAAGCATGGCATCTGCCTGTTCCACAACCTGTTTTACAGGAGCAAAAACGAATATATCATCAAAACCTTTACCTCCCGTAAGGTTCCGCATATAGCTTACCGGGCTATCAACTGTTGCAGTATTGATATAAATAAGTTTAATTCCCTCTTTTTCTGCATGTTCAGGAGTGAATAGGCAAGCTGCCCTGGCAAGCCTTGATTCATCTATGTCTGAGACAACCAGCAATCCGGGCTTTCTTTCCTGATGAAGAGCATAATCGATAGCCCCAAGACCCATAGGTCCTGTACCGGCAAGTATTGCAAGGTTTCCACCTTCACGAATTCCCATTTCATGGACATAGGTACCTGGAGGGATGTGATAACTTGCATGAAAAGCACCAATTATGCAGGACATTGGCTCAGATAACGACGCAGGGAAAAATGCCTCACCTTTGTATGGAAGCAAACAATCGGCTTCCATGACAATATCCGGTATAATTATATAGGTTGCGTCGCCTCCGATAAAACGATATGAATAACCGGGAGCATTTAGAGTCCCCATATGAGCCATGGCAGGCTGGATTGAAAATTTCTGGCCTTTATGAAATTTGTTCCCCCATTTTTTACCTACTTCAAGAATAATACCAGCAAATTCATGCCCAAGTATTGTGGGATTAATATTAATGTCCTTTGGTATCCGCTTATGGTCAACTCCCTGGATGGAAGCTTTATAGGATGACATGCAGATGCTGTCTGAGACTATCTTCGCAAGAATTTCATTTTCCTTTATGGGTGGAAGTTCAAATTCCTCGAGGCGTAAATCTTTCTTCCCATAAATCCTGACTGCTTTGGTCTTCATATCTTTAGATAATCAATCGTTTTTAAAACCGACACAGAACCCCTCCCGGAAGGGGATATTATTATTTAATAATCTTACCCTAATCTATTCTCCTCTTCTCCCAATCACAACTTAACCCAGCATAACCTGTCCTCCTGTAACCGGAAATGCCTGTCCGGTTTCATATTCCTGATCAATAATATACAGAATAGCTTTCACTACATCTTCAAACCTGCAGCCCCGTTTCATGGGAACCTGGTCTTCGTAAAATTTTCTGACGTCTTCAATGTTTTTAGCACCAGGAACTTTCCCGGTTTTAAGATATTGTACGAATAATCCTGAATGAGGATCGGACCAGAGCGGACCCTCATAGAAGTTACCCGGACAGATGGAATTTACTTTTATCCTGTTTGGTGCAAGCTCAAGTGCAAAACTTTGAGTAAGCCCTATGCCTCCGAATTTTGCTCCAGCATATGCAAAGTTTCGATTACTTCCCCGAAGACCGGATTTTGAGTTAATCTGAATAATATCAGTGAAATAATCAGGCTTTTCCCTGTTCTGAAGTTTCATTACTTCTGAAGCATATTTTGCACAGTAGAAATACCCGTTGTAATTAACCTCAGTTGTTTTGGAAAAAATATCAGGTTCCATTTCATCGAGTCCGCCAGCTCTTAAGATCCCTGCATTACTTATCATAATATCCAATCCTCCGAATTCTTTGACAGTTGAGATCACAAGATTTTTAACTGATTCAGAATCAGAAACATCTGTTTTGATAAATATTGCGCGATTAAATGATTTATTTATATTCAACATGGATACGAATCCTAGTCCGGTTTCTTCATTTAGATCTGCAACTACCAGATTGACTTTAAGCTTATAAAGCGCTTCTGCGATCCCGGCACCGAATCCCTGTGCACCCCCAGTAACAATCGCCACCTTGTTTTTCAGATTATTCCTGGACCCTTCTCCCTGGGAGACCTTCCTCCTGTAGTTTTCTACCTCCCACTGATCAATGAATGATATCTGATCAGGCGTAAGAAGTCTTGTACCACCACACTGAGAAGAATAGTAACATATTCTTATCAGATCTTCATATACGTCAAGGACCGACTCAGCAGCAGTATAACTATCATCCACTGCAATCACCCCAAAATCCTTGATTACTATTATTTTGGGAATAAAGTTAAACTCCCTGATAAAGCGTTCAAGCTGTCCTTTAAAAGACTCCAGGATCCGTTCCGGTGTTGATGATTGCTCGATATAAAGGAATCTGTATTTACAATAGACAATAATATCTGGTGTAAGTGGATGCGAAATTTTATGAAATTCCTGCTGATTATGGTAATACTTTGCAATAAGGCTATTATGCCTGTATCTTATCACTTTGGGATTGTCAGCAGAAAGAAGCATCCTTATCGCAGGAAGTACTTTATTAAGTAAAGGATTGTAAGGCAGATCGTTATTGTCCAGTAATGACCGTATTACCTCTGATATCCTTATTATTATGTCATCATAAATTTCTTTGATTTCATGAGGAGAATCAGCACTTACAAATGATCCATGGTTCTCCAGAAAAATGATTTTAGGATCTTTACCAAATTTCTGACGATAAAGAGATATCTCTGAATCCAGTTTTTTAAATAATGTATATCCGGGATCGATATACGGAACAAATAAAACCTTATCTCCAAAAAGCTGGATTGTCATGCTTTTTGCATTGTGACTGCAAAGTACTCCGTTTATGATTGTCGGGTGAAGGTGAACTACGTATTTATATTGAATTATCTCATGGAGAGAGGTCTCTACCGAAGGCCGTTTGTTTCTGCCCGGATCAAGGATACTCCTGAGCATGTCTGCTTTAACTTCCTCTTCCCTGATAACAGGGTCGTCAGAGTATTGCTTCACCGAAATCATTCGGAGCTGTTCCCTGCTGAGTGCGACCAGGCCATCTTCTGTCAATCCTGCTAGAGGAGAACCGCTGGCCTTTATCCATATGGTATGATCATCCTTATATGAGGTATTTCCTCCCCCGGCAATTACATAATCCTTGTTACTACCGTAAAAGTCAGAGATTTTTAACAGTTCAGAGATTTCCGGTTTCATGTTGCATATTGTTTAAAAAATACTCAATAACTAATTGTCCCATAGATTCAAAATCGTTTTTTTCATTAACCCTGGCCGACCCGTTAATGTCAATATAACCTGGTTTGTTCTGAGCATGCAGGTATTGATGAGCAGCTATTACTGAAGCTCCTCTCCAGGCAATCTTTTTCAATGTATCATCAAGAGGCATTCTTCCTCTGGCAGTTACAGTCAGTGGGATCGTTTCAGGTGTATTATGTTCCGTCCCGAAAGTTATAACGAATCCTTTCCTGTCAAAGAATTCTACAAAATTTTTCAGGATTGAAAAATCATTTCGCCCTGGAATCAGTTCAATGCATCCGATGCCGAAGTTTGTGAGATTGGAAAAAAGTTTTTCCGGATCGTTTTCAAATTCTGTACATTTCCCTGACGGATCATCAAGCAAAACCGGATAGCAGGGAATACCGCCTGCCTCAACAATAATCTTTATAATATTTCCCAGATCTAAGAAAGAACGTTCATCTTCTTCCATGAATGCTGCACCACCGGCTTTGAGTAGGTTTGACCTTATTTCATTCTCAAGTGAAGCAGGATCCGATAATCCCACTTTGGATTTTTTTCCTCCATATAACGATTCAATGAATATCAATTGTTCTTCAGGTAAAACATAATTCTCTGATGCCAGAATCCTTATGGCTTTTGCAATATGTCGTTCACGGACAAGATCATGCGCAAATCTTTCCTTTATCTCTTCAAAACTGAGTTTAAGTGATGGATTTGCTTTTGAGATCAATGAATTCAGTTTCACCACCATTGCCCGTAACTGATTCTGAGTCTCTTTTTTAACTTTATTAAGCTCCCTGTTTTTCCACCATCCGAGATGAAAAGGATAATCCAATCCTTTCCCACAGAAATAAATCCGTCCGGGGTTGTTAGGATCATTGATCCTCACACCATTTTTTTGTTCCTCCTTCATAAGCCCGATGAATTCGATATTGAAAAGAGGAAAAATTCCGTTCTTAACGCAACCGTCATAAAATGCAGAATATCCATCTGTTACATAGAAATCATTTATACCTAGTAAACTGATGTTTTCACTCTTAGCCATTGAAAACAGGGAATCAAGATCAGTAAATGCGCTGAAGGAATAAGGAGTATGAATATGGCCATTTGCTTCATGGAAATCAGCCCACTGAAGATCCTGCAAACTTTTTTTCATTTCTGCAGGGGAAGGAAAGCCGGATAGAAAATTATTTCTCACTTTTTTAGAGCTTCGTATCTATTGATAAAGCAACAATCAGATTATCGATTTTTGTGATCTCTTCCTTTGTCAGGTTAAAAGAGGTCGCCCCAATGTTGTCAAGCACCTGGGAAGGATTTCTTGCTCCCGACAGTGCGCATGTAATACCAGGTTGATGTATAGTCCAGTTAAGAACCAGTTGCGATAAAGTCACTTTCCTATCATCCGCAATTGGTTTTATTTTGTCGAGCAGACCAAGAATGTTTGAAAAATTTGGTTCTTTATAATATGGTGTCGAAGGACGGGAATCACCATCATTGAATGTATATCCCGGTTTCATCTTGCCGGTCAGAAGACCGCGCTGAAGAGGGCTGTATGCAAGTATTCCAATGTTTTTTTCAATGCAAAATGGAACTATTTCTTTCTCAATATTACGATTGACCATACTATACGGCACCTGGTTGGAGGTCAGCTTGAAAATAGAGACTGCCTCTTTCATAAGCTCAACAGAATAGTTGCAAACGCCACCAGCCTTTATTTTTCCTTTTTTAATAAGTATCTCAAGGGCTTCCATTGTTTCGGATACCGGGGTTGTAGGATCTGCCCAGTGTATCTGGAAAAGATCGATATAATCTGTTTTCAGACGTTTTAGACTATCATCACAATCGCTTTGAACTTTCTCTTTTGATGCATAACGATAAATTTCAACCTCTTTGCCTGAATTATCTTTTGATGAAAAAAAGAAATGACCTTTTTTTTCATTCCATGACATACCGAACTTGGTCAATATCTGAACTTTATCTCTTCTGCCTTTAATTGCTTTGCCAACAAGTTCCTCACTCAATCCAAACCCATAAACAGATGCAGTGTCGATAGTTGTCATTCCATGATCAACTGCTGTCTCAATTGCCTTTACGGCTTCTTTTGAATCAGCTCCGCCCCAAAGCCAGCCTCCGATTGCCCATGCGCCGAAGGCAAGTGCTGAAACATGCAGATCTGATTGTCCTAATTTTCTTGTTTCCATATTGTTGTAAACTATTTTCTCTTTCTAATTGCACCTTTGATTTGTATTCTTAATTTTTACCAATTAAGCGCTTCCTGAGGAACTTTGAGCAATGATTCACAAATCCAATCAGCCTCAAGAAGGGTTTCTCTGCTAAATGAAGTTGTTACTGCAAGGCATTTGCATCCTGCTTCTTTTGCAGCTGTTACTCCACTTACAGCATCTTCTACCACAAGACATTCCCGGGGTTTTAATCCTAAATTTCCAGAAGCTTTAACATAAATATCAGGAAAAGGTTTTTTCCTTTTTACCTCCTGACCGTTGATTGTGGTATGGAAAGATTTTTCAGAAAGTCTGATTTCATTCAGATTCACTTCCATTTTTATACGGTCAGCACTTGTCGCAAGGGCAAGCAAAAAACCTCTTGAACGACAGATATTTACGAATTCAATCGCCCCAGGTAAAGCCTTTAGCTTACCCTTGGTTATGATTTTATATAATTCGTAAGTTCTGGACTTAGCTTCAAGAATATCAAGTTTTAGATTATATTTTTCAGCAACACCGCCAATATATCTATTCTCCCCTGTGCCCACAAAAGGCTGAAAATCATCTGCTTTTACTATGACACCCTTTTCACGAAACATCTCAATTGCAGCCTTGCAGATGAATTCTTCAGAATCGACAAGCACACCATCCATATCGAACAGAACGCCTTTGATCATCTGAAGAGTTTTTCAATTTCTTTAATCTTCTCCTTTGAAAGAGATTTTTTCTTTCCGGCAAAATCAACTATCAGGGTCATTCTTGCAGCATTTTCAAGAACCTCAATCTTATCAAAAGCCTGTAGAAGATTTTTACCTGTTGTAAGAACACCATGATTCTCAAGCAGAAGGATATCTGATTTTTCGATATAATCAGCAACCAGATCAGCCAGTTTCTTCGTCCCCATCAGTGCATAAGGGACAAAAAGAGGTTCTCCAAGAATCGCACAGGCTTCTGAAGTGAGATTAATGTTAATCTTATTCTTCATTGCAGTGAATGTTGTAGCAAAGGTAGGATGAGCATGAACAATGGCTTTTATAGCTTTTTTTCTGTAAATGGAAAGATGCATCTCAGATTCTATTGAAGGCTTAAGATCAGGAGTAAGATTTTCTCCTTCCATAGTTAATAGTCCAACCTCTTTCCACTTCATACTACCTTTATCTGTTGCGGAAGGAGTAATTGCAATCAGATTATCAGAAATCTTAAGACTTACATTACCTCCGGAAGTTGTAGTAAGTCCATGTTTGTAGAGACGCCTCATAAACTTTGCGACCTCTTTACGTTCAGTTTTGTATTTCTTTGAATAATCCATCTGATCAGGTTCAAAGATACCAATCTAATTACTACACTCCTTCTTTATTGAGCCTAATTGTTTTTTCAGCTGAAAAATCATTCTGGATCTGATGTCCTTTAAGGGGCAGTATGTGTTCATGGATTGCATCAAGGATCCATTCGGGCTGAGGAAAGAAAAACTGCTCCATTTCAAAAGCTGGAATTATCCAGTTCCGTGATCCGACGACGACCGGAGGAGCGTCGAGATAATCAAATGCAAGCTCAGTTATAGTCTGAGCCATTTCTTTCAGGAATGAACCGCGTGAAGACGCATCGCTTGTAAGAACAATCCTTCCTGTCTTTTTAACAGATTCAATTACAGGCAAATAATTAAATGGCACCAATGATCGGGCATCAATTATTTCAGCATTAATTTCATATTTTTCCTTCAGAATATCCGCGGTTTTCAAAACAGGGTACAGAGTTGCACCGATAGAAAGTATTGTAATATCTTCTCCTTTTCTTTTAATATCAGGCTCTCCAATGGGAATCTCATAATATCCTTGTGGAACACCCTCTGAATGAAACATTTCACCAATATCATATATTCTCTGACTTTCGAAGAAAATAACAGGATCGGTTCCCTGAAGAGCCGAGTTCATCAACCCTTTTGCATCGTATGGAGTAGCCGGAAATACGACTTTCAACCCTGGAATATGAGCTACCAGTGAAGACCAGTCCTGAGAATGCTGGGCACCATACTTTGATCCTACAGAAACTCTCACGACTACTGGCATTTTGATAAGATTTCCACTCATCGCCTGCCATTTGGGTAACTGGTTAAATACCTCATCACCTGAACGACCGAGAAAGTCACAATACATTATTTCAGCTATAACTCTTCCACCGCACATTCCGTAACCTATTGCCGTTCCAACAATTGCTCCTTCAGAAATTGGTGAATTGAAAAGACGGTGATAAGGAAGCGCCTCTGTGAGACCACGATATACCGCAAAAGCACCACCCCAATCACGATTTTCCTCGCCCCAGGCTGCAAGAGTAGGATCTTTATAAAATCGGTCTATAACAGCTTCAAATATCCCATCACGCAGCTGGTAAAGCTTAGCTTTTGAAACAGGATTACCTTCCTTGTCCTTATAAAAACGTTCCTTGTTTTTGAGCGATTTAACCCGTGGATTTTCTTCAAGAGTCATAAGTACGTCAGGTTTCCCTTCCTCCATTTTGTCGACAGAGTTGTTAGAGAACATCATCCTGCCTATGACATCAGGATCTTTTTTAAGATCGATCAGCGGTGATATTTTCGGATCTATAGCGAGTTTCAGGATATGACTTAAAAGCTCAGTTGTATCTTTCTTCATTTCAGCTAGTTGTCCTGAATCAATAATTCCTTCCAGAACTAGTTCATTACCATATGCGATTATAGAATCTTCCTTCTGCCATGCTTCTATTTCTTCTTTTGAACGGTATGATGAAGCATCTGATGGTGAATGACCGCTTATCCTGTAAGTCAGTGTATCAAGAAAAACCGGCCCCTTTTTCTCCTCAATGATTTTTTTCTTCCGTCTGAAGGCATCAATGACCGCAAGAGGGTTATAACCGTCGACTCGCTCGGAATGCATCATTTCAGGATTAACCCCGGCGCCTACCCTTGCAAGTATTCCATAACCCATTGTCTCACCCATAGTCTGACCGCCCATGCCATATAGATTATTCATGAAGTTGAAAATAAGAGGCAACCCTCCTTTGAAATCTCCATCCCAGAGAGTTCTGTACTGGTCCATTGTTGCAAAGCTTATTCCTTCCCAGACAGGACCACAAGCCATAGAAGCATCACCAATATTACAGATAATGATACCTGGCTTCCTGTTTATCTTTTTATATAATGCAGCACCGACTGAAATATCGCCTGATCCCCCGACAATTGCATTATTTGGATAGATGCCAAACGGAGTGAAGAAAGCATGCATTGAACCGCCAAGCCCTTTGTTAAAACCATTTTCACGGGCAAAAATCTCAGCCAGTGATCCGTATATCAGGAAGTTAACAGCAAGTTCTTTTATATTCCCGGTAAACCCTTTTTCAACAACTTTAAGAGCATTGCCACCAAAATAATTTCTCATTATTGAATACAATGAATCCTCATCAAGCCAATGTATTGCAGATAATCCTTTGGCAAGGATCTCTCCATGACTCCGGTGCGAACCGAATATATAATCATCCACTCCGAGAATGTAAGCCATCCCTACAGCTGCAGCCTCCTGACCAATTGAAAGGTGTGCCGGTCCTGGATGATTATATGGTATACCATTATATTCATTTGTGGTTTTGATAAGATTAAGCATCGTCTCAAACTCTCTGATAATAACCATATCACGGAAAATCCTGATAAAATCTTCTTTGGTATAATTATTCTTTTCTTCTTTAATAGTTTTATTGTACTGATTAACAGGTATTTTCCCGAATTCTATAAACTGAGGTTTGCGAACCACTTTCGGATCTATATTCTGACTCTTTGGCATATTGTAGATTATTAAACTTTTGTCTTTTTACATTTGTCTTTTATCTTAAATTCTAAACCTCTCAATCTGTTCCTTGATCTCTTTCAGGAACAAAGTAGCCGGTCCCCCATCAATTGCACGATGATCATATGTCAGTGACAATCCGATCACAGGGATAAACCCGAAAACACTATTACCTAGGTCAGCCGGCCGGTATAAAATCGTGCAGACTCCAAGGATCCCTGCCTGAGGCAGGTTAATAACCGGTGTAAAGATCTCTACACCATATGCTCCGAGGTTAGAGACAGTGAATGAGGCTGCATTGCTTTGCAGCAGTTCCGGGTTAATGTTCCCTTTTCTGCAGGCTTCAGCAACTGATTTTAGTTCTTTTGAGAGTTTAACAAGGCCCATATCATCCGCGTTCTTTATAGTGGGCACCATCAAACCACGAGGAGTATCAACTGCAATTCCGAGATGAACCTTATTAAAAGTTTTGATCCGGTCGTCAAGAAAATGACTGTTTGCTTCGGGGAATTTCTTCAGCGCTTTTATCACACACCAGCAAATCATATCATTCAGCGTAATATCCTGTTTAGCGTTACCGTCAGCTATTTCATTTTTAATTGTTTTTCTTGCTTCGAGAAGATTTCTTACGTCTGCGCTCATGTGGTGTGTAAGCTGTGCCGAGTTTTGTAAGGAAGCATGCATGGCCTTAGCAATCATTTTTCTTACATTGGTCAATGGTTGTTCCGTATATTCCATGACAGGCATCTGGCGTCCGGCGACAGGTGAAGTGGTTTTTCCGTTTAAGGCTTCCTCTATATCACGGACAATAATTCTGCCGTTTGGACCTGAGCCTATTATATTATTGTATTTCAGCCCTTTATCATCTGCCAGACGTTTGGCTCTCGGAGAAATTCTTGTTTTGTTTCCATCATCCTGATATTCTTCCTGAATCTGAATAATGGATGATTGAGAAACTTTTTCGGAGTTCTCTTTGGTTGTGGTGATTATCTTTTCCCTGTTATTACCCGGACGATACAATTCAGTCTCTTCTCCTGATGAACCAATTACTGCTACGTTAACAAGAACAGGAACTTCAGCTCCCTCATCGAAAAATATATCAAGAAGAATTCCCTCTGAAGACGATTCCATGTCAAAAGCAGCTTTATCTGTTTCATAAGAAAACAGGATATCTCCAGTATGGACAACTGCTCCTTTCTTCTTAAGCCAGCTTGTTATTATACATGTCTCAACCGACTGTCCCTGTTTTGGCATTATTACCGGTGTGGCCATTGGTATTAGATTATAAATTTATTAATATGGTCATTTTTCTATGTATACATAAACTATTGATTTCTGCCCTTTAGGAAGAGGTAAAGAAACTGAAATTCGGTTTCTTACACTTTTCTTCAACTTGTAACTATAAGTTAATTAGACATTTTTGTTATATGCTCATAATATGACAACTACAAAATTATATTATTATACTTGTATTTACAAGTTAATTTAAATATATTTACACAAAATTTGTAAAATATTTACAATGAAACTCATTCCTCAGTACAAAAGACTTTACGAAACTCTTCGAAAGCATATAGTTGAGGGAGTTTATAAAGAAGGAGATCTGCTTCCCTCAGAAAATGAACTATGCCAGCTTTATGGAATGACCAGACCCACCGTCAGACAATCACTTGCGGCACTTGCAAATGATGGATACATAAGAAAGCGCCAGGGAAAAGGAAGTATTGTTCATCACCTTCCAAGGGAAATAGGAATTCTCTCTGTTTCAGGTACAACATCAGCTGTCGGTAACAGAAATCTCAGAACCATGATTATCGTTAAGCCGACTATTAAACCCTGGGATGAAGGTTTTATGTTTCCGTTGTCAGTTCTGGAAAAAGAATCAGGTTGTATATATATGGAAAGGCTCAGGTTGCTTGATGGAACTCCTGTTTTTTATGATATAAGCTTTATTGCAAATATCAACTTACCCAGGATAACATCAAGGCAGTTTGAAAACAAATCATTGTTCCAGGTACTCAGAGAAAATTATCAGTTAGAAATAAAAGGAGGAGAACAAAGGATAAAAGCAATTCCTTCATCACTGAAAATCAGCAAGTTCTTAAAAATTAAAAAGAATGAACCGGTCCTTCATCTTGAGAGAAAACTTGAAACAAATAATCCGGAGCTTTTTCTCTATTCTTCAATTTATTGCAATACAGAAAAATACTCTATCTACGGGACATTCTAAGAGTTTAATTCTTAAGGTATTTTCTGATTCTGGAAAAAGAAACTGTAAATCACTCAAAATCAATTTTCTTACCCCGGCCCCTAGGGGAGAAAATTGATTTTTTTGCTCCCTTTAGGGGCGGGGTAAACGAAAAAACCAATGTAAGGTATTTTAAATCATCTATCTTTGAAATACTTCAAAATTAAGATTATGCCATCAGGAAATATTGCAATTGTATTTGACTGCGGAGCGACAAATGTCAGAGTTATAGCTATTAACGACAAAGGAGATATCCTCGCCTCGGAATCTTATGCCAACAATACTCAGCCCGACCCTTTTTATCCTTTTTACCGGATATGGGATGCAAATGAGATCTGGAATAAGATGTGTATAGCCTGTAGAAAAGTGCTCCTAAAAATCGATAAAAATCATATCGTCGGAGTAACTGTGACTACCTTTGGCGTCGATGGAGCATTATTCGATAAAAATGGGAAAATGCTGTATCCCGTTATTTCATGGCAGTGTGAAAGGACTAATAGCATAATGGCTAATATCGATAAATATATTCCGCTGAAGGACCTTTATTCAGAAGCCGGTGTTCTACCTTTCAACTTCAACACAATCAATAAGTTAATCTGGCTTTTAGAACATAAATCAGAATTAGTCGAAAAATCCAAGATCTTTCTTTTTATGCCTTCTATATTTTCATTTTTTCTGACCGGAGAAATGGTGAATGATATGACCATGGCAGGAACTTCAATGATTACAAGCTTAGATTCAAGAGGCTATTCAAAAAACATAATCAGAAGAATTGGCTTCCCGATTGAAAAGCTGGGAGATCCTGTTGAACCAGGGACAATAACAGGCAGGATCAGTTTAAAAGCATCATCAGAGACAGGACTTCCTTTAAATATTCCGGTTGTGGCTACGGGTCACGATACACAGTTTGCCATTTTCGGATCAGGGGCTGCTATTAATGAGCCTGTCCTAAGCTCAGGTACCTGGGAAATACTAATGGCAAGATCATCTTGTTATAAATCTGGTAAAGAACAGCTCGACATGGCCATCACTACCGAGCTTGATGCAAGACCAGATCTGTTCAATATTGGAAATCAGTGGATTGCTTCCGGAATGCTTGAATGGGCTAGGAAGATTCTTTATCCAGAAATTAAAGAGAATGTTTATGAAGTAATGATAAATGGGGCTTCAGCAGTACATCCTGGATGTAATGGGGTAAAAATTGTTCCAAAGTTCTATGAAGAAATGAAGGGTGAGCCTGGGGGAAAGATACTCGGACTGACAATGGATTCAACCAGAGACGAAATCTACAGGGCTATGCTGGAGGCTCTTTCACAAAGACTGAAAGAAGGCAAGGAAGCTCTTGAAAAAGCCGGTGGCTTTAAAACTGACTGCATTTTATGTGTCGGAGGGGGATCCAAAAACAAGCTTTGGAATCAGCTTCGAGCTGATTATTCAGGCGTTCCGATAAAAATCACCGACCGGAAAGAGACAACTGTGCTTGGTGCTTCACTGTTTGTACAGGCAGCATGCGGAAATGCCGGTTCACCAGAAGAGGCTAGATCGGCAATTGATTACAAAACAGAAACAATTGAACCAAAAACACACTGACTATTTGAACCATTGGACATTAAGCTATCCCGCTTTTGTGCCTTTGGACTGTTCGTCGTACCAATTTTATAAATTATGAATGTTGCATATTTAAACGGGAAATTCATCCCAAAGAATGAAGTCACAATAAGTCCCGACGATCGTGGATTTCTTTTTGCCGATGGTATTTATGAAGTCGTGAGATGGTACGCGGGTTTCTTCTATGATATGACCAGTCATGCTATCCGGTTGAAAAGAAGCCTGAGAGAATTGAGAATCAACTGGGATGGTGTGGATTCATTTCCTTCAATTGTTAATGAGCTCATTAAGCTGAATAAGCTCGAAAGTCAGCAGGCAATGGTTTATTTCCAGGTTACAAGAGGTGCTGCAGTACGGACGCATTCTTTTCCTTCAACGGAAGTTTCCCCTACTGTTTATGCCAACGCCTGGGGTTTTGTACCCGATATTCAATCAATAGAATCAGGCATAAAAGTCATGCTGAAAGAGGATATCAGGTGGAGCAGGTGTGATATCAAATCTATTGCACTTCTTCCAAATACTATAAGTTTCCAGGAAGCATTTGAAAACGGAATGAAAGAATGTATCTTCGTTCGTAATGGACTGATTACAGAAGGGTCACATTCAAATATCTTCTTTGTAATTGATGGCATGTTATTCACTCATCCAGAGTCGAATTTTGTCCTCTCAGGGATTACCCGGAAAAATATTTTAAGAATTGCACAGGATTTGGGAATTAAAATCAGGGAGGAAGCTGTTCAGGAAAACAGGATCAGATTTACCCGCGAAGCATTCATCACAAATACATCAGCCGAAGTAACTCCTGTAATTGAACTTGGAGGGAACACTCTTGGAGAAGGAGTCCCGGGTCCAGTAACAAAATTAATCCGTGAAAAATTCTATGCTGAAATTAAAGCATTAAAAGGTTGAATATCCTGCTGTCCTGAAAAGGCGATTTTTCTATATTTGCATAAATTTTCAAACCTCAGTTTATAAAATGAACTTAAGTGAACAGGAACAGATCAGGCGTCAGGCGCTGGATGAAATAAGGAAACTTGGTATCAATCCCTACCCCGCTGCCGAATATAAAACCAATGTATTCGCAAAGGATATCCAAGATAAGTTTGACGCCGAAAAAAACAATTTTCCGGATGTCTGTCTGGCAGGAAGAATAATGAACAGACGGATAATGGGCAATGCTTCATTCGCGGAGCTGATGGATTCATCGGGCAGAATTCAGATTTATCTGAGGCGCGATGATATTTGTCCTGACGATGACAAAACAATGTATAATACAGTGTTTAAGCATCTTCTGGATATCGGAGATATTATAGGTGTAAAAGGATTTGTTTTTAAAACCCAGATGGGTGAAACAACTGTTCATGTTAAGGAATTTACGCTGCTTAGCAAGTCAATTAGACCTCTCCCAATCGTGAAGGAGAAGGACGGCATTCTTTATGACGCTGTTACAGATCCGGAAATGCGTTATCGCCAAAGGCATGTTGATCTGATTGTCAATCCTCATGTCCGTGATATCTTTCGTAAAAGGACGCAGATAGTTCAGTCGATGAGGGAGCTTTTCAACTCAAGAGGTTATCTTGAAGTTGAAACGCCTATTCTTCAGGCAATTCCGGGAGGTGCTACTGCCAGGCCATTTATTACACATCATAATGCACTCGATATTCCTCTTTATCTTAGAATTGCAGACGAGCTTTATCTTAAGCGTCTGATAGTCGGCGGCTTTGAAGGAGTTTATGAATTTGCAAAAGATTTCCGTAATGAAGGAATGGACAGGACACACAACCCCGAATTTACAGTGATGGAAATCTACATAGCTTATAAAGACTATAACTGGATGATGACCTTCACCGAGGAGATTGTCAAAAAAGCAGCTCTTGAACTTCATGGAAAGACAGAGATTGTTTATGAAGATAAGGTAATCAATTTGAATCCTCCGTTCAAAAGGATCAGCATGCTCGATTCGATAAATGAAAATACAGGCATCGATATTTCAGGAATGAATGAAGAAGAATTAATAAAAGTTTGTGATAAGCTCGGGGTCGAACACAATCCGACTATGGGCAAGGGAAAACTAATTGATGCCATATTCAGTGAGAAATGTGAGCATAGCCTTATCCAGCCGACTTTTATAATTGATTATCCGACAGAAACTTCCCCCTTAACAAAAATGCACAGAAGTAAAGCCGGACTAACTGAGCGATTTGAACTGTTCATTAACTGCAAAGAAATTGCAAATGCCTATTCTGAGCTGAATGATCCGATCGATCAGATGGAGCGATTCCAGGATCAGCTCAAATTATCAGAAAAGGGAGATGATGAGGCAATGTTTATTGATAACGATTTTGTTCGTGCCCTGGAGTATGGAATGCCACCTACTTCCGGTATGGGAATAGGTATCGACAGGCTGACTATGCTTCTCACCAACCAGTCTTCAATTCAGGATGTACTGCTTTTCCCCCAGATGAAACCAATCAGTCAAAAGCCTAAAGTCGAAAGTCAAAAAGAAGAATACCTTGAACTGGGAATTCCGGAAGAGTGGATTGACCCATTAAAGAAACTGGGGTATTCAACGGTTGCAAAGCTCAGGGAGGTTGAAAAGCATACTAAGCTTCACCAGGATCTTTGCGGATATAACAAAAAGAATAAGCTGGGACTAAAGAATCCTTCACAGGACGATGTAAAAACCTGGCTCGGCTGAGATATAATTCTGGGAACGCAAACATTTGAAAATCTCATAATTAAGAAGATATTTAGTTATGCTTCAATTCGCTATAGTTTCAATTACCCTGGCACTGATATGGTATTCAATAGCTGTATGGGCTGAAAGAATCTCTGCTATGCTTAAAACATGGCATGTAATCTTTTTCTGGGCAGGCGTTATATGTGATACTACTGGTACTATCTCTATGAGGGTTTTGAGTAGGGTTCATCTTTTCGATATACATGGAATAAGCGGTTCAATTGCCCTTTTATTAATGCTCTTTCATGCTTCATGGGCAACTATTGTTATAATAAATAAAGATGAGAAACTTATAAGAAATTTTCATAAATTCAGCATGTTTGTATGGCTGGTATGGCTAATTCCTTATATCAGCGGGATATTAATGCATATGAAATAAGGAATAAATGGAGAATTGATATCTCAGTACAAGAGGTGTCAGATCATCGGTTTATAAGCCCGGAATAAAAAGTGATTTACAATTCCTTGTATGTATTTCTGGGGGGTAAATGATTTTCCATTATCTTTGAAAATATACCGGAGAATGTACAGACCTAAATTATTGTAATCTGATGCTTAATGTATTAAAACACCCGCTGCTGACCCATAAACTGACACTTTTACGCCGTAAGGAAACAGGAACGAAAGATTTCAGGGAAACGCTCGAAGAGATTGCCGGATTAATGGCTTACGAAATTACTCGCGACCTTCCGGTTAAAAACATCACTATAGAAACTCCTTTGGGAAAATGTTATACGCAGGAACTGGCAATTGATGTTGTTCTTGTTCCGGTTTTAAGAGCAGGACTTGGAATGGTTGATGGAATCTCCAACCTTATTCCCACGGCCAGAGTTGGTCATATTGGTATGTACCGCGACCATGTTACTCTTGAACCAATGACCTATTATTCTAAATTTCCTGATAACCTTCCGTATGCCATTGTAATGGTCCTTGATCCTATGCTTGCTACTGGAGGCAGCTCGACTGCAGCAATTCAGATTCTCAAAGACAATGGAGCAAAAAGTATTAAACTTGTTTGCGTAGTCGGTGCACCGGAAGGTGTGGATCGTATAATGAAAGATCATCCTGACGTGCAGATTTACATTGCTGCACTGGATGACAAACTCAATGATAAAGGATATATTGTTCCCGGGCTGGGTGATGCCGGAGACAGAATCTTTGGAACCAAGTAAATTATTACTCTTTAGACTGTTATGTCATAACACCGTTATGCTGTTGCACTATTGTACCGTTATACAGCTATTCTAAACAAATATTATCTTTCACTGTTTAATAAAAGATATGCAAACCGAAAATGTAATAGAGGTTAAAAATGTCTGGAAATCCTTCAAAACGGTACAGGCGGTTAAAGGTGTCGATCTTTCTATTCCAAGAGGTCAGTTTGTTGCTCTTCTCGGACCTAACGGGGCAGGTAAAACAACTCTGGTCGAGATGATAGAAGGCATTCAGAAACCCGACAAGGGTGAGATAACTATCATGGGGAAAAGGTGGAAAGGAAATGAAGATGAGCTTCACAGGTTACTTGGTATTTCGTTGCAGGAGACAAGGTTCATTGATAAATTGCGCGTTTCTGAAACTTTGCAGCTTTTTGCAGGATTTTTCAATATTGGCAAAGAACGTGTTAATGAAATCATTGAAATGATTGGACTTGAAGATAAAAGAAAATCATTTGTTGTAAATCTTTCAGGTGGCCAGAGGCAACGGCTTGCATTAGGAATCTCCCTCATTAACAGTCCGGCTATTCTTCTGCTTGATGAACCTACAACAGGACTTGATCCCAATGCACGTCGTGAAATATGGGAAATCCTGCAAAAACTTAAAGAGAAATCTGAAACCTCAATGATCCTTACAACCCATTATATGGAAGAAGCTGAGATTCTTTGTGAATACATAATTATAATGGACCAGGGAAAGATACTTCGTGAAGGTACGAGAGCCCAGCTTCTCGAAGAGGATTCAAATGAAAAAGTTATTGAATTTACGGCCGAAAATGGATTTATTCCGGAAGATATTCATACTGCAGGATTGCCGTTCACAATTAACAGGGAACCTTCCGGCGAAAAAGGTTATGTCACACTTGCAAATTTCGAAAATGATTTGCCTGCATTTATGACTTATCTGAAATCGAAAAATATAATCCTCAGGAATATGGAGTGCAGGAGAAAAACTCTCGATGATCTTTTTGTTTCACTTACCGGGAGGAAGATAAATGAATAAATGGATCCGATTCAATCAGCTTTGGCAATTGACCGCAGCTCTGTTCAGGGAAATAATAAGGGAACCCGGGGTGCTTTTCTGGGGCATCCTCTTCCCTATCCTGATGTCACTCGGACTGGGAATTGCTTTTACAAAAAAAGCCGATGTTCTTAGGAAAGTAGCCATTATCAACTCCGGCAAAAAACCAATCAATATTAGTGATACCGGAATTATTTATCGTTTTCTTATTGATAAATGTGAAAAAAAAATTCCAAAAGACAGAGATACTTACAATTGGAAATATGTGATCAAAGATGAAAAACTTGGCAATTCAATCTTTCTGTTTTATCGGATGGACTGGGAAGAAGCCATGAAGTTATTAAAAAGAGGAACAATAAATGTGCTCCTGGTGGAAAAGGAAGGAGTTGCAGAATATCATTTTGATCCAATGAACCCGGATGCACAGCTGACCTATCTGAAACTTAGAAGTATTATTGGCGGAGGTGAAGTTAAAATAGTTGTGAACAATTCTGAAATAAAACCACTCACTGTTACAGGAACGCGGTACATTGATTTTCTTGTACCTGGATTGATCACTATGGGGGTAATGATGTCATCGATGTGGGGTATCAGCTATGGGATTATCGAAAAGAGATCCAAAAAACTACTCAGAAGACTGGTTGCTACACCAATGAAAAAATCGCATTTTCTAATTGCCCTGATAGCTGTCAGAATTACGATGAATTTCTTTGAATCATCGGTCTTGTTTGTCTTTGCTCTTTTTGCATTCAAAATGACAATTCAGGGAAATATTTCAGCCCTTATTCTTATGTTCCTTGCGGGAAATGTGGCTTTTGCAGGAATAGCTGTACTTGTATCATCCAATACCTCCAATACTGAAGTCGGAAATGGGTTGATAAATTTCGTTGTGTTCCCGATGATGGTACTTTCAGGCATTTTTTTCAGTTACCAGAATTTTCCTGACTGGAGTATCCCTGTGATCAGGAAGCTTCCTCTGACAATGCTTACGGACGGCATAAGAAGCATTTTTAATGAAGGCGCCGGATACCATGAGGTTGCTATTCCAATCCTTATTCTCACAACCACAGGCGTCATATTTTTCTCTGTCGGATTGAAAATATTTAAATGGCATTAACCAGAAAATGCAGCGTTTATTTATAATTGCCGTCTTTATTGAGAAATTAGTACAAACTAAATAATAAGGAAAAGTATGAAAAGCCTGAAAATTTTATTAGTTGCATTTATCTGCCTGGGAGTTACTTCTTGTGTTGATGCCCAATTCCGCAAGACGGTCAGAGGTAATGGGGATGTAGTAAATAAGGAAAGAACAACAACTTCTTTTGATGGAATAAAGGTAAGCAGCGGGATTGATGTGTACCTGAAGCAGGGAGATCAGGAGAGTATAACCGTGGAAGCCGATGAAAATCTGCATGAATACATCCTTACAGAAGTCAAGAATGGTGTACTTGAAGTTTATACGGATGCTAATATCCGAGACGCAAAAATGAAAAGAGTGCATGTCACTATCCGGGAGGTAAAATCTGTTAAAACGACCAGTGCGGGGGATATTATTGGGGAATCCCCGATAAAAGGTAATGATATCGAAATCGGAGCAAGCAGTGCTGGAGATATCAGACTTGAAGTCTATGCAAAGAAACTTGATGTTAATATCAGTAGTTCAGGAGATATATCTCTTTCAGGAGAAACTGAAACTCTTAATGCAGATCTGAGCAGTGCAGGTGACCTGGATGCATATAATCTAAAAGCAAAAGAAGTGGATGTATCAGCTTCCAGCGCAGGTGATGCTAAAGTAAACGCATCAGAAAAAATAACCGCAAGAGCTTCAAGTGCCGGAGACATTTATTACCAGGGCGATCCAAAGTATGTAGATACTCATTCTTCAAGTGCAGGTGGAATTCATAAAAGATAACTTTCAACACCATATATTTTGCCTATTATTATCTAAAGCTGCCGGGCCATTCCCGGTGGCTTTTTTATTACCTTTGCAATAACTTAAGAAGTAATTTATGACTGGGTCGCACGAAGCAGATGTAACAGTAATAGGGTCAGGAAGCTGGGCCACTGCCATTGTTAAAATGCTGTGCACTAATGCTTCAAAGACATGCTGGTACATTCAATCCGAAGAAGAACTTAAATACCTGAAAAAATTTCATCATAATCAGAAGTACCTCAGCGCTATTGATTTTAGACCGGATAAACTGATTCTGACTAATGATATAAATAAGGCAATAGCAGCTTCAGATATAATAATTCTTGTCACTCCTACCGCTTTTCTTAAAGAAACTCTTTCACCTTTAAAAATTTCTTTAAAGGGAAAGACAGTCTGTTCTGCAATAAAAGGCTTTATCCCCGATGATAATTGCATAGTCGGAGAGTTTATGCATAAAAAATATTATGTCCCATTCTCAGATTTAGTAATAATTACAGGTCCAAGTCATGCCGAAGAGGTGGCTATGGAAAAACTCACTTACCTAACAATAGCATCACAGGATAACGAAAAAGCAAAGAGTATAGCTCACCTTTTAAAAAATCATTATCTGAGAACAATTATCTCCGATGATATCTATGGTACTGAATATGCTGCGGTTATGAAAAATATTTTTGCAATTGCTGCCGGGATATGTGTCGGACTGGGTTATGGAGATAATTTCCTGGCAGTCCTTCTTTCAAACGCTTCTATGGAGATGAAAACGTTCATTGATAACATTCATCCAATAGACCGGGATATTAAATGCTCTGCCTATCTTGGCGACCTTCTGGTCACTGGTTATTCTCAGTTCAGCCGTAATCGTGCCTTTGGAACAATGATTGGGAAAGGATATTCTGTTCATAATGCATTGATGGAAATGACCATGGTAGCTGAAGGCTATTACGCTGCAAAAGGAATTCATAAACTGAAAACTGAAATGAATCTCAGTATACCCATCGCTGAAACAGTTTACAGGATACTTTATGAAAACGCTATTCCCTCAAAAGAGGTTATAAAACTGACTAAAATACTTAAGTAAGATGAAAGAAAACATCAGTATCAACCTGAACGGAGTATCAGGTTTTGTCTCTTATGAAGAGATAATTGCCCTGGCACAGCTATCACTCAGACATCTGGAAGCTATTCATTCCGGTACCGGAACCGGGAATAATTTCCTTGGCTGGGTAAGATTACCGGAAGAGATTCTTTCTCAAATTGACAGGATCACAAAAGTTGCTAAACATATAAGATCTGTCTCCGATACAACAATAGTTATAGGAATCGGAGGCTCTTATCTTGGCGCAAGGGCTGTAATTGAAGCTCTTTCTCATTCATTTCCACATTTTACAGGAATAAAAAAACATGAAATATTATATGCCGGGCATAACATCAGCGAAGACTATATGACCGAACTGATAGAAATTCTTGAAAACAAGAATTATTCAATCATTGTTATTTCAAAGTCGGGTACCACAACAGAACCAGCAATCGCGTTCAGACTCTTAAAAGATCATATTGAGAAAAAATATGGAAAGTCTGTAGCTGCAGATAGGATTATTGCTATTACTGACGCAAAAAAAGGAGCGCTTCGTTCGTTATCCGAACTAAATGGTTATGAGACATTTGTTATTCCGGATGATATTGGAGGACGTTATTCTGTATTATCTCCGGTAGGCCTTTTACCAATAGCCATTGCAGGAATTGATATTCAAACAATTCTGAAAGGCGCCAGATCGATAGCCGAATTAACACGAGATAATAAAAATTCAACAACAAACCCGGCTTTGATCTATGCAGCAACCAGAAATCTGATTTTGCAGACTGGAAGGTCTGTTGAGATTCTCGCTGGTTTTAATCCCAAACTTCATTATTTCTCAGAATGGTGGAAACAGCTGTTCGGAGAAAGTGAGGGCAAAGACGGGAAAGGTATTTTCCCTGCCTCCGTTGATTTTACAACCGACCTTCATTCTTTAGGACAATATATCCAGGATGGACAAAGAATTCTTTTTGAAACGGTTCTCTCAATAAAATCATCAGACAAGATTCTCCATATTCCTGCTGAAACAGAAGATTCAGACCAGTTAAATTTTCTTGCCGGGAGAAGATTATCTGAAGTGAACGCCTGTGCGGAATCCGGAACTATACTTGCTCACAACGATGGCGGTGTTCCGGTAATTTCCATCACTATTCCTCAACTTGATGAATATTATATCGGCCAGTTGATTTTCTTCTTTGAAATGGCCTGTGCAATAAGTGGTTATATTCTTGATGTCAATCCGTTCGACCAACCTGGTGTTGAGGCCTATAAAAAAAATATGTTTGCATTGCTCAATAAGCCTGGATTTGAAGAGGCCGGTAAAAAACTGAGAGAAAGGTTAAAGTAAGCCATAAGAATGAAAAAATAGAATCCACTCGTTGAAGGAGTACATGTGGTTACAAAAGAAAAGGAGGTAAATTGCCTCCTTTTACAGTCTTCTACTTTTTCAGCTTATGCTTCTTAATAAACTCATCAATAACCTCTGTCAGATTCGGTAAACCAATTTCCTGAAGATCGTAATAAACTCTTGTGTTTGGTTTCTTAATCTTAATAATTCTGTTCAGATCAATCGGGGTTGCAATAATTACGCTGTCACAATCCGTATT
>Ga0182027_10003841_pt1 | contig 23575 bp, 23 predicted proteins | sample 712E1DmetaG_FD_121300 | JGI IMG/M metagenome (GOLD analysis project Ga0182027, IMG submission 121300) | Permafrost microbial communities from Stordalen Mire, Sweden - 712E1D metaG (Illumina Assembly) | ecosystem: Environmental > Terrestrial > Soil > Wetlands > Permafrost | place: Sweden... | reverse complement strand
TCAGGGGTAGCGCCGGCATCTTGCCGGCATCGCAGAATGCCGCCTGGACGGCGGCGCTACGACGAAGGTTTGTCACCGTATTTTGCGAACATCAGTAAGACATATCTCGGAGCAGGGACAAGGTTTCCAGTTTCTGGGCGCCCAGTTCGCGTCTTCCCGCCACGACACAACCCCGCCGGGGGGCCGTTTCTCCTTCACCCCGCACGGTGGGCCAAAACAGGCGGAATTCCTGCTTCAGTACAGGCGGCAGGTAGTCCACGGTCAGCCGTCCGCCGATACCGTAATCATTAAATCCATAGGCGGGATCGTCCGGCACTTGGAAATCATCAATCATGATTACGGGGTCAGACCAGGATCGAGCAATAATCTCCAGTTCTTCATGGAGCGGCAAGTCCTCCTGTTCATAAAGCGGCAAGCCTAATTGCAGGTGAGCATCAAGGTAGAAGAACACGCAACCGTCCGAAAGCCTGGGATCTTTTCCGAGTCTCTTCAAGAACGTCCGCGAATCACCGTACTCGACAAAGACTCCATCCTCGTGGCGAAAGCGCTGCTTCGCAAAGTAAAACGAGCGCTCCGACGCCTCGACGGTGTACACCGGAAGTCCCGAAAGGCGATGCAAGAAGGCCGTCGTCAAGCCTCGATAAGTTCCCGTTTCGACGATGGCACGAAACTCAAAACACTTGAGGATCTCTTTTACCAGTTGCACGCGATGAAACTGCCCATTGAAAGGAGTACCTCCCCGGAAGGCTCGAAACGCATACCAGTCGATCACGCCGGACACCCGTCCTGGTAGGCAGTCCAAATGAGTCGAAAGCCCCAAGTAATGAGACCGGATTCTATCTGCGAGACCGCTCACGTTCTTTATGATAAACGAATCCTAGCCGATCCGACGCCGGTCTGCTGCAACCAGAGACGGCTGTACAGTCCTTGCTGGTGCAGGAGTGTTTCGTGGGTTCCCGATTCCACAATCATGCCCCGGTCCAACACGTAGATCCTTTTTGCGTGGCAAAGGGTGGAGAGCCGATGAGCGACCAGGATGGTGAGAAATTCGCGGTGCCGGCATAGCTCGCGGATGGTTTGAGAGATTTCGCTCTCGGTGAGGGAATCCAGCGAGGAAGTTGCCTCATCGAAGATCAAGAGCTCGGGCTGGCGCAAAAGGGCGCGGGCGATCGCCACACGCTGTTTCTCTCCTCCGGAAAGCTTCAGTCCCCCCTCGCCGATCAAAGCGTCCAGGCTTTGCGAGGCGCGCATGAGCTGTTCCGAAGCAGCCGCTTGGCGCAGCGCCTCCAGGCATTCGCTGCCGCTGGCCTCCGGGCGGACGAACAACAGGTTGTCCCGCAATGAGCCCGAAAACAATTGCGAATCCTGGGTCACCAACCCAATCCGTTCGCGAATGCAGTCAAGATCCAAGGAGGAAGTCGGAACACCATTATAGGTAATCGCACCTGAACCCGGAGCGTAAAGCCCCAGCAACAGTTTGACGATCGTAGTCTTGCCCGCCCCCGAAGGGCCTGCGAAGGCGATGGTTTCCCCGCGCGAGACCTGAAACGAAATATCCTGCAAGGCCGGCCTTGGGCTCCCTTTGTGCTGGAACACCACATGGTCGAAGCTCAAGGTTTCGATGCGGCCCACCTTTACGGGCGCGGCAGGCCGCCATTCCTGAGGCGAGGCCAGAATGGCCCGCACATTGTTGAGCGAGGCCTCTGCCTCCGCGTACAATTGCACGATTCCGCCCGTTTCCTGCAAGGGATTGAGGAGCAAAGAAAAGTAAAGGAACAACGCGAAGAACTGCCCGATGGTGATCTGTTGCTTGAAGACCAGATACAGCATGAGGAGGAGGAGGCCGACCCGTAGAAGGTTCACCACAGCTCCATGGAAAAAACTAAGGTGGCGCATATAGCGCACTTTGGTCAGCTCCAGCTCCAGAATCTGGTCCCCACGTTGACCCAGACGCCCGACCTCCCGGCCCGCCAAGCCCAGACTTTTGACCAATTCGATGTTGCGGAGTGATTCCGTGGCTGACCCTGCCAAGCGGGCGGACTCCCGGACGATCGTGACTTGAATCGCGCGTACCTTCCGGCTGAACGAAACGCTGGCCAAGAACACGCAGGGCAGGGCCAGCAGATAGGCCGGTATCAGGACCCAGTGTACGCGGGCGGCGTAAATGACCAGGAAGGTGATCGCAATGAGGGAACTGAAGACTGAATTGATGGACGACAAGACAAAGGTTTCCACGTCACGGCGGGCCGTCTGGAGCTTGCTCATGATCTCGCCACTGCGTTGATCTTCGAACGCCGAGTAAGGCATCCCCAGCGAGTGCCCGATGCCCTCGCAGTAGATCCCCATTCCCACGTACCGCGTCACCCGGTTGACGAAATCAATCTGATAATTCTTGGCCAGCCACGCCAGCAACGTAGCGGCAACCCCGGCCCCAAGCAGGAGACCGACGTGTCGGAAGAAACTGGCCGCATCCAGCCGTCTCGCCTGTAGCGCATATCCGTCTATGATGCGCCGCAGGATGAGCGGGTCCAGAAGAAGGAGCAATTGATTTGCTCCCGCGCAGAACAACGCCTGGAACACCAGGCGTGTATGTTTGCGCAGATGGCGGTAAAGCAGGTTCATTCGCTCATTCGGCAGAAGAAAACGGTCACCCTATCCGGCCCGAGCCGTTGGACGCAATCCTCGCGAAGCGCTTGCGGCGAGCAGTTGCGGCTTTTGAGGATGTCATTCGTGTGAAACTCGCCGCACAGGTGGTCCATGCGATCCCACACGGTGGTTGCTGACAGGATCTCGTACTCCGATCCTTCACAGTCGATTTTCAGAAGGCGACACCGCGCGATGCCGTGTCGGGCAAACACTTGATCCAGAGTGAGGGAATGAATACCGCAGACGCAGCCGTGGCTCAGCGTTGCCGCGTGCGCGCTGGCAGCCCCGGAATTGGTTGCACTCCCGCGGAGATCCAGTTGCCGCCCGTCGCCGGAAATAGCCTCCGGGTACAACTCGACGTTGGAGATCCGGTTGAGAGCGAGGTTCCGGGCAAAGAGGGCGTAGTTGTCCGGATGGGGCTCGAAGGCGTAAATACGCAAGAAGGGGTTACGGAGCGCGAGCGTGATAGTAAAAAGGCCGATGTGGCCCCCAATGTCCACCACGCGGTCGCCTGGGCGGAACGAAATGCGGCGCAGTTTATAGCTGTCAGCTGCGAGCTCTTGAGCGACAATGTACGCTGCCTGAGACTCCGCAAAGTCGTAAACCTGCACGTTTAGGCCACGAATCCGGTAACGGTGCAATAAGAGTGCTGTCTCAGATATGCTAGAGTCCAGGTTCATAGACAATGCCGAAGTTTACTCGTTCCCCCGTGTTATAATCAACCTCTCTATGCAGCTCAGCCTGCTGATCCCAACGCTGGAGTGCCGCAGCGACCAGCTTTCGCGTCTTGTAGAAGGCCTGGAGGTCCAAGTCCGAAATGCGGGGCGAGGTTCGGACGTTGAGATTCTGACCCATCGAGACGCCGGCGAGCTATCGATCGGTCACAAGCGGAACATCTTGCTGGGCCGGGCAAAGGGCGAATTCGTGGCTTTCGTCGATGACGACGATGCGGTCAGCGAAAGTTATATTGAGCTGATTTGCGGCGCCCTGGGGCGGCGGCCGGAGGTGGATTGCCTCGGAATTCGCGGCCTCATCACGTTTCGCGGCTCTCACCCGTGTGAGTTCGTGCATTCGGTGCAGTACTCCGACATGTTCAGCCGCGATCACGCCTACTACCGTCCCCCTACCCACTTGAATCCCATTCGCCGGGCGATTGCGCTCCGTTACCGTTTCCCCGATGTGAGCTATTCGGAGGATCTCGATTGGGCGTTGCGGATGCGCGACGACCGCGCTTTGCAGCGGGAGGAGTTCATTGACTCGGTGCTCTACTATTACCGCTCCCGCCGCTGGTGGGGCTACCAGTGGTTGCTGGATGGCACGGAGGGACTTCGCCATAAGCTGGGGATCCGCATGGTGAATCGGCTTCGCATACGGAACTCCCGGACTTCGCCTGCCGAGGCTGGATCGCTTGGACAAGGACATAAGCAGCATGCCAGGGACTGAAGGCGGCGGCCGGCCTGCGATCTCAGTAGTGATCCCAGTATGCAACGGAGCCGGCACACTACACGCCTGTCTGGAGTCTGTGTACCGCTCCACTTTTTCGGATTTCGAAGTTGTGGTTGTGGATGATGGCTCTGTGGATGGCACCGCGGCCGTGGCGGAGTCATTTCCTTGCGCGCTGCTGAAACTACCGGAAAACTCGGGAGCGGCTACGGCTCGCAATGTCGGCGCCAAAGCGTCCCATGGCCCCATCCTTTTTTTCCTCGATGCCGACATACTGATCCGGCCCCAAACGTTGGGCATGATCGTGCGCGCGTTCTCGGAGCGGGCGGATGTCGATGCCCTCTTTGGTTCCTACGCCAAAGAATGCGGGTCCAGCGGTTTCTTCTCCCGCTATAAGAACCTGGTGCACCACCACGCCCATCAAACCTCGAACCCGGAGGCCGTGACCTTCTGTAGCGGCTTTGGCGCGGTGCGCCGCGAGGTGTTTTTTCGTTTGGGTGGATTTGATCCGCGCTGGCGCTTCTTGGAAGACATCGAATTCGGCCACCGCCTCCATCGACGAGGCCACCGGATTTGGCTCTACAAAGAGCTTCAGATGACGCACTGCAAGCGCTACACCCTACGGAGCCTGGTCAGGAGCGACCTTATTGGCAGGGCGATCCCCTGGACTCAATTAATATTGGAAACTCGGGTGGTCAGGAGAGATCTCAACCTCCAGTGGCATAATCTCCTGAGCGTGCCGCTGGCCTATCTAATATTGATTTCGCCGGCTTTGTTGCGTGTGGGGCGGCTGTGGCTTCTTCTTGCAGTGCTGCCTCTTTTGTTTGTGGCGGTGAACGGCCGATTCTTGGCTTTTGCCTACCAAGAGCACGGCCTTCTGTTTGCCGCCCAGAGCTGCCTGATGAGCTGGTTCAGCTACCTCTACAGCGGGCTTGGGCTGGCGCTGGGCGTGGGCAATTACCTTCGTGGCCGCTGGCGCGGCGCCGCCATCCATGACTCGTGAAAGACATGAACGTTTTGTGGTTGACCTTTGGCCTGCCGTACCCTGCAGATGCAGGTGCGCGAATCCGGGATTTTTATCTTATCCGCGAAGCTGCACGCACTTCCCGGATTCACCTGTTCAGCTTGGCCCCCCCCGGCGATCCCGCAGACGTGGGACAGCTCCGGGATTTCTGCAAATCTATCGAGACCTTTGCGCTCCCAAGATCCCTGTCCGGCCGTCAACTCGCGAGCTTTATCCGTTGCAGCCTGGCGCGGCGACCCCTCGCCACCTTTCCTTTCTACTACACCGAGGCTGTCAGTCGACTGCGGAGCATCATCGCGCGGGAGAAGATTGATATTTTCCAAGTCGAGCACTCGCTGCTGGGCGCGTATCTCGACGCCGCACCGCGGCAAGGGAGCTGCCGAACTGTCCTTTCGCTGCACAATGTGTGTTTCGAGCAATACCGCCAGATGGCGCGCCTCGAAGTGGGCTTCGCCGCCCGTGCGCTGTACCGTCTGAAAGCATTCGCCATGAGCAGAGCCGAACGGTATTACATCCCACGCGTCGACTGCTGCGTCGTTGTCTCCCTGGCGGAACGCGAGCTTCTGCAACGAGCCCTCCCCGAGGTGCGGCCTGTGGTGATCGAAAACGGAGTGGATTGCGCGCAATTGCAGCCCTTGCCGGAATCGGCGCCGGGCTCCGGGCTGCTTTTTGCCGGCGTAATGAGCTATCCTCCTAATACGGATGGGGTGATGTTTTTCGCGCGGTCTATTCTGCCGCGGATCCGGGCTTTCGTTCCAGACGTCAAGTTGTTCATTGTGGGCCATTCGCCCCCGGCGCCAGTAGAGGCGCTGGGACGTGAACCCGGCATCGAAGTGACCGGCTACGTAAATGACATCCTTCCTTACTACCGCCTATCGAACGTCACTGTGGTTCCGTTACGGGCCGGCGGGGGGACGCGTTTGAAGATTCTGGAATCGATGGCCCTCGGCAGGGCGGTGGTTTCGACCACGGCCGGTTGTGCCGGACTCGATGTGCGCCACGGGGTGCATCTTCTGGTCGCTGACCATCCGCAACAGTTTGCGGATTGCGTCGTGCAGTTGCTGGGCGATGATGCGCTACGTGCCGAACTCGCCGGTAACGCCCGGCGCCTGGTGGAACGGCACTATGACTGGTCCGCGATAGGAGGGCGGCTGGCGTCGGCACACCGTGAAATTCTAGCTCGGAAGTTCTCCCCATGAATATGCACGAATTCCAGAACGTCGTTTACTGCAAGCTCTTGGAGCACGGCTGGCGGGTGCAGAGGGCTGCGCCGGCCCAGCAAGGATGGGAGGGACACCGGGCGTATTGGGAACCGGCCTACATCCGCCGTCTCGGTTTTCGGCCGCAAACGATCATCGATGTGGGTGTGGCGAAGGGCACTCCCCAACTCTATGCGGCGTTTCCGGATGCTCAGCTCATCCTGGTGGAGCCTCTCTCGGAGTACTTCGAAGGAATCGCACGCCTACTGGAGCGCCGGCGCGGCGTGCACATCCCTGCGGCTGCCGGGTCGAGCGAAGGCGAGCTGGTGCTGCGGGTGGAGCGGGATGGTAGCGAAGGAAGTTCCCACTACTCGCGCCATCCGCTTGATAGCACCGGCCACACCCCGACGCTTCGCCGGGTCCAGGTCACCACGATTGACCGTATCATTGCGAACCATGCCTTTCCCGAGCCGTTCGGTTTGAAAATTGACACGGAAGGCGCGGAGCTGGAAGTAATTCGTGGCGCTACCGCCACGCTGGAGCAGACGCTGTTTGTGATCGCCGAGGTCAGCGTGCTGCACAACCGTTTCGAGGGCAGCTATTCGTTTGCGCAGTTCATTGCTGCCATGAACCAGGCGGGCTTCGAGGTTTGCGATCTGCTGGGAATCGGCCGCGTGGTTTCTTCGTATGTTGTTGATGTGGATCTCGTATTCCAACGGCGGGGTAACGGCCTATGACTCTCAGGTCCATGTTGGTTTGGAACGTCGCCTCATGAATATGCGCGAATTCCAGGACGCCGTTCACCGCAAGCTTCTGGAATACGGCTGGCGGGTGGAGCGGGCAAGATGGGGGCCCGACCGGGTGTATTGGGAACCGGCCTACATCCGCCGCCTCGGTTTTCGGCCGCAAACGATCATCGATGTGGGTGTGGCGAAGGGCACTCCCCAACTCTATGCGGCGTTTCCGGATTCTCAACTCATCCTGGTGGAGCCTCTCTCGGAGTACTTCGAAGGAATCGCACGCCTACTGGAGCGCCGGCGCGGCGTGCATATTCCTGCGGCTGCCTGGTCCAGCGAAGGAGAGCTGGAGCTGCGCGTGGAGCCGCATGTTACCGAAGGAAGTTCCCTATACTCTCGCCATCCGTTTGCGAAGATTAGCGATACCGTTACGCCCCGCCGGGTCCGGGTCACCACGATAGACCGTATCATTGCAAACGACGCCTTTCCTGCGCCTTTTGGTTTGAAAATCGATACGGAAGGCGCGGAGTTGGAAGTAATTCGTGGTGCTGCCGCCACGCTGGAGCGGACGCTGTTTGTGATCGCCGAGGTCAATGTGCTGCACGGCCGTTTCGAGGGCAGCTACTCATTTGCGCAGTTCATCGCCGCCATGGACCAGGCGGGCTTCGAGGTTTGCGATCTGCTGGGAGTCGGTCGCCGTGGTCCCTCGTCGCATGTCAATTATGTGGATCTCGTATTCCAGCGGCGGGATAACAGCCCGTGACTCACCGGCCCATGTTGGTCCGGATCGTGTCCGGCGTGCCGCTTGTCATCCCCAGTAGGACACGGGTATTCTGGGGTTGGCGTTAAATTAGGCCGGTAGAAAGGGCTAGATCGGGCATCCCGCGGTGGAGCTTCGGCGAGGGCGCGCCGGTCTTGACCTTGGAGGTGAATGAGCAATGGAGCAAAGCGAATACCCGAAGGATTCGAAGGACCTCCCCTTCGTGGTCATCGTCAGTGTCAACTGGAATGGCTGGCGCGACACGCTCGAGTGCCTCGAATCTGTCCGGCGCCTTGATTACCCGAACTACTTAATGATTGTCGTGGACAATGCCTCTCGGGACGATTCCCTCGCGCGGATAAGGGAGTGGGCGGAAAAGAAGGAAGGCTACCTGTTGGTTGAGTACCCTGAAACAGTCGCTCGAGCGGGTGGGGAGGTTGTCCAGGAGCAAGCGCTCACGGCAGCTTTGCCTGCCAGCCGGGCGGTGTTGATCCGAAGCGCCGTGAACGCCGCAATTACTGGCGGCGGCAATCTTGCCATTGAATATGCCCTGCGAAGAGATCAGCCCGTAGACTATGTCTTCATGCTGGAAAATGACGCGAAGGCTGAAAAGCGTACCCTTTCCCACCTTGTGGAGGTCGCCCGGAAGGAAAATGCGGGCATCGTTGGCGGAGTGATTTTGGACTGGAAAACCGGGCAAATCCAGTATGCCGAAAGAACGACGCTGCTGCGGTGGTTTTTTAGGCCGCTCGTTAATTATGACTTGCCGCTGCCCGCCAAGGAGGTCGATTACTGGCCTTCCGCGGGCGTCAGCGGTCCCTCCATGCTCATCCGCCGGGACGTCCTTGACACTCTTTATGCTTCCATCGGTCACCATATACCAAGCGATCTATTTCGGGGGGGGTGGGAGTTTGAGTTATGTTACCGGAGTAGCCTGGCGGGGTACCGCAGTTTCGTATCCCGAGAGGGATTTGTCTGGCATAAGGGTGAGCGCTTTGCCCGGTGTCCCGTCAGCCCCTGTCGTGACTACTACCTTGTGCGAAACAAGATGGAACTGGCAGACGCTTTCCTGCCCTTTGGCTGGCGAATATTATTTCATATATGTAACCTCCCGTTAATTCTTTACTGGGCTCTCAAGTCGTTGAGGCAAGGGAGGCCTGATGTTGCCCGAGCCAGTTTGTCCGGGCTGATGGACGGTTACAAGGGCGTGAAAGGAAAGTGGAAGCAAGATGACGACCGGAAGGGCGTTCAAACGGCTATGAGCCCCAGGGTTTCATAGGGGGGTCTGCCCCAGATTAGAAAAACGCGATCTTTGGGTACGCGCACCAGACTGGTTCTGTCTGGCACAAAATATGAGTCCCAATTTACTCTTAGCCTAGATAAGTATAAGATCAGACGCAAGCGGGCCGCCTTGATAGGGAAAGCAGGAGAAAAGCAGCTATGACCGGAAATATTGTAGAAAGAGCCTACGAATCAGTCATTGGCAGGCTTCCAGACTACGCGGCCATCAACGTGATGTATTTTCGCAGCTTTCGAAGATTGCCCAATCTACGGGATCCCAGGACATTTAATGAAAAAATTGCTTGGCGAAAACTGTACCAGCGTAACCCACTATTCCCTGTCTTTTCCGATAAGGTCGCGGTTAAGGCAGAAATCGCGAAACTTGTAGGCGAACGACACATCATCGAAACCTTATGGGTAGGGAACAATCCAGAAGATATTCCCTTTGATGGTCTCAAACCACCCTATGTGATCAAGGTTAATAACAGCACTGGCGGAAATATATTCATCCGCAGAGCACAAGACATCAAGAGAAATGGAATTGTAGCATCTATGCGCGGACAACTTGGATTCTCGCATGGACACTTGTTTCGAGAGTGGGGCTATTTAGGAATTCCCCCTAAGGTAATGGTTGAGCGCATGATCGAAATGCCAGGCGATGACGTTCCGGAAGACTACAAATTCTTTGCCTATCACGGGCGTGTCCATTTCATTCAGGTTGATTGCGACCGATTCAGGGGGCACAAACGAAACTTATATGATCGTGAATGGAATCTTCTTCCTGCCAAGTTAATACATCCCCCAACATCAGAACCTGTTTCCAAGCCGGTGAACCTGGGTGAAATGATCAATCTGGCTGAGAAAATTGGCGCCCAATTCGACTTTGCTCGGGTGGATTTATACTCGCCACCTCAAGGCATCTTATTTGGAGAAGTTACCTTCTCCCCTGAAGGAGGACACGGGGCGTTTATTCCAGAAGATTGGGATAATAAATTTGGAGAGCCTTGGAAGATTTGACTGCGCCTCAAGATTGCTGATGTCATTTCTGCACCCAGTATGATGGAATGTGATTTAAAGTAATACCTGTCTCGCTTAATGTATTAAGATCTTATACTTAGAGGATCACCGCAATCGGGTTGGCCTGCACAGCGCGATCGGTTATGTATATGATGTACCCAAGACTGGACCAGTGGTAAAGCTAGAATTTCGGGGTCGTTATGGAGGAGGAGAGATGGCAACGACCCGGCGGCATTACAGTGGGGAATTCAAGGCCAAGGCGGCGATGGCGGCACCGGGTTTGCTGTTTGCACTGCAAAAGTAAGGACGGAGAGGCGGTCGAATTGCACAACGTACTTATCAGCAAAGCCAAGTATATCCGGAGGTTCGATGTCTGACCGGATGGCTCCCACTCGTCCCCGCATTCTGGTCTGGTACTGCCTGCTGGTCCCGCACGGCGGCGCGCCCGGAGTGGCTGCGTGGATCCTCGAAGCGCTGCGGCAAGATTATGAGGTGACGCTGCTCACCTCCCAGCCGGTTGACCTCAGAGTGCTCGACAGGTCTTACGGTACCTCGCTGACCGGGTCGGGTCTTCAGGTTCGAACCATGGCTCCGGTGGTGCGCGGATTCCTCGGCCTCGATCCGGACCCCGGCAGTATTCAAACACATGCCTATCTGATGCGCCTCTGCAAACGAGTCCGGCATCAGTATGACTTGGTGGTGGGCGCCGACAATGAAGGTGATTTCGGCCCACCTGCCGTCCAGTACATCCACTGGCCGTATCTCGCCCACGTGTACCCTCGCGTCCGGTCTTCCTGCGACCTGCCCCTGGGGCAGAAACTCGCCTGTTTGAACAAGGGTGAAATCCGGCCCTGGATGCTGGTCGGCGATTATTCCTTCGATCGCATGAAGGCCAACCACACCCTGGTCAACTCCGGCTGGACCGGCCGATGGGTCAAACGTGTCTACGGAATCGACTCCACAACGGTCCATCCTCCGGCTCCCGGAATGTTCCCCCGGATCGCGTGGAAAGAGCGCGAGGACGGCTTTGTGATGATGGGCCGGCTGGCGGCCGCGAAGCGGTTCGACTGGTGTCTAAAGGTCCTCAGCATAGTGCGAGGCAGGTTCCCCCAAGTCAGACTGCACATCATGGGGAGCTCTTACCGTGAGGCACGTGATTACCTCGTATTTATGCGAGCGCTCGCGCAAGCCAATTCCTCTTGGGTGAAGTTGCACGAAGATCTTTCACGCGTAGAGTTGGCCGAACTCGCGGCGCACCAGCGTTACGGCATGCACGCGTTCACGAACGAGCATTTCGGCATGGCTGTAGCAGAGATGGTCCGAGCTGGCTGCATTCCCTTCGTGCATAACAGCGGCGGCCCGCCGGAAATCGTTGGACACGATAGCCGCTTGATTTACGAATCCGAGGATGAAGCAGCGCAGAAAATTATGCAGGTGCTAGGAGATCCTGCTGCACAGGAGGACATCCGGCAGCGGCTGGCCCTCCGGAAGGACCTCTATTCCGTCGAGACATTTGTGCGAGCCATCCGAGCCGAGGTGGCGAGGGCGCTCAGCCTTAGGCGTGGTGTTGAGTAACTGAGCGGACAGTTCACCAGTGTGGCGTCCCACTTAACCATTAACAGGCCCCGCGCGACCACCACCCCCAGGCCCCTCCTCGGAGAGGAGGGGAGTTGGCAAGCTGGCTCCCCTCCTTTGTAAGGAGGGGGTAGGGGGTGGTAGTTTTAAAGAATTACTGGGGACGTCACGCTAGCCGCCGTCCAACCGGCTGCGCACGGCTTCCCGGATCCCTTCAACAAACCGCTCGGGGGTGAACATCTTCCTGCGCGGCGCCAGGGATTCGAGGACCGCTCCCTGCGCACGGTCGTCCCGCATTACGGCCGTGATTTTTTCTACCGCGTCCTCTTGCGTCGTGAAACAGAGCCGTGGGTCGCAGCCGGAAATTTCCACTTGGCCGCCACTGTTGTGAACGAAAGGGATGCCACCGCTGATCAGAATCTCCGCCGGGGCAATTCCGAAGTGCTCGTCGATCTGGGCGTGGATGCCGTAGCGCACCTGGGCGGTGAGTTGGGAAAGATCGTGGCGGGAGATGTTTTCATGCAACTTTACCCAATCCGAGTTGGCGTCCACCAAGCGGCGCAGTTCGCGGTAGTGCTCTGGCCCGTCTCCCACCACGACTTTCGTTCCCACCAGGTGCAGGGTCACGTCCGGTTGGCTCTTCCGTACCTGGCTGAGCGTCGAGATGATCCAATCCATGCGCTTTAGGGAATTGAACCGGCCCGAAGCGAGGAACCCGTTGCTGCGTTGGCTCCAGGCACGTTCCACAACCGAAACCGGCACGGGCGGGTAGAGAGTCTGTGTCTTCACTCCGTAAATTCTTTCAAATAGCGAACCAGTCCAGTCCGAATTGGTGAGAACAGCATTCTCCTTCATCCGTTCGAGGGAGTAGTCCGAGAGAATCATCCAGGGCCGCGTCTCACCCTTCAGCAGATAGAGAAGCTTCGAGCCCAGCGGCTTGCCGGCGCAATCTCGATACTTTCGCCAGAATCGGCCGAGTTCAGGATAGTGGACATAAAGCAGACCGGGCCCACCCAAGTCCATCTCTTCCACGGCCGCGCCAATCACAAGGTCGTAGTGGCGGCGAATTCTGTGACAGGCGCGCATCAGGTACGCAGTGGGTTGAAGGCTTCTGGTGTCCGGATCGAGTTTGAATAACGTGCGCAGCAGCCGGTTGGCATAGATGACGGTGCAGTCTGTTGGCTGTAAAGATGTTCCGTAAAAGTGGTTGATTTCCGCGGTATTCACCCGCTTCCAGGTGAGCAGGGTGAGGGCGTAGTGACTCTTGAGGGCTTCGACAATCCAGGAGGCTACGGTGTTTGCACCGCCGGGTGGTTGCCAGTTCTGATGCACGAAAAGAATCTTGCGCAGCCTTCCCACGGTCTCCCCTCTGCCTGAACATCCCCAGGGACGGTCAAGGCCTACCCATTATAGATTGTCGATCTTCAATTGGCGATTGGCGATTGATGGGCGCGGGAGTTGCCACACCCCAATTTCAATCACCAATCGGCAATGAGAAGATTTTATCGGTTTGCTGAAAGGGCCGTGCGTGTATCATTCTCGTAACAACCAAAATACTGAACCCCCATTCGATTCACTCCTCTGGAAGGGTTGTTGGTGGGCGCCCGTTGCGGGGGTATCGACCCGGTAATCATCCTCTGAACGGAGTCGCTCAACCAAGGCCGCGATGTGTTGGAAGGGATGTCCCGCCGATAGTTATACGATATTTATGTTCGTGCTACTCTCCCAGGACATGAAAACCAAACTTCTCCTCGGTTGTTTCCTCTTCACGCATATTTTGCTGGGTCAGGTAAGTGACACGCTATCGGGAACGGTCGTTGACGGGTCTGGAGCGGCGGTTGCCGGAGCTACTGTCCTGATTCGGAACGCGAGCGGCGCTGCACAAAAACCGGCACGGACGGACGCCAACGGGGCGTTCACGATTTCCGGGCTCGCGGCAGGCACTTACCGGCTCGTGGTGTCTAACCCTGGTTTTGAAACCAAAGAACTGCCCGTCACAGTTGGGGCAGAAACGCCCGCTCCGCTGCACATCTCACTGGCAGTGAGCGGCGTGAGCAGCGCCGTCCTTGTGACGGCGACGCGATCGGAAGAGCAGGCTGACAAGCAGCAGGCCTCCACCAGTGTCATAACCATCCAGGACCTTCGGGACCGCAACGTGCAGACGCTCGACGAAAGCCTTGATATGGTGCCTGGTCTTTACGCCGAACGCGACAAAGGGCCGGCTGATACCATGCCCTCCACGGTGCTGCGCGGATTTACCGGCGCGAATCGCACCCTGGTGCTGCTCGACGGCCAGCCGATCAACGATCCCTTCTACGGCGGTGTCACCTGGACCAGCCTGCCGATCGACGAAATGCAAAGCGTCGAAGTCGTCCGTGGGCCTTTTTCGTCGCTTTACGTCGGCAACGCGCTGGGCGGCGTGATCAATGTCCGGACCCGGCCGGTCTCCCATCGCGAGCTCGATCTATACAGCGAATATGGCAGCTACGAAACCACGCGCAACTCCATCCGCTTTGCCGATCGGTTCTGGGACAAGTTAGGGATCAGTCTCGGCTATCAACGCCTCCAGTTCGGCGGCTACAACACGGTACCCGTGACATCCTACGCCTCCGAAGGCACCGGACCAATCGTCACCGGCGCGATTCCGACGGTCGACACGTCCGGTAATCCCGTGTTTCTCATCGGCGATGGCGGCCGCAACTGGGCGCATTCGAACTCCGTCTATGTGAAGGGTGACTACGCCTTCAGCGATGCAACCACTCTAAACGTTCAGTACATCTACCAGGATTACGCTTACGGCTACAAGATGTACCACAGCTACCTGAGGGATGCTTCAGGTGATCCCGTCGATAACGGCACCTTCCTCGCCAGCTATGACGGTGTTCTTCAACCTATTTCCGTATTACCATCCACTTTTCTTCAGGACGACGGCAATCAGCACTCGCACTTCGCCTTGTGCACAAATTCTCCAGCAACCAATTCCTCCGTCTGGACGGCGGTTACTACGACATTCCGAACTCGAACTACCGGGCGCCGGACTATTTTTCCACCTACAGCGGCGGCACCGGAACCTACACGGACAACATCGAACGGAGCTTCCACGGCAATGTTCAATACAATTTCAGCCTGCATAGACAGACGATCACGGTGGGAGCGGAAGCGCGTCAGGATATGGCCTCCAATCCCGTCTACGCACTCTCCAACTGGAGATCGCCGAACACCTTGGATGGGCAGGACTCCGCCACTATCGGGCACAGCTATAACGTAGCCAATTACGTTCAGGACGAATTCAGCCTAACCGAACGTTTGCACATAGTTGCCGGAGGACGTTACGAATACTGGCAGACCTACAACGGCGAAACTAACGGTTACAGCGCGAGTTTGCCGCTGACGCTCTTTCCAAACCACTCGGCGAATTCACTGACCGGAAAGCTTGGCGCGACTTATGGCCTGCCGGGCGATTGGACGATTCGAGCGAGCATCGGAACGGCTTTTCGCAATCCCGATATTAACGAACTGTACTCCACGTTCAGTTTCTACGGTATGACTTTTGCGGGGAATCCGAATCTGTCTCCCGAGCGCGATCGCAGCTTTGAATTCGGAGTTCACAAACGATTCGGCTCCCGAGCGGATTTCGACACGGACTTTTTTCAGAACAACATTTCCGATCTGATCTATTCGGAATGCGTCGATCCGAGTGCCTGCGAAAGTTACTATTTTATGAACGTCAACGCCGCAGGGGGACGCACGCGCGGCGTGGAAGCCGCAGTTCGCGCGCAACTGTTTTCGTGGCTCACGTTTCGCCCGAGCTATACTTTTACCAACGCCATCATCACCAGCAATCCTGACGATCTCTACAGCGTCGGCAAGCACGTTCCAAACATCCCCGACAACATGTTTGCCGGGCAGTTGATCGGGCAACACAAGAAGTGGACCGCAGCGCTGACGGGCCGTTATGCCAGCGGGAGCTTTGCCAGTACCGACAACGACAACCAGTCCCCTCTCAAGGGTGTTCCAGGCGCAAATGACCCGTACTTCCTGTTGAACGCGAACGTCGCGTACCATATCAATTCTCATTTGCAGGTATTCGTCACGGGAGACAACCTCCTCGATCGTCACTATTATCTGTACTACCTGGCGCCGGGACGCGCCGTGTATGGTGGAATCCGCCTGAAGTTTTAGTGCAGTGCGTCTCAAATCGCGGCGCATATGATTGTCATGGTCGGTGTGGCAGCGCTGAGCTTTAGCTCAGCACATGCCGGCCTAAAGGTCGGCGCTACAAGTACCAATACCTCTGACGCACTACACTAACGGGGCTTCGCCCCAGCCCGACGAGCATGTTTTCACCGCGAAGCGGTGCACCGTGAGTAGCCGTGGGCGCAAGCCCACGGTCGGTGATCCCCGAAAAGCTGCCCAACCCCGAAGGGGTTGTCCAAAGCAGTTCGGCCCCTCCAGGGCCGGCTCTCGCTAGATGCGTTACCGTCCGTGGGTTTCACCCACGGCTACTCAAAGTGCTCCCCTTCGGGGAGCAAAGCGAACGCAAAACTTGACTCATTTACACCAGGATCTCGAGTTCAAGATTCTTAGGAAGTCATGAGACACTGGACGGAGTGCGCACTGCTGATACTAGTCGCGTTGGCCACGGGACACGCAGCCAACCCGGTGCGCATTGCCGTCTGCACCAGTAATCCGCAGCAACTGCCGGACGCGTTGCGCGAGTTCGAGCGCGTCAACGGAAAGGGGCTTATCGATCTTGTCGTGATGGACGCCGATACGCCGCCGGAGAAGGTTGCGGGCGCCCGGGTTATTTATGCCTACTTGATGAATGCGGCGCTGTATGAGCACTTCGCCGCAGCCGCACAGAAAGCCGTCGCCGCAGGGGCCGTGATCCTGGCACAGCCGCCGGACATCGCCGCGCACCGCTGGCAGGTGAAGCCTGACGTGGAAGCAAGCGCCAGGGCATACGAATACTGGGACAACGGCGGAGTCGACAATCTGAGCGCATTTCTCGCCATGTGCTACAGGCTGGGTGGCGGCGAGCGACAGATCACCGTGCCCCCGCCGCAGCGGCATATCCTCAAAGGCATTTATCATCCCCGGGCAAAAGAACCCTTCGAATCGTTGGGCGACTACCTCACCTGGTACCGTGCCGAGAGACTTGTTCCGGAGAGTGCGCCGCTTGCCGGGATTCTGCTTTATCAGACGAATTACAAGGTCCACGACCTGGGACACATCGACGCCTTGATTGCCGCGCTGGAGAAACACGGGATTGGCGCGGTTCCGGTCTTCGGTTGGCCGGTGCCGGCTCTCACGCCGTTCCTGGGCGAGCCGGGACGGTCGCCGCTGCGCCTGCTGTACTCCTTCAACCTGGGATTCGCACAGACTTCCGACAGCGAGACGCTGGAACGCTACGGTCTGCACGTGATTGACCTGATGACGTCGCGCGATTCCTATGAGATCTGGAGCAAGTCCGCCTTTGGCATCACGCCCGCGCGCCTTTCCACACAGGTGGTACTGCCGGAGATTGCGGGCGCTACCGAGCCGATCGTAGTCAGCACCACCGAGAGGATCGCCGGGGTGACTGGTCCCGTCACCAAACCGATACCGGAACGAATCGATTTGGCGGTCCGTCGCGGAGCGCGTTGGCTGGCGTTGCAGGAGAAGCCGAACGCGGAAAAGCGCCTCGGCCTGCTCTACTTCAACAACCCGCCCGGCAAGGGAAACATTGGCGCCAGCTACCTGAACGTATTCCCGACCTTGGAAGCAGTGCTGGCCCGGCTACGCGAAAATGGATATCAGACCGGCAAACAGTTGCCCACCGAAAAAGAACTGGAGGCCTTGCTGGAGATCAGCGGGCGCAACGTCGAGGTGTGGGCTCCCGGAGAGCTGGAAGCGCTCGTGGCAAAGGGGCACGTGGAGCTGGTTTCGATGAAAAAGTATCGGTCGTGGTTCCAGGCGCTTCCCAAGGAATTTCAGGACTTTGTGAACGCGGGCTGGGGGCCGCCGGAGAAGGCGCAGTTGATGACCACCACGTTCCGCAACGGTGAGAAGTTCTTTGTCGTACCCGGCGTGCGAATGGGCAACATCTTCCTGGGACCGCAGCCCCTGCGCACCACGTTCGAACGCAGCATGGAAGTTGCCCACAACACCAATATCCCGCCACCGCATTCCTACATTGCGGCCTATCTCTGGTACCGCAACGAGTTCAAGGCGGACGCCGTAGTTCACTTCGGACGGCACGGCACTCTGGAATTCCTGCCGGCGAAAAACGTCGGGCAGGCGGGATGGGACGCTTCCGAGGTGATCCTGGGCGACTTGCCCAACGCGTATTATTACATCATGGACGGCGGCGGCGAGGCGGCGCAGCGCGGCCGTAATAATCAGCCATCTGACGCCGATGGTGGTAGCCGCGGGCGAGCAGGACCAGTTCGCGAAGCTGGGGCAAATCTTCGAGAATTTGCAGAAGACCGAAGGCGTGTCGCCCGCGCTTCAGGATCAGTACCGTCAAAGCGCACTCGCGGAAATTCGCCGGTTGAAGTTGGACACACAACTGGGCTTCGATCTGGGAAAAGTGAGTTGGACGGACGTGCAGGAAAGGACCGAGGCGTTCCTGGACGCGACGGAAGCAGGGCCCATTCCGGTTGGCATGCACACGGTTGGGCGCCTTCCGGACCCGGCCGTTCAGAAGGAAGCGCTGGGAGAACTCATCAAGTTGAGCTTGTCGGACGCCGAGAAGCGCCAATGGGGCGCACAAGTAACAGCGTGGGTAAGCGCCATCTACAATGGCCAGGAACCCGTACTGCCTGTTGGAATCCCACCTGATGTGAAGGACCGGCTTCAAACTACACTGGCATCAAGCAAGACCTGGCTGCGAAACTTACAGGAGTCGCCGGAAAGAGAACTGGCGAGCCTGATCACGATCCTCAGCGGCCGGTTCGAACCCAGCGGCATGTCGGGCGATCCGTTGCGCACGCCCGCTGGCCTTCCTACGGGGCGCAACATCCATGACTTCGATCCCAATCTCCTGCCCACGCACGAAGCATGGGAACTCGGCAAAAAATGGCTGCCGCCATGTTGGACCGGTTCGTGAAAGAGCAGGGCAAAATGCCGGAGAAGGTCAGCATGGTGCTTTGGTATGGCGAGACGATCCGGCATCAGGGCGCTATGGAGTCCGAAGCCCTCTATTTAATGGGCGTGGAGCCAAAATGGAACGCGCGCGGCGTTGTGGATGGCCTGCGCCTGATTCCGGAAAAGGAACTGGGCCGCCCACGGGTAGACGTCGTACTCACCCTGGGCGGCATCTACCGGGATGGATTCCCCGACAAGGTGCTTTTGCTGGATCGTGCTTCGAAGCTTGCCGCATCGGATGGAGACAATGTGATTGCCCGCCATACGCGGCAGGTGGCAGAGACCCTGAAGAAGGCCGGCGTGGCTCCCGAGATGGCCGAGAAGGTGGCGCGCGCACGCGCCTTTGCCGCTGCGCCGGGCGACTACGGCGCCGGCATCTCCGACATGGTGAAGCAGAGCAAAGACGCGGGCAACCTGCAAGGGCTGGCGAATCTCTATCTGAATCACATGAATCACGCTTACTCCGGCGACCTTTGGGGAGAGGCCGTTCCCGGCGCTCTTTCCACGCACCTCGAAGGCAATCAAGCGATCGTCCATAGCCGGACCACCAATGTCTACGGCGTGCTTGACAACGATGACTTTTACGAATACGCCGGTGGCCTGAACGCGGCGACCAAGACGGCCAACGGTGGAAAGGCTCCCGCATTTTATGTCAACGACATGAAGACCCGCGGCAAGGAGAGGGTGACCGGCATCCAAACCTTCATCGCCACCGAATTGAACGCGCGCTACTGGAATCCGAAGTGGATTCGCGAGATGCAGAAGGCCGGCTACGCCGGGGCTCGCGAGATTGCGGTCACGATGGAGAACTTATACGGCTGGCAAGCGACGTCCGCCGAACACATGGACGGTACGTTTTGGCAGAACAGCTATGACGTGTATGTCGCCGATAAGGATGGCCTGGAGATGGACAAGTTTTTCGAACAGGCGAATCCTCACGCGCGGCAGTTTATGCTGGCCCGCATGCTCGAAGTGGACCGGCAGGGATCATACAAGTTTTCGGCGGAACAGAGAGCCGAGCTGATCCGCAAATACGTCCAGACCGTCGCGAAGGTTGGTGCGACCTGCTCTGCCAATACCTGCGGGAATCTGAAGTTGCATCAGTACATTGCTGCGCAGGCTAGCTTGGTGCCCGGCCTGGGGAGCAAGGAACTGGCGGCATTTGGCCGCAATATCGCGCAGGCCACCGGCTGGAAGGCAGCGGCGTTTGCCCACGCCCCGGCGGCCCTGCGCGCCGGCATTCAACAAGGGATGTCGCGGCCTCGACTCTCGCCACCTGGCATTCAAAACGCTGCAAATCGCCGCTCGTCTTCGCCGCCGCTTCCGTACGTGAATGGCTTCCGCATGGCCCAGCAGGTCTTCCGCAGTACCGCCGGGACCACTGGCCTGCTGCCCGCTATCCCTTCTCCCGGTGGCGCTCATTCTGCTGCTGGTAGGGGCAGGCGTCCTGCTTGAAGCACTACGAACCGCAACAAGGGGTATCTCATGACGAATCTCTATCGATTGACCGTTTCGCTGTTCTACCAGTTGGCGAACGCCTTCTTTTGGCCGGTTGCGACCGCGCTGTTGGCGCTGCTCGCGATCACCTTGATTGATCTGGGCCGCGTCTTCTTCACGTTCTGGCGAAAGAGCCGCGAGTCCCGCTCGGACCTGCCGGCGATTGCGCGGGCGCTAGCGCAGAGCGAAAACGTGGAAGGCGCGCTTGACGATGTCGTCCTCTCGCCATCGCTAAGGCGGTTCTGGAGGAAGGTGGAAACACGGCTGAGTGAGACCGGTTCGGGCGCCAACGTCGACCTTTGGCTGGAGGAAGTGCTTCAGGAAGAAGAGATCGATGTGGCCGGCCAGCTCGATCGAACCCGCATGTTTGTGCGCATCGGCCCTATGCTCGGACTGGCCGGAACCATCATCCTGCTTGGACCAGCCCTCCAGTCGCTGCTGGGTGGCGACATGGCCGGCATGGTGAATCACCTGGTGGTCGGTTTTGGCGCTGTGGTGTGCGGGCTGGTGATGTCCGGTGTGTCCTACTTTATCACACTGGTGCGGGAACGCTGGACCCGCGTGGAGTTGAAGGAGATGGAGAACCTGTGCGAACTCGTGCTGCGCGCTCTCCGTTCGAGTGGGCGGCTGAATGGGGAGGACACCTATGAAAGCCTTCGTACGGCGTAGACGCGCGTTGGATTCCCTGACCTCGGTGCATCGCGAGGACCCGCTGTCGGGAGTGGCCAATTTGTTCGATGCTTCGATCGTTTTCGCGGTTGGGCTGATGGTGGCTCTGATTCAGGCGTTCAGCCTCGCACAACTCCTCGATCCAAATTCACACTTCACGATCATGACGAAGGATGCGCGGACAGGACAAGTCGAGCTGATTGAGAAGGACCGCCGCGAGATCAAGGTCAAGAAGATGACGCCGGAGAAGAAGGGCGGGCCCCGCGTCCGGCTTGGTGTGGCCTATCAACTGCCGGACGGGAGCGTCGTCTACGTCCCCGAGAACGCACACCCGGCGAAGCCATCGCTGCCGCGCTGAGCTGGGTTATGAGATTGATCTTGCCCGCAATAGGGAGGCCGTAGGTAAGACGAGCGAAATCTCCACCGATTCCAGCCGCATCCGCATCATGGTCATTCCCACTAACGAGGAGTTGCTCATCGCTCGCGATACCTTCCGCGTGATTCGCAACTTGCCGATCCCGTCATAGTGTGATCAGGGATTCCTTCTAGCGTAGGAGGGAGTTCCCTTTGCAGTCGCGGTGTTTCAGGACTTCGATGGCTTTGCGGAGTTCTTCGTCCTGGGGAGCTTTTTTCGGTTCCTGGCCGGTGGCTGGGTCTATGCGTGGACGGCGGTCATGCGCTTGAGGGTGGGAAGGGCCTTGATGCTTTTTCCGGCTTCCTGCTGGGCGATGCGCAGATCGTAGAGGCTTTGCAGATTGATCCAGAATTCGGCGCTGGTGCCGAAGAAATGCGCCAGGCGCAACGCCGTGTCGGCCGTGATGTCGCGGCGTCCGTTCAGAATCTGGGTGATGCGATTGGTTGGAACCTGCAGTTGGCGTGCCAGCGAGGCGGCGCTCATGTTGAGTTCCTTCAATTCCTCGGCCAAATGTTCTCCGGGATGGATCGCGAGCAGTGGCATGTTCATTCCTTTCGTCGTTCTTTTCCTACTGGCAACCGACTCCTAGTGGTAATCGGCAATTTCAACATTCGCCGGACCGGGGGAGCGTTCTGGCCATTCGAAGCAAACACGCCACTGGTCGTTGCGGACGTCCCGCACAAGCTTCTCAGTTCAGCAAACCCCGTAGAGCTTGGCCTCGCGGTGTTTCAGGAGGCGGGGATGGCTAACGGTTACGCTCATCGCTTCCGAGACACGTTCGCGGTCGATCTACTCAAGGCGGGTGTTCCGATGGAGCGGGTCTCAATCGTACTCGGACACAGCAGCATCAAGGTCACCGAGAAGCATTATTCGCCCTGGGTGCGAGCTCGCCAGGAGCAACTCGAGGCGGATGTCAGGCGGACTTGGGAAAGGGCGCTGCTGGAAGGCGCGACAGGACCGATCATGTGACATCCCCGATGCCGTCAGGCTGTGGGTTGTCCGAAACCAAAGAACACCCGAGGCACCATTGCCACTGACCGTCGCGCGAGCGCTGAGCAGTCCACGTGTGAAATTTCCCCTGGAGGGCCGTCTCGAGTCTCTCGGTTTGTTCCTCCAACGAGTCCGTCGTCTGGCATATGAGCACGCCGACGTATCCCCGAATTTTGCAGATTTTACCGAGCCTCCTAAGCTTGAACGCGTCAAACTCAACGTCCACCAGTGGGTGCCGTTCATCAGGAATTTTCAGCTCAATAATTGCGGGTGGGAATCCGTTTTGGTACATGGCAATGTCAGCCCGCCACCCGCCGATCTTACTCGTCAATTCGGGGCTACTAGGAACTGCGAGGTAGCTCGCAATGTCAGCGTACAAGGGTTCGAGTTGGACACAGCAAGCGAACCGGTCGTGGAGGCGTTGAGCGATGCAGGAGCCGAGAAAATACTCCTGAACCTCATTATCTGGTTTTTGGGACATCGTCCTATAGCGCAGAACTGCATCAGTACCGAATTCCACAACGGCGTTCATAACGTCCATTGACACCCCCCGTTAGCCGCTCTTACTTTGACGTCCCTGCGCACGGCATTATACAGCGAAAGCATGGCGTGCGCCTTCCCAGACGCATCGGGACCTTGCTCCGGGATAGGGATGCTCCACCGTCACAGGTTGCTCTTGTCTTTGGTATATTCTCGGCAGCGGGAAGGGGACGCGAGAGGCACACGAAAAACGGCGACCTGTAACCTCTCATGTCGCGGCGCCACGTACCGTACGGTACGTGGCGCCGCCCTCCCTTGCCTGGAGAAAGCTTTGCAGCATGGTCTTCAGGATAGTTCGTCCCTTGGTTGATTTGAGATAGATCTCCCGACGCTTCGCATCGTATTCGCTGCGGTAAGCTTCGTAAAAGATGAGTTCGAATGGCCGGCGAGGACTTGTAGAGCGGACCGCTCCGTCATTATGCAAACGGAGACGCGTCTTCAAATCGCGTGTCGATCCAATATAGAGCCCCTTGTCTCGCAGGCTTCGCAGCACGTAAACGTAGTAAAACTTCGGCATGGCGAGATTCCACGCCCATAGGCGCTAGAATAAGCCATTCGATGCACCTTGGCGAGCTTGTTGCGCAATAAGGAGGCGGTTCATGAGTTTCGAGAGCGGCGGCTGCAGTTTTTCTAGGGAGTAGCTTCGTTCTCTTG